>Ga0316605_10000554_pt1 | contig 25633 bp, 18 predicted proteins | sample OWC_soil_day20_n_FD_207666 | JGI IMG/M metagenome (GOLD analysis project Ga0316605, IMG submission 207666) | Wetland soil microbial communities from Old Woman Creek delta, Ohio, United States - OWC_soil_day20_noCT | ecosystem: Environmental > Terrestrial > Soil > Wetlands | place: USA: Ohio...
AAATGACCGGTGCCGGAATGATGGACTGTAAAAGTGCATTAGTTGAGGCAAACGGCGATTTTGATAAAGCAAAAGACATTATCCGCGAAAAGGGTAAGCTTATAGCAGCTAAAAGGGCTGACCGCGATACAACTGAAGGTTCCGTTATTGCTCTTACAAACGAAAATAGCACAAAAGCTATTCTTGTATGCCTGGGCTGCGAGACAGATTTCGTGTCAAAAAATTCAGAATTTCAACAACTTGCAAATAAAATTGCAGCAGTTGCTCTAAGTGCAATGCCTGCCAACCTCGACGAGCTTAAGACTCTCAAAATTGGCGACCTTACAATTGAAGAAGCTGTAACTCAACAAACCGGAAAGAGCGGCGAAAAACATGCACTTCCTTTTTACGCAAAACTGGAAGCACCATTCATTGCAACATATATCCACACAAATGGTAAACTTGCAACTGCAGTTGGTTTTTCAAAAGTAATCAGTTCGGAAGTAGGCGACGAAATTGCAATGCAAATTACAGCAATGAACCCTGTATCTGTAAGCAAAGACAGCTGCCCTAAAGAGGTAATTGAAAAAGAACTTGAAATCTACCGTATCCAAATCCGCGAAGAGGGCAAACCAGAACATATGGTTGAACAAATCGCTCAGGGTAAACTAAACAAATTCTTCAAAGAGAGCACTCTCGAAGAGCAAACATTTGTTCAGGACGGCAAAATCACAGTTTCTGCCTACCTCAAAAGCGTAGACCCGGAAGTTAAAGTAACCGGATTCTACAGATACTCCCTCAACGACTAATTAAGCACTGCTTAAACAAGCCCCGCTTAAATAAAATTAAGCGCTGCCGTTTAAAGCCCTGCTGATTAAATATTAAACCCCACCCCGGAATCCGAGGTGGGGTTTTGCTATGCCCATCACTAACCCGTCCTGCGTCGGGACTCTAGCCACCACAAACCATCCAAAACAGCGCACACCCGCACTATCACACCATCATCAGGTCCCGTTCCCTGTCCCTGTCCTATGCCGCTCAGGGGCCAGCCGCCCCGCCACCCCAACCTCTGACCCCAGGGGTCATTTGGTACAATCCTCATTATCTGCGACTTAACAAATTCGTCTTAATTCATAATTCGCTATTAATCAGCCCCGTACCAAATGACCCCTGGGGTGCTTTGCGACGGGTATTTCTTACAAACTCATAACTTACATGTAACATATTTGCAATCTGAATATATGTTGTGCCTGCAATAAAAGTCAGGCTTCTGGCAATCGATTTGAGTTCTTTCATATCAATCTCTTTTAAAGATCTGCCATTAAGTAAGACATCCAGATGCTTGGTAAGATCGCTGTAAGTAATCTGATAATGCGGTTCTTTATCTTCTTTTAAATCCCAATCTTTGATGTCAGATCTTTGAAGTTGCTCGTGGAAATCACTTTCAGATTCAAATAAAGCTTCCACAAAGGAAGTATTTACAGGAATTATTCTTCCTTTAAATTTATTCTCCATAAAATACAAATCAGCAGAAGACCATTTATAGTCTTTCACCTTTTCAGCAATCCCAGCTTCCAGTGGATTTCTTAAAATATAAATAATGCATTCCTTAATTTTATTTATGCTGTTTTTTGGAACACTGTAATAAGGACTTGAACACAAATTCCCGCTACATTTATATTTTTTATTATACCATCTCACGAAACTAATCAGTGTTAATGAAATGAATGTTGAAAGGCTGTCTGACTTAGCCAACATGTGAATATGGTTATCCATTAATGCATACGCATAAATTGCGACGTTAGTCTTTTGCGAGTATTTAGCAACTCTCGAACAGAATTCAATTCTGTCCTCATCATCATAAAAAATTATAAACCTGGAATTTCCTCGTAAAATTATGTGGTAGATACCCACATCTGTAAGTTTTCTCCCTTTCCTCATAAATCTCCCTCCTCAAATTTTATTAAAGGTATAAATTTTTTGAGAAAGAAAAAAGCTCACCCCAGGGGTCATTTGGTACACATCTGATTGTGTGCAACTTAACGAAACAGTGCATTTCTCTACATTCTTATTAATCAGCCCTGTACCAAATGACCCCTGGGGTGGGGCGGTGGGGTGTGGCTGTGTGTGCGTGCGTGCGGTGTAGGTGGGGAGACGGGGGATCGAATCGCGAACACTGAGAGGCAAGGTTTCCGGGTTTGGAATATTTTTCTACCTTTGCACCCGAAATATCTTCAGGGCAGGGTGTAATTCCCGATCGGCGGTTAAAGTCCGCGAGCCGTAAATGGCAGAACCGTTTAAACTACGGTACCGACAGTAAAGTCTGGAAGGAAGAAGAATTTATGAAAGCGACTACAATAAATCTGTATCGTAGGGTTTTAGCTATTGGCATTGCCCTACTGCTCCTCGGAGGAGCCTCAGCCAAAGGTGCTGCAAATCAATCAATTATTATTGATCTTTTTTACGATATAACTGACCAAAACAGTTATGTTGGTAATTCTTTGGATTATGACCAGTCGGAGAAGTCGGGTCAAAGTGCTAAAATGCAGGGGCAGCAGATGTCGGCAGCTGTGGCGGCAGGCGGGACAGGCCAGCAGCAGCAGGACACGACTCTCAGTCTTAATCTTAAGGAGATTGTGTTGTCGGCATCGTTTGTGAATGAGAGGAGGACACCGCTTAGGCTCAAGAGTGTTGGGAAGGGTGAGATTGAAGGGAAGGCGATTGGGAAAACTTATCCGGAGCTGGTGAGGGATATTCCGGGTGTTTATGCGACAAGCGAGTCGGGCAGCTACGGAGATGCCAAAATTAATATCCGCGGGTTCAAGCAGGAAAATATTTCGGTGATGCTTAACGGGATTCCTATTTCGGGTCTTGTTACGGGAAATATGTTCTGGAACAACTGGCTCGGGCTTGCCGATGCAACTCATTCGATTCAGGTGCAAAAAGGAATTGGAGCTTCGATGTTGTCCGATAATTCCGTTGGCGGAACAATCAATATAATCACAACCACTCCTCAGCAAAAAGCATCTGTTTCTGCGGGTATGTTTTATACCGGTTACGGGCTGGGAAAGGCTTTCGTAAACATGCACAGCGGCTTGCTTAAAGGTGGATGGGCGGTTTCGCTGATGGCCTCATATGCGGGCGGAAGCGGATATGTAGATGGTTCCGGTGTAAATTCATGGGCATATATGATGAACGTCAATAAGAAGATAAACAACCACCATAGCCTGTTATTTACCATATTAGGCTCTCCCGAAAGACACGAGCAGCGGTCTGCAAGGCTTAGCAATGCCGAAGTGGAACAATATGGCCTCCGTTACAATAAGAACTGGGGATACCGCACGAACTCGCAAACAGGGGAAAAGGAACCGTTTAACCTGAGTGAGAACTTTTATCACAAGCCGTATTTCACCCTTCACCATTTTTACACATCGGACAACAACACCGAGATTGCAAACACTGCATATCTTTCCGTTGGCAACGGTGGCGGAAGATGGTCCGAATCCAAAGGGAAGAGAATCATCGATTTTCAGAAAGACGGACAAATTGAATGGGATGCAGTAACCTCTGCAAACCAGTCCATCTCAGGCGCAATTCCAGGAACGATCCCGGGCACAATCGAAAATGAAGCGGGGTCTGCAAAAAATATACTTTCCGACTATCTTGCGGGGCATACGCAGGCGGGTATAAAAAGCAACATCAGCCACAAACTAAGCGATAAATTCACATTAACCGAAGGGATACATTATCAGTTTTACTCCACTTGGGAAAAAGAAAAAATTACCGACATGCTTGGTGGAAACTACTGGTACGAAGACTACTCAAAATCGTCGCTTGCAGGACTTGCCGGACGCAACCCAGTCAAACATGTTGGCGACTACATCCGCACCAACAACGGGAAAATAATAAATCACCTGACCCTGTACACAATGCTTAACTACAGCAGCAACAAGTGGGAAGTTCGCGCCGGTGCATCGGCGATGGGAAGTACAAACAAAAGATGGGACAAATACAATTACACATCGGATATATTTAGTCCGGCGGCATCTGCGCTCGGATATAGTGTAAAGGGAGGCGCTCTTTACAGGATAACCCCTCAGAGTTCAGTTTATCTGAACGCTGCAGCCTATAGTCGCCTCCCCTATTCCGATGTGTTCTTCTCAAGTGGCAACAACGAAATTACCAATGGTGTAAAAAACGAGCGAAACCTGCTTTCCGAACTGGGATATCGCTTTCTTTTCCAGAGAGGTTCCATTGAGGCAACCGCATACGTGGCATACTGGAAAAACAAGACAATAATGTCCGACCCTTACAAGCAACTAGACAACTCGGCAAACAGATACATGATTCAGGGGCTTGACGCACTACATTCCGGGATTGAAGTTGATGCCGAATACAGGCCAACCGGATGGCTAAACCTAAAAGCTTACGCCTCTGTTGCTAAGTGGAACTGGAAAAATGACGTTTCTGCAAAGATTTACGACAACTACTCAGGGCTTGAAATTGGCAGTGTAAATGTATACAGCGACGGGCTCGTTGTTGGAGATGCCCCTCAGACACAAGTTGCTCTTTTTGCCGATGTAAAACTCTATAAAGAGCTCCGCTTTGCTGCCGACTGGAGGTATAATGCCAGGCTTTTTGCCGATTTTGATCCCGTGAGCAGACAAAATTCGCAGGACAGAGCAAGTTCACTTCAACTGCCAAATTATCAGCTCATAAATATGAGTCTCTCCTGGAGAGAAAACTGGGGAAAATGGAGCAGCACAATATTTATAAATGTAAACAATGCGCTCAACACAAAATATATAGAAAGAGGGAAAGACGGTGCAGATCATACACTTGAGAGCTTTCGCGGATTCTGGGGATTTGGGACAAATGCAAATATCGGGGTGAGGATTGATATGAAATCATTCGGATTCTAAAAATTTCGGTATTTTTGTGTAATGATAATTAAAAATTCACTGGATATATTGGGTAGGTATATGCTCCTTATGAGGAGAGTCTTTACCAAACCCGACAAAAGCTCAATCTTCTGGAAACAGTTTTTTACAGATGTTGAGAAGCTTGTCATTAACTCTATACCTATCGTTGCAGTAATTTCCGTATTCATTGGAGCAGTAATTGTTATCCAGACAGCCTCAAACATCGAAAGCCCCTTCATTCCAAAAATGTATGTGGGTTACATGGCAAGAGAGAGTCTTGTGCTTGAGTTTTGTTCCACAATGATTGCACTCATACTTGCCGGAAAAGTAGGTTCAAATATCTCATCAGAGATAGGCAGTATGCGCATAACCGAGCAGATAGATGCGATGGAAATAATGGGGATAAATTCGGCCAACTACCTCATTCTTCCAAAAATATCGGCAGCTACAATCTTTAATCCTTTTCTGATGCTCATGAGCTTCATGATTGGACTTCTGGGAGGAGCAATGATAGTCTTCATTACCGGCATTGTTACCATGAGCCAGTATGTAGATGGTCTTCACTACGCCTTCCGCTCCTATTACATCTTCTACAGTATGACAAAGATGGCGGCATTCAGCTTCATAATAACCAGCATATCATCCTTCTATGGCTACAATGCCTCCGGAGGGTCGCTTGGAGTAGGAAGTTCAAGCACAAAGGCAATTGTTGCAAGCAGCGTTTTGATACTTGTGGCCAATCTGGTTATCACCCATATAATGTTAGTCTGATATGATCCGAGTAGAAAAACTAAATAAATTTTTTGGAGAAAAACAGGTCTTAAAAGACATCTCCATTGAATACCAGCCGGGGAAATGCTCTCTGGTGATTGGTGCGAGCGGGTCTGGAAAGACAGTATTGCTTAAATCGCTTGTGGGACTTCTCCCAATTGACAGCGGCGAGATATGGTACGACGATATTCTCTTTAGCAGTCTTGGCGAAAAAGAGATTAAAAATATCCGGAAAGAGATAGGAATGCTTTTCCAGGGCAGTGCCCTTTTCGACTTTGCATCAGTTGAGGAGAACATCCGCTTCCCAATGGATTTCTTCACAGAATGGAGCAAGGAGGAAAAACTGGAGCGCGTAAACTTTTGCCTGAAAAGAGTAAATCTGATAAACGTAAACAAGTTGTTTCCCAATGAACTGAGCGGAGGCATGCAAAAGAGGGTGGGAATAGCAAGGGCAATAGCCCTTAATCCAAAGTACCTCTTCTGCGACGAGCCAAACTCAGGCCTTGACCCTCATACATCAATCCTCATAGACCAGCTGATTGCAGAAATTACGAAAGAGTACAACATCACCACCATCGTAAACACCCATGACATGAACTCCGTTATGGAAATTGGCGACCAGGTCTCATTCATTCACAAAGGCGAGAAAGTGTGGGAAGGAAGCCGCAACGACATTCTTACATCCAACAGCGCCGAACTCAACGAATTCGTCTTCGCCAACAACATGGCAAAGAAGGTGAAAGAGATGATGCAGCATGCGTCTTCCGGAAGGATTTGAAGATTTCCGTTGTCGCACTTTGAGGTAACTAACACATAAACAACATATTACAAACGGGCTTTTTGCGAATTTGCAAAAAGCCTGCTGCTTTTTCTAGAAACCCAACACGTAGAATACCAAGTAGTTGCTAAAAGTGAAGAGACCTCATGTCTCTTCACTTTTAGTAACTAACTCAATATTAAGATGTTCAGTGGCTAGGCCTTTTGTGTCGTCCTCTTTTTAAGGGCAATTAGGAGCTCCTGCGTCGCCGGTTTACGCCTTCGGCGGGTTGCAATATTTCTTAGCAATCTTTATTCATTGCCAACTAATTGATGAGGGCGATTCGGCCGGACGAAGCAGAGCGGAGGAGGACGCACAAGCCCGAAGAGATTAGTTGGCAGTGAATAGATGTCAGAGATAAAAACGCAACCCGACACCGGAGATTATCCCTAAAAAAAGGGCTGCCTAGTTAATAGGCAGCCCCTTTTGTTGTTAACCATGGTGCGGCTGCGCCGCGAGGTCTATTTCAGTACTGGTTTTACAGATATAATTTTAATGTCTGTATTGGGTTTGTCGCGTTGGTCGGTTGGTGTTGCTGCGATTATGTCGATTACGTTAAAACCGTCGATGGTTTCGCCGTAAACTGTGTAGTCGCCGTCGAGCTGAGCGCATGTTCCGGCATCTTCAACAATATAGAACTGTGATCCGGAAGACTCTTTTTGAGGATTGCCCGGGCCGCCTCTTCTTGCGGCTGCAAGAGCTCCTTTTTTGTGTTTGAACTGAGGCAGGATTTCGGCAGGGACATTGTAGCCCGGGCCGCCTGTGCCATATCTTGCCACTGCAGATGTGTCTTTGGTGAGCGGGTCACCTGTCTGAATCATAAACCCTTTAATTACTCTGTGGAATAAAATTCCGTCGTAAAACCTTTCTGAAGCAAGTTTAACGAAATTATCCCTGTGCTGAGGGGTTTCTTTGTAAAGTTTGATTCGGATTGTGCCGGCAGTTGTTTCAATGTCAAAAACCGGTTCTTCCGGAAGATCGGAAGGATTGAATGCTAAATTGGTGTTAGTCATAAGTGTTGAGTCCTCTTGATTTGTTTGATTTGCGTTTGCATTTTCCTGCTTGTTGCCTTTGCAGGAAAAAATAATCATCGATGTGATTATCAGTAAATTAAAAATTTTATTCTTCATATGGATAAGTTATAAGTTTTGTTCAAATTTATTACCTTTGTAATCAAGGCAAAATTACCTCAATTACCCCTATTATGCAAGTTAAAAAACTTTTGATTCTTCTGATTTTGGCATTTGCTGTCGGAAACATGAGCGCACAAAGTGTAGGGCTGGTCCTAAGCGGTGGCGGGGCTAAAGGGCTGTCACACATAGGAGTCATAAAAGCGCTGGAAGAAAACAATATCCCAATAGACTATGTCGCCGGAACTTCAATGGGCGCAATAATATCGGGTCTATACGCAATAGGCCTCTCCCCCGACGAAATGGTGACTCTTTTCCGCTCTGCGGAGTTTGCCTCATGGCAACAGGGCATATCCGAAAAAAGTTTCTCGACATACATATATCGCAGAGAATCTACTGCCGAACTTTTTGGAGCAACATTCAGTCTTAATCCGAAAGAAAAAAAGATAAGCTATATACTGCCTACCAGCATTATTTCGCCATATCCGATGGACATTGCTCTCATTCAGCTTTTTGCCTCTTCTTCAGCTGCTGCCGGGTATAACTTCGACAAGCTTATGGTTCCATTTCGCTGTGTCGCTGCAGACATAGCAGCCAAAAAACCGTTCATAATCCGAAAAGGCGACCTTGGTTCTGCTATCCGCGCATCAATGACTTTCCCATTCGTTTTCAAACCTATTATGATAGACTCAACCCTCCTTTTTGACGGGGGTTTGTACAATAACTTCCCATGGGATGTGATGGCAAAGGATTTTAATCCTGGTTACATTATTGGCGTTAAATGTTCGAAAAATCCAATCGAGCCGGAGGCCGAAGACCTCATGACTCAAATTGAGAACATGATGATGAAGGAGACAAACTATGATATCCCGGAAGACAAAGGAATACTCATAGATGGTGCATATCCCGATGTGAATCTTCTTGATTTTCAGAAGACAGACGAACTTGTTCAAAAGGGATATGAACTCGCACTTAAATTCATTCCCGAACTTAAAAAACGTATAAAAACAAGGATTTCGGCAAAAGAACTGCAGGAAAAAAGGCTTGCTTTCCGTCAGAAATGTCCTCAGCTTATATTTGACAAAGTGTATTTCGATCCCGACTCTCTAAAGATTGGAAAAAAGCAGTTCATTAGCAATACGATTAAGAACAACAGAGACAAACCCGTAGATTTTGATGTTATAAAAAGAGGGTACTTTCGTGTTGTTTCATCCGGCAACATAAACACCTTCTACCCCACAACAAAGATGAACAAAGACTCTCTCTTTGACCTTCATCTCAGAATATCGGAAACACAGCCTCTGAGGCTGGCAATCGGAGGAAATATATCTTCATCTTCTCTCAACCAGGGGTATGTTGGTTTAGAATACCGGCGCTTCTCCCTTTATCCATGGAAGTTATCCATTGACGCAAACCTTGGCAGGTTCTATACCGGAGGAACGGTATCCTTCCGAAAGGACTTCTCTGTTAAACCCCTTATGTTTTACGAAATAGAATTCACTGCCCATAAGTTCGACTATTTTGGAGGAAGCCAGACAAGATACTATACCGACAGGCTCCCGACAAGCATCGAGGAAAATGAAATGTTTGCAACATTACGCTTTGGCACACCTATTGACCTGCGAAGAAGCATACTTGGAAAATTAAATATCAGCGTAGGCCGGAACGCATACGAATACTACCTCACAGACAACTTTACTTCCTACGATTTACCCGATATATCCGGAATAAATTTCATTGCTCCATCGGTGATTTTAGAAAAAAACAACACAAACTACAGAATTTACGCCACCGAAGGTATGAACCAAAGGCTGACTGTAGGGTATACATTCATGTCGTCGGACTATAAACCGGGCAGCACCTCGGAGGAGATGATACCAATTAACCAAAAAATAAATCACCGGTTTAAGGCCAGGTTTTCATCTGAGATATATCATCCAATAACCAGTTGGTTTACACTGGGGTCAATTATTGACTTAACTTTTTCCAATAATATCATATTTGCCGACTATATCTCCACTCTCATCAGTTTACCTGCATTCCAGCCAAATCCGCACAGCAAGACACTCCTCATCAAAGGATACCGTGCTCCAACATATCTCGCTGCAGGTGTTAACCCTATTATCCGCATAGCTAACAACATATTTCTCAATACTCAGCTCACATATTTCCAGCCATACCAGTCCCTTATTCAAAATCAGGACGGTACAGCAGCTTTTTCCGATCCATTTCCAACCGGCTCCTTTATGGGTAATGCCGCTTTGGTGTGGCAGTCGCCTGTTGGGCCAATCTCTCTGTCTGCAACATACTACCAGAAAGGAGACGTGAAATGGTATCCGCAACTGAATATAGGTTTGCTGCTGTTTAAGTCAAAATCATTATCAAATTAACCCCGGATGAGCGCAAATCCACTGAAAAAGCTTGCAGGAGAGACAGCCATCTACGGCATGAGCACCATTGTCGCCAAATTCATAAATTTTCTTTTCATTCCAATTTACACCCGCATGCTCACAACGGGGAGCTACGGAATTGCTACAGAATTTCTCGCATGGATTGCGATGTTTCAAGTAGTTTTGACTCTGGGTCTCGAAACCGGATGCTTCAATTTTGCAAACAAACACGGCAAACCGTCAGAAGTATTTTCGAATGCACTTATTACCGTAGGGTTCATCTCTCTGCTTTTTTTTGGTGGCATGACAATATACTCTCAGGAGATTTCGTCTATGCTCGGATACAGCGGATTTTCAAACATTATAATATTCATTGGTGGCATTCTGGCAATCGATTCTTTTACGGCCATACTCTTTGCAAAAATCCGATTCGAACACAGGCCCGTTAAATTTGCTGTATTCAAAACAATTAAAATAATTTCGGAGACTTTATTCAATTTTCTTCTCTTTTTTGCTATTCCGGCTTATTTTGTAAATCATCCCGGTAGTTTACTCCTCAACTTTATTTCGGCCACCCCAGATTTTACATACATCATATTTGCAATATTCTTAAGCGGAGTTATTTCTCTGATTGTCTTTATTCCGGACATGATGCATCTTAAATTCCAGATCAACCCTAAACTTTGGAAGCAGATGATGTTTTACTCGCTTCCTCTTATGATTGCAGGCCTTCCGGGTGTCCTTAATGACTTTCTGGACAGAACCATTTTCTTCAGATTCTTTTCTCCTGAAGGCCATGACTGGCAGTCCGATCAGGGAATATTTCAGGCCTGGGTAAAATTTGCAACACTTATGGTTCTTTTCATTCAAATGTTCCGATACGCCGCCGAACCATTCTTCTTTTCCAGAGCAAAAGAGGAAAAGTCTAAAGAGCTTTATGCCTCTGTTATGGAGCATTTTACTGCATTCTGCATGTTCATTTTCCTTGGGATGATGATGTATCTGGACATAATTGCGCTCATAATTGGCAGAAACTTCCAATCGGGAGTTGATGTAGTTCCCGTTATGCTGCTTTCCTATGTGATACTTGGTATGAACTTTAATGTTTCCATGTGGTACAAGCTCTCAGGGAAAACAAACTACGCTGTATACATTACAATGGCAGGGCTCCCCGTAACAATCCTTGTCAATATCATTTTTATGCCTATTTACTCATACCACGCTGCTGCATGGGGGCATTTGCTCAGCTACTTAGCAATGCTCATATTAAGCGTTTACCTTGGTAACAAGCACTACCCCATCCCGTACAACTGGAAAAAAATTATTACATACTTAGGGTCGGGCATTCTGCTCTATCTTGCATCCCTGCTTGTTCCCGATGTGCATTTTGTAATTAAGTACACAATAAATACAATCCTTTTACTCGCCTTTATTTTATTATACCTGAAAACCGAGAAGATTACAATATGGAAGTTAAAATTTTAAACAAATCCCGCTTTGACGCGCCTCAGTATGCAACAGTTCATTCTGCAGGAATGGACCTCAGGGCCAACATTGAAGAGAGTATAACAATATCACCGCTTGCAAGGGTCCTTATTCCCACCGGACTTCACATTGAACTTCCCGAAGGTCATGAGGCTCAAATTCGCCCAAGGAGCGGACTTGCAGCGAAACACGGCATAGGAATAGTAAATAGCCCAGGAACGATTGATGCCGACTACAGGGGCGAAATAAAAATCATTCTTGTGAACCTATCCAACGAAGAGTTTGTTTTGAACCCGGGGGAGAGGATAGCTCAAATGGTTGTGGCAAAATTCGAACGCGTGGAATGGAAGTGCGTCGAAGAACTTGGCGAAAGCGACCGCGGAGAGGGAGGATTTGGATCTACAGGCAAAAAGTAAAATATAATTTATATGAAAATCGAAAAGCTGTACAGCATTTTTCTGGAATCGACAGGAGTAACCACAGACAGTCGTGCAGTGGCACAGGGAAATCTTTTTTTCGCACTTAAAGGTGACAATTTCGACGGCAACGACTATGCACAAAAAGCAGTTGAAGCCGGTGCTATATACGCTGTTGCAGACAGACCTGGATTAAAAGGTGACAGGATTATATCTGTTCCCGACACCCTAAAGGCACTTCAACAACTTGCCCGCTACCACAGAGAGCAGCTTGGGCTGCCGGTTTTTGCACTAACCGGCACAAACGGAAAGACTACAACAAAAGAGCTCATTACTGCAGTTCTGTCAAAAAAATATAAAGTCACATCAACAACTGGCAACCTCAACAACCATATCGGCGTTCCGCTCACGCTTCTCAAACTCACAAAAGAGAGCGAAATAGCAGTGATTGAAATGGGAGCGAGCGCACCGGGAGAGATAAAAACCCTGTGCGATATTGCATTACCGGACATAGGACTCATTACCAATGTGGGCAAGGCCCATCTACTTGGATTCGGCTCGCTGGAAGGCGTTAAGAAGACCAAAGGAGAGCTTTACGATGCACTCAAAAAAAGGGAGGGAATTGCACTTTTTAACATAGACAACCCCATACTTTGCGAAATGAGTGCCGCCAGGAAAACCCTGAGGAAGACTTCATACGGCTTACACGACTCCGGAGCAATAATCCTTCCCGTTACACCTGAAAATCCATATTTGCGCATAGCATTAAAAGAGGGAATAATTATTAATACCCTGCTCATTGGTTCCTACAATGCCGACAATGTAATGGCAGCCCTGGCCGCAGGAGAACAACTTGGCGTTGAGAAAGAGGCAGCTATAATGGCAATTGAGCATTACACTCCGGTCAACAACCGTTCTATGCTTCTTAAAGGCAAAGACAACCTGCTCATAGTGGATGCATACAATGCAAACCCAACAAGCATGCATGCAGCACTTGACAACTTTTCGTCTATGCAGGTTAAGCTAAAGAGCCTCATTATGGGCGATATGCTGGAACTCGGAAAAGATTCACTTGAAGAGCACAGGGAGATTCTTGCATTTGCACAGGAACTCAATGCGCAAAACTATTTTTTCGTAGGAAAAGAGTTCCATTCCGCAGCAAAAGATAATCCGTTTTTTGGAGAAAAAGGGAAGTTTTTTGACACATCTGTGGATTTGAGAGACTATCTTTCTCTCAACCCTATTAAAGGCAACACTATCCTTATAAAAGGATCAAGGGGAACAAAACTGGAAAAAGTTCTGGAAATACTGGCATAAAAAGGCTGGCAACATTAAGAATTACTCTACATCAGGGGCAATCTCGATAAACCGGGGTTTGCCCCTGTTTAGCAAGAACGACAAAACAATAAACCCCTTAAACACACCCCTGAGGCGAACATTGTCTGCACCTTCGGTACGCACTACCTTTTCTTTCATTTTGTAGAAATCCATGTGGGCCCGCCATACTGCCATAAAGAAACTTTTTTTACCCTGAAGCAGATAAACAATAGCAGACAGCCCATCCGACAGTTTTCTGGCAAGAAGAACAGAATGGAGTCTGCTGTGAGGGAGATTTTTGTACAGCATGAGCAGGTTATTCCTGTAATTAAGATAGAGCTTTTTTGGAGAGTTATTTGGAAGAGTTCCGCCTCCAACATGGTAAACCACCGAAGATGGGAAGACCCATACTTCACTGCCGCTCAGCTGAGCGCGCCAGCAAAAGTCAATCTCCTCCATGTGGGCAAAAAAGTTATCGTCAAGACCGCCCAGCTTGTGGTAAAGATCGCTCCGCACCATCATTGCTGCACCTGATGCCCAGAAAATCTGAGAATCCATGTTATACTGCCCTTTGTCTTTTTCAATATTCGATAAAATCCTGCCTCTGCAAAACGGATAACCCAAACGGTCTATAAACCCGCCCGATGCCCCTGCATATTCGAAGCTTTCCCGGTCAAATGCCGACAAAATCTTAGGCATTGCCACTCCGGCAGAAGGGTTGTTTTCAAATCCTTCTACGAGCTCCTGAATCCAATTGGGAGTAACCTCAACATCGGAGTTTAGAAGTATGTAATAGTCGGCTTCTATTTGGGCAAGAGCCCTGTTGTAGCCGCCTGTAAAACCATAATTTTCGGAGAATCGTATTACTCGCACCGATGGGTGCATAAATTCAGTCCAGTCTGCAGATCCGTCGGTTGAGCCATTGTCGGCAACAACAATTGATACACCTTCGATTCTTGAATGTTTTACGAGAATGGGCAGAAATCTTTCGAGATAGTGTTTTCCGTTCCAGTTAAGGATTACGACTGCAATTGTTGCCAACTTTATTTTTTTTGTAAAGATACAAATTACCTTTAAAGATGGAACCTTAAACCTACTTCAAATTTAAACTGCAATGGCTGAACTGTCCTCACTGTTACAGGCTGTCCTCCCGGAAAGAAGTATGAAACAGACGGATCGGCATATAGCCCCAGATTTTTGTGTATCATGTATTCGCCGCCGATACCGGCTCCCACCGACCACTGTACTCCCGGCACACTTCGAGTATAGTTTTCCGGTATATCGCCAATGACCTTGTACTTCAAAGCAAGCCCCTTTTCAAGCATTACTCCTGTATTGGCATAAAGGCGAAAACCTTTGTTTTCAAGAATATTGATATAAAGATTGATTGGAATCCCTATGTAATGGACCGTTTGCTCATGACGCTCGCTTCCGTTTCTGTTTTGCACATCGGTATAAGAATGGAGCAGAGTATAGTTTACTCCGGTGCCAAAAGAGACCCTCTTATCTACCGGCAGTAAAACCTGAAATCCAACCGAAACCGGAGGCAGATATTTAGCGTTATATTCGTTTTCGTATGGCATCTGATCTCTGTCCATAGATGAGAACATATCCTTACGACTTGTATTTGACATCGAAAGAAGCTCCATTGAGCCGGAAGAAACAGAGGGGGAGAGCATAGTTGAGAAAGCAAGCAGCGGCTTGTTTAGTTTAAATCTTCTGCTATTTACAGACTCCTCATATTCAACCATTTCAAGAGTCTTCATCTCCCCGTTCTCTATTTTTTCTTTAATCTCTTTTTTTATTTCTTTTTCTTTGTTTATATCTGTTTTATGCACAGTTTTTTCTGCAACAGTCGGTTCTTTCACAATCTGTTTTGCAACTTCCGGTTCTTCAGTAGTGACATCTTCAGCCTTTGCCGCTACCGTTGCGTTTGTCTTCTTAGCAACAAATACTTCTTTTACAGAAGGAATTTGCTTAACCGCGCTTCCGGCATCGGCAACTTCGTGTTGTTGTTTTTCAACTACGGCAATTTTTTCCTTAGGCATATCCTTTGGGGAAATGCTTGCATTAAGACCCGGTAATTCCGGTTTCGAAGTAAAAAGCTCGCCTCCGCCCATTACAAAAAAGAGCGCAATTGCAGCAGCAACAGCAGCGAGCGAACCAAACCCTCTCCTAAGCACAACACCCCTTCTTCTCCGTAAAAGCGACGACGAAATATTGTCCCACGAATCTGCCGGTGGCAGCTCTCCGTGGCTTTCCATCATCTCCCTTACCCGTTTGTCAAAATCATTCTCTAGCATACTACCTCCTAATCCTTTCCTGAAGCCAGCCCCTTGCTCTGCTCAATTGCGAGCGGGAACTGCTTTCGCTAATATTTAATTCCTGGGCTATCTCCTGATGGGAATAGCCTTCAATTGCAAACATATTAAAAACCATCCTAAAACCGTCCGGCATCGAAGAGATTACCTTGAGCAACTCTTTCGAGGATATTTCGTCAAGAGCCGATGGGTTGCTGCTAAACTCTCCCGCTACCGAATTCAACTCTCCGCTGTTTTTTAAAACATCTGCCTTTCTAAGAGCCATGAGAGCCGTATTCACAAATATTCTCCTTAGCCACCCCTCAAACGATCCACTCCCGTTATAACTTCCTATTTTTTCAAAAACAGTTATAAACCCGTCGTGTAAGATATCCTTTGCCCTCTCTCTGTCGCCCGCGTATCTTAATGCTACCGTGAATAAACGCGAAGAATAGGAATCGTACAGAATGCGCTGTGCACGGGGATCCCGCTTTACACAACCTTCTATAACCTCCTTTTCATTTGAATATTCCTGGTGCCGAACTGTCATAAATATATGTTATAGATGCAAATTTGCAACAAATAGTTGCACGGTGTTACACATAATCTACATTGGATTGATATTTGTAAAGGTGATAAATTGATTACTTTTGTATTAACATTAATTTTTGCATGATAAATATCATCTCCCGCATTTCCGGAAGAGCACTTTCCAGGATAATTTTAGTCACATTTCTCCTTATTTCAGGAGTTTCGGTTCTTAGTGCCCAGCAAAGCAAAGAAGACCCGGGGAAAGAACTCAGATTTATTGAGGCACTGCGCCTGCTAAACCTTGGCCACCCCGACGAGGCCGAAACTATCTTTCTTTCGCTGGTAAAACAGTATCCGGAAATGGATGCTGCTCACTTTTACCTTTCCAACATTTATATCAAGAAAAACGACCTTAAACAGGCCGAAAAAAGCGCTTCTGCAGCTCTCAAGGCTGACCCCTCCAATATCTGGTATAAAATCCAGCTTGCCAGGATATCTGCAGCCACAGGAGAACTCGACAAATCATTAGGTATATACGAAGAGATTCGCAGGGAAAACCCGGCAAGAACAGATTTGTACCTGGACATGATAGAACTCTACACCCGCAGGCAGAATTACGAAGGGGCGCTATCTGTTATTGACGACATCGAAAGAGTGAGCGGAAAGAACGAAGCAACCGGGCTTACACGCTACAACATCCTCATTTTTCAGAAAAAACCGGATGAGGCAATTGCCTTCCTCAAGGAATTCGACAAAGAGCAGCCGTCTCCGCGAATATCCACTGTGCTTGGCGACTACTACGCAAGTATCCAGAAAGATACCCTTGCAATGCAATACTACGGCTCCGCCCTGTCCATGGATCCAAAATATATTCCCGCAACATTTGGCATCGCAGAAGGATACCGGATGAGGGGACAGTTTGACCTTTATTTCGAATATATGTTCCCTTTCATGGCCAATACAGAAGTGAACCCACGTCTTAAATCGGAATACATGAAGGATTTAATGGCAAACCCAAAGTTTGTTCAAACATTTTATCCTCAGGTGGACACTTTAATGCAAAACCTTTATGGGGCACACCCTGCCGACAGCTCAGTAGCATACAACTTTGCAGTCTTTATGGTGCAAACGAACCGTGCCGATGTAGCAATTAAGGTTCTTGAAAAAAACGTTGTAAACTACCCCGGAGAAAGAGAGCCTATCCGCCAGCATCTATCGCTTTTATATTATCTGGAAAAATGGGACCTGCTGGTTTCTCAAAGCGACTCTGCGCTGGTTACACGCCCTTCCGACCTTGACTTTATGCAGCTAAAAGGGATTGGTCAGCTTCAGCTTAACAATACAAAAGAATCCATAATTACATTTCAGAAGATACTATCACTTGCCAAGGGCGACAGCGCAACAACCGTGCGCACACTTTCAATTTTGGGAGATACCTACTACATGGCAGGGGATAAAAAAGAGGCATACAAATACTATCAGAAGACCATAAAACTGGAGCCAAAACATGCTCCCGCCCTTAATAACTACGCATATTACCTCAGCGAAGAGGGAAAGCAGCTAAAGAAGGCTATGGCAATGAGCAAAAAAACCGTTGAGATTGAACCGGAAAACGCGACTTACCTGGATACATACGCCTGGATTTTGCATAAACTCGGGAACAATGCCGAGGCAAAGGTAATTCTTAAGCAAGCCATGGTTTATGGCGGCAACCAGAATGCCGATATTCTTGACCACTATGCCCGTGTGCTGTATGAGCTTGGAGAAAAGGACCTTGCATATATGTACTGGGGACAGGCAGATAAAATTGACCCTTCTCTTGGAATTGCCGCCAAAGTAGAGAAACTTAAACAAAAATAAACTTTTACAATTTTGAAGAAACTCGCTGCTATAATCATAATGCTGTTTGTACTCATGCCTGCGGCCATTTTTGGCCAAAATACCACCGAGCAGGAGAAAAGGAAAAAACAGATTGAGGAGGAGATTGCCTTTCTGGACCGCCAGCTGGCAACAACAAAACAAAAACATGCAGCAAATACAAAGGAACTTACATATATCCGCAGGAAAATTGCAAGCCGCAAAAAGCTTCTTCTCGAAATTGAAAAGGAAATCGAAAACATAAACAACCAGATGGTTGAAAAGGAGCAGCAGATTCTTCAGCTCCGCAGCAATCTGGGCCAGCTTAAGAAAGATTACTCCAAACTAATTTACACTGCATTTAAAAACCGGGACCAAAAGGCCTGGTTCATGTATGTTCTTGCCAGCGAAGATCTCAACCAGGGATACCGAAGATGGGCCTACTTCAAAGAGTTTAACCGCACTATGCAAAATAGAGCGAACCAGATACAAAACACCAACGAAAAGATAACAAGCGAAGTAGGCGAGCTCGAGAAGATGAAGCTCTCATCCCTCAAGGTTCAGTCACAAAAAAGCCAGGAATTCAAAAGGCTTCAAACAGACGAACAGGGAGCAAAGAAAACTATATCTCAGCTTTCGCAAAAAGAGAAGGAGTTCCGTTCGCAGCTCAATGCCAAGCGAAGAGAGGTCGAACGGTTAAACAACGAAATTGAAAGAATTCTCTCCGCAGCAGTAAAGGCAAAGAGCAGTCCCACTTACAAAGAGTCAACGGCCGACCGTCAGCTGTCCGACAAGTTTGAACAAAACAGAGGAAGACTTCCCTGGCCTGTTAAACGCGGTGCCATTGTTGAAGAGTTTGGCCAGCACTTCCACCCTGTATTCAAAAATATCAAACTGCCATTCAATAACGGAGTGAATATAGAAACCGACCTCCACGCCGAAGTGTTTTCCGTTTTCGACGGAGTGGTTAAGCAGGTACTTGTTATGCCGGGCTACAACCAGTGTGTTTTAATTCAGCATGGTAATTATTATACATTCTACACCAAACTGGATAAAGTGAATGTTAGAAGCGGCGAAAACGTGAAGACAGGTCAGTCGCTGGGAAAACTTGCTCCGTCCGACGAAAACAGCTCGGTGATTCATTTCCAGCTATGGAACGGGACAGTAAAACAGAATCCGGAGTCCTGGATTTCAAGATAATTTCTTAGTAAACAAAACTGCTTCCTCCAATGAACTCCCGCATCACAGATGTAGGCGGGATGAAGGCGATTTCCGCAGGCTGAAGCTCTACAATGTACGAGAGGAACTTCAAAAGGCGAATACTCTCGGTGGATGCATGCGAGTTGGCAGGTATTCTCCTGAGCATTGGCTCGGCATAAAACTTAAGCAGCGGCAGTTCGTAAATGAGAGCGGAGTTGAACATAATATCGGCATTCTCCTGAAACGGGAAAATGTTTGTGATTTCTCCCCTGCGGACACTTGGCCAGCGCATAATTGTCTCTTCCGGCCTTATACCCCTGAAGTGGTAGTCGCGAACCATTCTTCTTATGAGGCGGCTATCCGAAGTTGATATATTGTTGTTTTCATCCAGAGAGAGCGAAGTGAGGGCCGATGCATAAATACGGAGAATCCTGTCCTGAGGAATGTGGGAGGTCAGATTCGGGTTCAACCCGTGGATTCCTTCCATTATGAGTATATCCTTCTCGCCGAGAGACAAGGTACTGCCGGAAGCGGTCCTGCAACCTGCCGCGAAGTCAAATCTTGGCAATTCAATTGTTTTCCCGCTAAAGAGCTCATTCATTTGCTTGTTGAGGAACTCTGTGTCCAGCGCACCAAGTGCTTCAAAATCGTAATTACCATCACTGTCGCGCGGAGTATTTTCCCTGTTCATAAAATAGTTGTCCATTTCTATAACAACAGGATTAAGGCCCAGCACCTTGGTTTGCAGCGATACTCTTTTTGAAGTGGTTGTTTTTCCGCTGCTGGAAGGCCCTGCGATGAGAACTAGTTTTACCTGATCGCGCCTTTTATATATTTCATCGGCTATGGCAGCATATTTTCTTTCATGAAGTCCCTCTGCGATTTGAACAAGCTCCCTTGCCTTGCCGGAGTTAATGGCGTTATTGAGAGTGCCTACACTTTTTACCTTGAGAATGCTGCACCAGTTCGAATACTCCTTGAACACGTCAAAAAGCTTATACTGATATGGCGATTTAACCAGTTCGTACGGCTTGGTTATAGGTGGAGTCTTTATAAGAAATCCCCTGCTGAAGGACTCAATGTCCCATGAAGTAAGCAGAGCGGTAGATTCAACGAGCGGCCCGTAGAAATGGTCGGGATATCCGTCAAGAAAATATACCGTTGTAAAGAATTTTCCTCTTAGTTCGTGGAGTAATGCTTTTTCCGGCCTTCTGAATTTCCGGAACAATTTCACAGCTTCGTCTGTATGTATTTTATGACGGGTAAAAGGCAAATCTGCTGATATTATCTGCTGCATCCTTGCTCTTATCGCATCAATTTCCATTTCGCTAAGAGATACCTCTTTTGGAGATCCGTCTTCGTCCGGTTCAATTTCGCGAATTTCGGCATACATCCCGTTCTGTAGGTTGTAATCTATTGTGAGTGAATACTGAGGATAAAGATCGGCAACAGCCTTTTGCACAACAAAATTCAAAGACCGGATATAAGTTCTCTGCCCGTCCGGATACGAATAGTCGATAAATTTAATTGTGTGTGGTATATATATTTCAAAACCAAGCTCTTTAAGCTGATTGTCCACAATTGCAGCAAGCACAGGAAATTTTGAATCGTAACCGGATTTTTTCAGAAATGCGCTCAGTTTTGTTCCCGGTTCACACTCTATTGTCGTGTTCAGATTTTCGCAATGTACTCTGATTTTTGCCATAGTTTCCCAGTTTAAATAATTACAGATAGCTGCCGGTTACCGACAAACTGTTTAATTTCAACTCCTCAGGTGTACCCTGAGCAACAATCATCCCCCCTTTGGCGCCACCTTCCGGGCCCAAATCGAAAATATAATCTACAGAACGAAGCACATCAAGATTATGTTCTATAATCAAAACTGTGTTCCCCTGATCTACCAGCAACTGAAGCACGCCAAGCAAAACCCGGATATCTTCGAAGTGAAGTCCGGTTGTGGGTTCGTCCAGGATATAGAGTGAATTTCCGGTTCCTCTGCGTGCCAGCTCTGTGGCAAGTTTCACCCTTTGGCTCTCTCCTCCGGAAAGAGTGGTTGAAGACTGTCCAAGGGTAACATAACCCAGGCCCACTTCCTCCAGTGCCTTGAGCCTGTTTACAATGGACGGCATGTGTTCGAAGAATATAACTGCCTGCGCTATTGTCATATCCAGCACATCATTGATGGATTTGCCCCTGTACTTGACTGCCAGAGTTTCGGGATTATATCTTTTTCCGTTACATGCTTTGCAATGTACATAAACTGCAGGAAGGAAGTTCATTTCAATGGTCTGAACACCTGCTCCCCTGCACTCTTCGCATCGCCCGCCCTTTACATTGAACGAGAAACGCCCCGGTTTGAAACCTCTTATCTTCGAGTCCTGAGTCTCCACAAACAACTTCCTGATATCGGCAAACACATTGGTGTAGGTAGCAGGGTTGCTTCGCGGAGTCCGTCCAATTGGACTCTGGTCTATCTCTACAAGTTTGTCTATGTTAAACTTTCCCTTCATCTCCCTGTATGGAAGCGGGGTGTAAAGTGAGTTGTAGAAAAAGTTGCTGAGCACAGGCATAAGTGTCTCGTTAATGAGTGAAGATTTACCGCTCCCACTCACCCCGCTCACTCCTATAAAACAGCCCAGAGGAATCTTTATATCAACATTTTTCAGGTTGTTGCCGGTTGCTCCAAATAGTTCGATGAACTTACCGTTCCCTTTCCGGCGTACAGACGGAATTTCTATTTTCTTTATCTTTTTAAGATAGTCTATGCTAAGGCTGTTGTATTTGACAGCCTCCTTCTCATCCATCTTTTCAACATCTTCCGGAGTTCCCTCAAACAGAAGATATCCTCCCTTCTCTCCTGCACCCGGGCCAAGATCTATTAGCCAGTCCGAACTCATAATCATCTCCTCGTCGTGTTCCACAACGAGTATCGAGTTCCCCTCGTCGCGAAGTTTTTTAAGGGAGTCTATAAGTTTTTTGTTGTCTCTCTGGTGCAGACCTATGCTGGGCTCGTCCAGAATATAGAGAACATTTACAAGCTTTGACCCTATCTGGGTTGCAAGGCGTATCCGCTGACTCTCTCCCCCGCTAAGGCTTCTTGTAGAACGGTCCAGCGAAAGGTAATTAAGGCCCACATCTATCAGGAATCCTATCCTCTCCCTCAGTTCTTTAATTATATCCCTTGCAATAGCTTTCTGGCGTGGATTAAGTTTCTCTTCGAGAGTATCAACCCAATTGTACAGGACCTCTATGTCCATTGCAGCAATTTCGCTTATATTCTTTGAGCTAATTCTAAAACTCAGTGCCTCTTCCTTTAATCTGGTTCCGTGACAAACCGGGCATTGAGTCTCCTCGGTAAAACGCTCTTTCTTCACTACCAAATCGTCGCTGTCGGAGTCGCTTTGCTCCACCTTCGCAATGACCCCGTTAAAACTCATCATTTGAGAAACAGCGGGAGAAGGTCCCACACGAAAGAGTTCATCGGACCCGTAAATTATTATGTTGAGCGCGTCCTCGGGAATATCTCTTATTGGGTCGTGCAAAGAGAAACCATATTTTTTGGCAATCGCATCCAGCTGGCCAAAAAGAATATTGTGCTTCAAAGAGCCTATGGGAGTTATGCCCCCGGAGGCTATTGACTTGGTGTCGTCCGGAATAATTTTAGAAGGATCGGCTTTGGCAATCATTCCCAGCCCCTTGCAATGCGGGCAGGCTCCCTGAGGAGAGTTGAAGGAGAATGTATGCGGAGCAGGTTCTGGATAAGATATTCCGCTAACCGGGCACATAAGATGTTTGCTGAAGTGCCTCAGCTCCTTTGTTTCCATGTCCAGTACCGCCAGCGAACCCTTTCCGTGATGCAGGGCAGACAGTACCGATTCCTTTATTCTTTTTTCGCTTCCCGCAGTTGGCAGCAGTTTGTCCACTACTAGCTCAATAAAGTGAGACTTGTATCTGTCCAGAGGCTTTAGAGTGGCCAGGTCGTGTATCTCCCCGTCTACCCTCATTTGCATAAACCCTCTTTTTATGTACTGGTCAAACAATTCCTTGTAGTGACCCTTTCTTCCTTTCACAAGCGGAGCAAGCAAATATGACTTTTTCCCGTTGTACTGCTCAATAATGAGATTTACAATCTGGTCGTCGGTATATTTTATCATCTCTTCGCCTGTGGCGGGAGAGTATGCATTTGCCGCCCTGGCATAAAGCAGCCTAAGGAAGTCGTATATCTCTGTAATTGTTCCAACTGTGGAACGAGGGTTGCGCCCGGTGGTTTTTTGCTCTATGGCAATTATTGGGCTTAGCCCGTCAATCGAATCTACATCCGGCCTTTCGAGTGTACCGATAAACTGCCGCGCATAGGCAGACAGTGTTTCCATGTACCTTCGCTGACCCTCAGCAAAAATTGTGTCAAAGGCAAGAGAAGACTTTCCACTTCCGCTAAGCCCGGTAATAACTACCAACTTGTGTCGCGGAATTGAAACATCTATATTTTTCAGGTTGTGAACCCTTGCACCCTTTACCTCTATACTCTGCATTATTTGCCCTCACTCTTATTTTTCGCGGAAACCCTCTTTTGGTACTCTCACAACATAGGTTTTTCCAACCCTGTTTTCCATCTTGTTAGAACGAATCCACTGATTGTATATCTTTAGAAGCTTAAAATTTGTATTGTGCTTTGCAGCAAATTCGCTCCAGTTTTCGACAGCACCAGTTACTGTTACTTCATTATATTCCAAAGGCTTGTATAAATCTTCGCCGCCAATGTAGAATCCAAAAACCTGAGGGCTCTCCAGCAAAAGTTTAAAAGCAAGCGCTCTGTAGACATATCTTGCTGTCTCCTCGGGAAACTGAGTATCGTAATAATTCTTTTGCGACTGAATTTTCATTCTGAATCGCACATTGCTCATGCCAATATTGAAAGATGCAGCCGCCATTGTCCATGTACCGAATTCGGCATAGGCTTTCTTAAAATACTTCGTCGCAGCAATAGTGGATTTTTCTACGTTATAACGCTCGTCCACCTCTTCGTCAACGACAAGCCCGTATTCCTTAGCTGTTCCGGCAAGAAACTGCCAGTACCCTCCTGCACTTGCAGGTGAAACTACAGGCTGGAGACCGCTTTCGGCCAGGCATAAATAATAAAAATCTTCCGGCAGCCCTTCCTTCTTAAGAATACTCCTGATTTCTTCGCCATAACGGTTGTTAAGCTGAATAATCAGGGAAATGCTTGCGTGCCAGTATGAAATAACCGTGAGCTCCCGCTGTATTGCTTCCTTCACGTCGAAATATTTTAGCGGCACATCTTCTCCCGCAAAAGAGAGCGAATTTGGAATCGCAGGTACTTTAACGATTTGCTGAACCGACTGACCATCGGTTTTTGCACAGGCATCCGAAGAACTTCCTGCATTAAGGCAGAATGTGAGCAACGGAAGCAAAAGAAAATACTTTATTCCGGTTTTCATGATTCTAATTATTCGTATCTTAAAAATGGGTTTGTTGCAAGTTCGTGGCCAATAGTGGTAGATGGCCCGTGACCAGGATAGACTGTGTAATCGTCACCAATAACAACAAGTTTTCTGAGCAGGCTGTCCATAAGTTCTTCATAGTCTCCGCCGGGTAAATCGGTGCGTCCGATGCTTCCTGCAAAAAGTGAGTCGCCTGTAATAACCAGTTTGTCCGGTTCGGAATACAGACACACTCCGCCTCTTGTATGGCCTGGAGTATGAATAACCTTAAGTGTGCTTGACCCGAATGTGATTGTACCTCCGTCTGTGATATCTATTGTATCTATTGGGGGCTGCTCAATGGTGTAGCCAAACATTTCGGTATATTGCTGAGCTCTGGCCAGATGCGGCTTGTCCAGCGGATGAATGTATGTGTCCAGCTTCCACGTGTTTGACACAAATGCATTTCCCATAATATGGTCGAAGTGGCCGTGTGTATTTATTAGCTTTACCGGTTTGAGCTCGTTTGTTTCAATGAATTTTTTAAGCCTCTCTTTTTCGCTGTCCGAATAACAGCCCGGGTCAATAATTACGCACTCCTTCGTTTCGTCCCACAGTACATAGCTGCATTCGCGCAGGTCGTTAAAGTAAAATGTTTTTATCTGTATCATTTTCTAAATTTTATTCAGTTAATTCTCCGTTCCTCCCAGCATAGGAACAAATTTAAACTCTCCATGTTCAGTTGTTCGGAACTCTTCCTGCCCCACTCTCTCCACAACAAGCATTGTCTGAGTATCTATCCCAACCGGGATAACAAGTTTTCCCCCAATTGCAAGCTGATCAAGCAACGCCTCCGGCACATCAGGAGCTCCGCAGGTAATGAGTATGCCTTTGAATGGGGCAAACTTTGGTAACCCTGCAAATCCATCTCCATGATACAAAACAGGAGCATGATAATCTAAGTTAGAGAGATTTTGCTGAGCCAGCAAATAGAGCGATTTCTGGCGCTCAATGCTGTATACCCTGTATCCCATTTGTGCAAGAACTGCCGTTTGGTATGCACATCCCGTACCAATC
>Ga0316605_10000555_pt1 | contig 25556 bp, 24 predicted proteins | sample OWC_soil_day20_n_FD_207666 | JGI IMG/M metagenome (GOLD analysis project Ga0316605, IMG submission 207666) | Wetland soil microbial communities from Old Woman Creek delta, Ohio, United States - OWC_soil_day20_noCT | ecosystem: Environmental > Terrestrial > Soil > Wetlands | place: USA: Ohio...
GCCTGCTTGGACAGGACCAGCGGCTGCATGTTACCCAGAATGCTGGCAATGGCGCCCTGATACTCCTTGAACGCCACCTCGAGGGCATCCAGCTTGTTGCGGCTGTCCGCATCGTTGCCACCCTTGCTCAAGGCACCGAGGATGTCACGGAACGCATTGGTATCCTTGCCCAGCAGGAAAGCCACTTCCGGATTGATTTCATCACCGACGAGCAGTGCCGAGGCGTTCTTGGCGATCCGCTGGGTCAGCATGACCAGCTGGTTGGAGGAGGCAATTTCACGGGATGCGCCGCCACCCTGCAGCTTCAGCGAAGCGAGTTGCTCGGTCAGCTCGAGCATTGCGGCATTCTTGTTATCGATGGTGGCCACGTTCTTGCCCAGCGCAACCAGGTTGGCTTCCTGCGCGAGCACGGTTTCGGCATCCTTGTCGGTCTTGGTCCAGAGTGCGGCCAGGGCATCCAGTTGCGGGCGCACGCTGTCCGGTGAAGCCGGAACGCTGACGCCACCGATCTCGCCGCCGCTCGAAACCTGATCAAACAGGCGACCGAAGGTTTCCCGGGATTCTTTCAACTGCGCGAAGGCAACCACATTGCCCTGCAACGCCAGCGATGAGGCTTTCGCCAGACGCTGAGAAAGCATGCGCATTTCACCGGCGGCGGCAACGTAAGCCGTGTTGTGCGTTGCCGAGCGGCTGTCGAAGAAAACCAGGCCGGCAATCACGATCAGCAACAGCACGAAAATACCGCCCAGTGTCTTCATCTGCTGGACGACGGGCATCCCTGCCAGGAATGCCGGCAGAGGCAACTTGCTGGTGGCCATTTCTGACGATATGGTCATTTGGGATACGGAATGACCGTTCCCGTTACCACCCATTTTCGGAAGCTTGAAGCTGAAAGCCATGGAAATCCTCCACTTGGGGATGGGGCAAGCGCCCTCTGTTAAACCCCGATATTCATGAAATCCGGGTCCGCAAGAAGTTCGCGAACCGAAAGCTTGTGCCAGATTTTTCCTTGCGTATCGGCAAAACGCTGCTTACCCCAGGCCGGCATGACGTTATCCGGAGGCTCGGCGGTGAAATCTTCAGGGTTCTTGAGGCCGAGCATGCGCGACACGAGCAAGGCGGCGTTGACACCGTGCCGAGCACCGATCAGCAACAATCGGGCATTGGAATTCTGGACAATCGGTGGCCCGCCGCGAAAGAGGGAAAAATCGCTGACGGCATGCAGGTTGCCGCGAATATTGGCGATGCCGGCGAACCACGGACGGGTCATCGGGACAGGTGCCAGTTGCGATGCCTGAACGATTTCGCCGCCATCGGAAAGATCGACCAGCCAGGATTCACCACCCGCCTCGATACCGAGCCAGGATGACGATCCTTTCCCCTTGGCCGCGTTGCTCAGACGCGTCGCCAGATACTCCTGAAAGTCACGAAGACTGGTTTTCCGGGCCATCTGGTTTACGGAAGCGCGGCGATGCGTTGGAGCAATACTTCCGGATTCAGCGGCTTGACAAGGTAATCGACAGCGCCCTGACGCAAGCCCCAGATCTTGTCTGTTTCCTGACCCTTGGTCGTGCACACGATGATCGGAATCTTCTTGGTGTCTTCGTCACGGGTCAGCGTGCGGGTTGCCTGGTAGCCGTTGAGGCCCGGCATCACCACGTCCATGAGGATGAGGTCCGGCTTGGTGGCTTTCGCCTTGGCGATCCCTTCCTCGCCATTTTCGGCGGTGGTCACCTGATAGCCGGCTTTGGTCAGCACGTCGACAGTGAAGAAACGCTCGGTAGGCGAATCGTCGACAACGAGAATATTTTTTACAGGCATGCGCTCCCCCCTGAGCTAGTTGTTCGGTTCTGTCTCGGCAGGCAATGCAAAGGTGGCAACCGTTTGCAGCAAACTGTCTTTGGTAAAAGGCTTGGTGAGGTACTGGTCGGAACCGACCATGCGACCACGAGCCCGGTCGAACAGGCCGTCCTTGGAGGACAGCATGATGACCGGCGTCGCCTTGAATTTCGGATTTTTCTTGATCAGCGAGCAGGTCTGGTAACCATCGAGCCGCGGCATCATGATGTCACAAAAAATGACACTGGGCTGATGGTCGGCGATCTTGGCGAGCGCGTCGAATCCGTCTTCAGCCAGAACGACCTGACAGCCTGCCTGCACGAGAAAAATCTCGGCGCTACGCCGTATCGTATTGCTGTCGTCAATGACCATGACCCTGACGCCGCGCAGTCTGGATAAATCAGCCACTTTCCTTGTCCCCTGTGCCCCGTTGGAGGCTATCTCTGCATCATACTACGGAAGTATTACCGCGAGGCAAGGCGAATAGCAGTGGTGCCGCTTTCCGATGACTGCTTCGACGGCCTCGAGATTCGGATAAAATCGCGGCCATCTTACCCAATTCCCTTCGCTCCCGCCAAGGGCGCGATCCAGAATGAATTCCACCCCTCCTACTCCACCCTGTCCACCGATGGTGCTGGTGTTCTCCGCCAGCGACCCTTCTGCCGGCGCGGGCATGCAGGCCGACATGCTGACGCTGGTCAGTCTGGGCTGCCACCCGCTCAGCGCCCTGACGGCGCTGACGGTGCAGGATACGGTCGGCGTGCAGAGCGTACACCCGGTCAGCGCCGAGCTGCTTGAACAGCAGGCGCGGGCAGTGCTCGAGGACATGCCGGTTGTGGCGTTCAAGATCGGCATGCTGGGCAGCGTCGAGAACGTGATCGCCGTGGCCGAGATCATTTCGGACTACCCGGACATCCCGGTGATTTTCGACCCGGTGCTGGCCTCCGGGCGCGGCGACGAATTGTCGAGCGAGGATGTCATTTCGGCGATGCGCAAGATGCTGCTGCCGCAAACGACGCTGCTCACGCCCAACGCGCCGGAAGCGCGGCGACTGGCGGAAAGCGACGAGGACGAAGGCGAGCCATCGATTGATGTCTGCGCCGAGCGCCTCATCGAGATGGGTGTGCAGTACGTGCTGATTACCGGCACCCACGAAAACACGCCACAAGTGGTCAACAGCCTGTTCGGGCCGGACGGCGTGCTTCGTCGCGATAGCTGGGAGCGCCTGCCGGGCAGCTACCACGGCTCGGGTTGCACGCTGGCCTCGGCCATTGCCGGCTGCATGGCCGGTGGCGCCAGCGTCGAGGATGCCGTGCGCGATGCGCAGGATTACACCTGGCAGACATTGGCCGCCGGATTCCGTGCCGGCATGGGGCAGTTCATTCCCGACCGCTTCTTCTGGGCGCGCGGCGATGACGACGAGGCCGACAAGCCGGATACGGCCAAGGACGACAGCAAGAACAATGAACAGTAAGTTGCGTGGCCTGTATGCCATCACGCCGGAATACGATGACGGCGCCCGTCTGCTGGCCGACGTCGAGGCTGCCCTGGCCGGCGGTTGCCGCATCGTCCAGTATCGTGACAAGACCAGCGACATGCCTGAATGCGTGGCGCGCGCCCGGGCGCTGCGGGCCCTGACGCGCCGTTTCGACGCCAGATTGCTGATCAACGACAACCTCGCGCTGGCCTTTCTGGTCGAGGCCGATGGCGTTCATCTGGGCAAGGACGACGGCAACCTGATGGCCGCGCGGGCCATGCTCGGTCCCGACCGGATTCTCGGTGCCTCGTGCTATGCCGACTTCGCCGCTGCCGCGGCCGCCAGCGCCGCCGGCGTCGATTACGTGGCCTTCGGCGCGGTTTATCCGTCGCCGACCAAACCGAACGCCGCTCGCGCCTCGACCGATTTGTTTTTTGCGACAAAATCCCGGTTGACCGTAACAAGCTGCGCCATTGGCGGCATCACGCTCGACAACGCACCACCGCTGATCGCGGCCGGCGCCGACCTGCTCGCCGTCATCACCGACCTGTTTTCCGCACCCGACATCGCGGCGCGCGCCGCCGCCTATCAACGTCTTTTCGAGGAGCAATCCGCATGACCTCTCGCAACCAGCAACTGTTCGAACGTGCCCAGCGCCACATCCCCGGCGGCGTCAATTCCCCGGTCCGTGCTTTCCGCTCGGTGGGCGGTACGCCCCTGTTCTTCCAGAAAGGTGCTGGCGCCAAGGTGCAGGATGCAGACGGCAAGTGGTACACCGACTACGTCGGCTCCTGGGGCCCGATGATCCTCGGCCACGCCCACCCGGACGTGATCGCTGCCGTGCAGGCGGCCGTCGTCGACGGCCTGTCCTTCGGCGCGCCGACCGAGCGCGAGGTTGAAATCGCCGACCTGCTGTGCGACCTCGTGCCGTCGATGGACATGGTGCGCCTCGTTTCCTCGGGTACCGAGGCGACGATGAGCGCCATCCGTCTGGCGCGCGGCTTTACCGGCCGTGACATCCTGGTGAAGTTCGAGGGCTGCTACCACGGCCATGCCGACAGCCTGCTGGTCAAGGCCGGGTCCGGCCTGCTCACGTTCGGCAATCCGTCGTCGGGCGGCGTCCCGGCCGGCACGGTCGAGACGACCATGGTCCTCGCCTACAACGACCCGCAGGCGTTGGCCGAAGCCTTCAAGGCGCATGGCGACAAGATCGCGGCCGTGATCGTCGAACCGGTGGTTGGCAACATGAACCTGATCGCGCCGACGCCGGAATTCCTGAAAGCCATGCGCGACCTGACCGCGCAATACGGCGCCGTGCTGATTTTTGACGAAGTGATGACCGGCTTCCGCGTCGGCGCAAAGAGCGCGCAAGGCCTGTTCGGCATCACGCCCGACCTGTCGACCTTCGGCAAGGTGGTCGGCGGCGGCATGCCGCTCGGCGCCTTCGGCGGCAAGCGCGAGATCATGGAAAAGATCGCCCCGCTCGGCCCGGTCTATCAGGCAGGGACGCTGTCCGGCAACCCGATCGCCACGGCCGCCGGACTGGCCACCCTCAAGCTCGTTCAGGCACCTGGCTTCTACGAAGCGCTGACGGCCAAGACCAAGGCGCTGTGCGACGGCCTCGTCGCTGCGGCGAAAAAGCATGGCGTCCGCTTCAGCGCCCAGAACGTCGGCGGCATGTTCGGCGTGTATTTCGCCGACGCCTGCCCGGGCACCTACGACGCCGTGCTGGCCTGCGACAAGGAGGCCTTCAACCGCTTCTTCCACGCCATGCTCGACGCCGGCCATTATTTTGCCCCGTCGGCGTTCGAGGCCGGCTTCGTCTCGGCGGCCCATACCGATGCCGACATCGCCGGCACCATCGCCGCGGCCGATGCCTATTTCGCCACCTTGAAGTGAGTACCGGCTACGCCTGGATCGTCCTGTTCATCGCCGGCCTCTGCGAGGTCGGCTGGGCGGTCGGCCTCAAATACACCGAAGGCTTCAGCCGCCTGTGGCCGTCGGCGGCAACGCTGCTCGCCATGGTAGCCAGCGTGGTCCTGCTCGGCTGGTCGCTGAAAGTGCTGCCGCTGGGCACGGCCTACGCGGTGTGGACCGGCATCGGCGCGGTTGGCACGGCGATTCTGGGGATTTATCTGTTCGACGAGTCGCGCGAGGCGCTGCGTTTTGTCTGCATCGGGCTCATCGTGGCCGGGATTGTCGGACTCAAGCTGGTAACGCCGGACACGCACTGAATCTCACGGTCAACCGGAAAAAACGGCCAAATTTGAAATATTGCCGGCGCGGCGCTTACATCAGGAACAGCGTCGCCAGCCCGAGGAAGATGAAGAAGCCGCCTGAATCGGTCAGCGCGGTGATCATCACCGATCCGCCCACGGCCGGATCCGCCCCGAACTTCTGCCGCAGCAGCGGGATGCCGACGCCGGCCGAGGCGGCCAGCAGCAGATTGAGCGTCATGGCTGAGGTCATGACGATGCCCAGCTTGACGCTGCCGTAAAGCCACCATGCCGCAATGCCGAGCAGCCCGCCCCAGATCAGGCCGTTGATGCTGGCCACGCCGAGTTCCTTGCGCAGCAGGCGGCGCATGGCGTCGGGCTGGACCTGACCCATGGCGATGGCACGGACGATCATGGTGATCGTCTGGTTGCCGGAATTGCCGCCGATGCCGGCGACGATGGGCATGAGCGCGGCAAGCGCCACGAGCTTTTCGATCGAGCCCTCGAAGGCGCCGATCACCCGCGACGCGACGAAGGCCGTGATCAGATTGACCGCCAGCCAGGCCCAGCGGTTTCTCACCGAATCCCAGACCGAGGCAAAAATATCTTCCTCTTCACGCAGACCGGCCTGCGCCAACTGCTCGTGCTCGGCTTCTTCGCGGATGTAATCGACGACCTCGTTAACCGTCACCCGGCCGACCAGCCGGCCTTCGGGATCGACCACCGGCGCCGACACCAGATCGTAACGCTCGAAGGCCTTGGCGGCCTCCTCGGCGAGATCGTCCGGCTCGAGCTCGACGAAATCGGTCTGCATCAGCGTGCCGACTTCGACATCGACCTCATTGACGAGCAGGATGTTGAGCGGCAGCACGCCTTTCAGGTGTTCCTCGCGGTCCACCACGAAAAGCTGGTCGGTATGGTCGGGCAGTTCGTCGAAACGGCGCAGGTAACGCAGCACGACTTCGAGCGACACGTCCTCGCGCACGGTCACCATGTCGAAGTCCATGATCGAGCCGACCGACTCGTCGGGATACGACATCGCAGCGCGCAGCTGTTCGCGCTCCTCGATGGTCAGGCCGCGGAAAACATCGTCGATAACGCCCTGCGGCAAGTCCGGCGCGAGGTCGGCCAGCTCGTCGGCATCGAGCGTTTCGGCCGCCGCCACCAGCTCGGTTCGCTCCATCGATTCGATGAGCGTTTCGCGGACGGCATCCGAAACCTCGAGCAGAACCTCGCCCTCGATCTCGGCATTGACCAGTTCCCAGACGATCAGACGCTCGTCCTGCGGCAAGGCCTCCAGGATGTAAGCGATATCTGCCGGGTGCATCGGCTCCAGGCGGGCCTGCAACTCGTTCAGATGCTGCTTGTGAACGATGTCTTCGACGAGGTCGTGACGCGGACCTTCTTGCCGGTGCACCAGTTCCTCGACCAGCTTGTGCCGGGCGAGCAGGGTCTGCACCTCGGCGAGGCGCTCCTGCAAGTCTTCGGTGTCGGTCAGCTGGGTCTCTTCGCTCATGGTGCGGCGCCGCAAAAGGTAGCGCATTTTAGCACCGGGCGTATGCCCGCCATCCGGCAAAATTACCGTATCAACCGCGAATTTCCACGACGATCAGGGAACGTCCGCCCCCGGCATGCGACCGAGGATAATCGACGTCTTGCGCCCCAGTCCCGGCGCATTGCGATTCCGGTCATAAAAGCGCGGATTGGGCACCATGCCGGCCAGCCGCGCCGCCTGTTCCGGCCGCAGTTGCGCCGCCGGAATACCATAATAGTGGCGCGCCGCTGCCTCGGCCCCGAACACGCCATTGCCCCATTCGATCACGTTCAGATAAACCTCGAAAATCCGCCGCTTGCTCCACAGATTTTCCAGCATGAGGGTAATGATGGCCTCCTCGGCCTTGCGGAAATAGGACTTGCTCGGCGTCAGGAAGAGGTTCTTGGCCAGCTGCTGGCTGATGGTTGAACCACCGGCGACGAAACGCCCCTTTTTCTGGTTCTTTTCCATGGCTTTCTGGATGCCTTCCCAGTCGAAGCCTTCATGATCGACGAACTTCGCATCCTCGGCCGCGATGATGGCGCGTTTCAGGTGCAGCGAAATCTGTTCGTAGGGCACCCATTGCTGTTTGAGCTGCGCATCCGGCACCTTCTGGCGCAATTCGGCCAGACGGATCTCCATGAACTTCGTCTCGCCCGGATTCACCCAGCCCCAAAGCAGAACCCAGCCCAACAGCCACAACTGCCAGACGAGGAATAGCCCGAGAAGCCCGAGCAGCGCCCACTTGAGCCAGCGGCCGAGCTGCCTCATTCGGCCAGCTTGGCTCTCAGTGCGGCCAGCACCTCGCCCGTCGCCGGTCGTACGCCGCGCCAGACAAAGAAAGCTTCGGCCGCCTGTTCGACCAGCATGCCCAAACCATCGGCCAGACGCGCCGCACCCTGTTGGCGGGCCATGGCCAGAAAAGGCGTGTCGCCCCTGCCGTACATCATGTCGTAGGCCAGACAGCCCGGCGCGAAAATACCCGCCGGCAAGGGCAGGTTTTCGCCGGAAAGGCTGGCCGAGGTCGCGTTGATGACGAGATCGAAGGACCGACCGGCAGTCTGCTCGAAGCTGCCCGCCTCGATGCTGGCCATGTCGGCAAACGCCCCGGCCAGGCCGACGGCCTTCTCGCTACTTCGGTTGGCGATGAACAGGGAGGCCGGCTTTTCGGCGAGCAGCGGCGCGATCACGCCGCGCGACGCCCCGCCGGCGCCAAGCAGCAAGATGCGCTTGCCGGCGACCGGAAAACCGAGGTTATGAACGATGTCGCGGACCAGACCGGCGCCGTCGGTGTTGTCACCAACGATCTCGTCGCCCGCGAAGGCCAGCGTATTGACGGCCCCGGCCCGCGCTGCGCGCTCGGACAATCGCGTACTGGCGCGATAGGCATCTTCCTTGAAGGGCACGGTCACGTTCGCCCCCTTGCCCCCCGCCGCAACAAAATCGGACATCGCCGCAAAAAAGCCGTCGACCGCGGCAAGACGGGCGACGTAGTTCAGTTCCTGGCCGGTCGCCGCCGCAAACGCGGCGTGAATGGCCGGCGATTTCGAGTGGGCAATCGGGTTGCCAAAAACGCAGTAGAGATCAGACATAAGCAGTCGGAGTCGATAAGGTTGGTCCACCGGATGGTGTCTGGCGTAGCGCGAAGTTTTCGGCGAAGGCTAACATGAGCGCAGCGAATGTTAAGCGAAGCGGCCGCAGCCAAAAACGCAGTAGAGATCGCTCATTTGTTGGCCGTATTCAGGGCATCGCCCTGCGTGAAATACCAGGTGCGGGCAAACGACAGCACGGTCGCGCCACCGAGCGCTTCCTGCGGGATGGGACCGAAGGGCGCCGACATGCGGAGAATGCGCAGCGCAGCCTGATCGAGAATCTTGTGGCCGGACGAGCGGGAAATCTCGGCGCTGTAAAGGCTGCCGTCCTCGGCACGCAATTCGACAAAGATCACCACGGCACCGTAGAGCTTGCCGCGCGCCTCGGGCGGGTAATTCAGCGTGCCGATGCGTTCGATCTTCTGTTTCCACGCATCGAGGTACGACGCCAGGCCATATTCCTCGGTGCGCGCCCCGACAAACTTCTTGCGCGGCCGTTTGTTGTACTCGTCGGCCGTCTTGGCAATCTCGCCTTCGAGCCGCGCCATGGCCCGGGCCGATTCGGCCAGGTCGAGACCGCTGACGGTGGGCACGGCCGGCGACGGCTGGTCGGTTGTCGTCGTGGCGGCGGCGATGTTGCGCAGGCTCTTGGCCTGGGTCAGCAGGCGTTGCTGGGCCGTTTCCAGTTCCTGCACGCGGCGCTGCATCTGCTGGATGTCGTCGCCCTCGGTCTGGCGATGGGTGGGCGGCAACGGGGTCTTGGCGCGGCGGTTTTCGTCGGTGTTGCCGCCGCCGTCCAGGTTGGCCTGCGCCAGCGCCTGCGCGTCCTGCGGCTTGCGGGCGGATTTCGCATTGACCAGGATGATGTCCATGGCCTTTTCGCGAAACTGTCTTGAAGCATCCGGGAACTGGAAGTGCAGGGTCAGCAACAACCCGTGGATCAACAGTGAAATGCCCAGCGCGAACCACAGACGATGGTCTTGCCCCGCCTTGAGCGGCCGCCGCAGGACACGCTTTTTCTTCACAGCTCTTCTTCCTCCGCCACCTCGGCCGGCGTGTTGTCGCCAAGCAGGCTCACGAAACGACAGCTGACTTCCGGCGCCAGCAGATCGAGGCTGTCGACCGCCAGCCTGACGCGCTGACCGGCGATCAGATCGGCCGGCAGCGAGGGCACACGAAGCAGCAAGGGCAGGTGGTCGAGCTTGACGCTCTGCTCGCGACGCACGGTGGCGTCGATTTCCGTCACCTCATGCTGCTGCAGCCAGCGCAGGCACCAGTAACGCTCCATGAGACGCTGGAAATCGGCGTAGGCGCCGTAGGTCAGTTCGAAATCGCGCATTGCAGCGAACAATTCGGCCGATTTTTGCGCAAAAGCCGGGGTTTCACCGCGCAAACAGGCAATTAGCTGCCATTGATTGACCAGATCGCAGTAGCGGCGCAAGGGCGAGGTCATCCAGGCGTATTGCGGCACGCCCAGCCCCTCGTGCGGCAGGGGCGAGGTGGTCATGCGTACCTTGCCCTGTGTCTGGGCACGGTACAGGCAGGCGATGTTCTTTTCGGCGAGCAGGCCGCCCCAGGTCGAATTGGCGACGATCATCAACTCGGCGACCAGCTTGTCGAGCGGGCTGCCCCGCTTGCGTTCGCTGATCTCGACGCGACAGGTGTCGGGGTCGGCCAGATCGCCTTCGATGCCGAAGTTGTAGTCGTTGATGCCCTGCGTGGCCGACGGCTTGCCACGACGGCCTTCGCAGGCGTTGGCAAAATGCCAGAGGTGCAGCAGCTCGTCCCTGAAGGGCTGATCGGGCAGCGGGCCATTGACCGTCTCGGCATTGAACCAGGGCTCGACCTCGTGGTGACGCAGGTTGGCGGCGATGTGCACCATTTCCAGCCGCGATTCGTGGCTGAGGACTTCAAGCGAGTCGTTGACCGTCAGATAGAGCGACACGGCGGGGCAATCGACGCCGCCAGCCAGCGTGTAGTTCTGGACCACGGCATCGGGCAGCATGGTGATCTTGTTGCCCGGCATGTAGACCGTGGACAGGCGAGCGCGGGCGATGCCGTCGAGCGGCGAACCATGTTCGATGGCCAGCCCCGGCGCAGCGATGTGGATGCCGATGCGCGAGCCGATGCCGGGCAGCTTGACGACCGACAGCGCGTCGTCGATTTCGGTGGTGTTGGCGTCGTCGATCGAGAAGGCGCGCACGTCGGCGCGCGGCAGGTCGTTCGGCGACCTGGGCGCATCGAGCGCCGGGAAACTGGTGCCCTTGGGGAACTGTTCGCGCAGGAAGCGGCGGTAGTGCAGGAAGTAGGCGCTCTTGATGGCGCCACATTTGAACAGCAGCTGGGCGGCGGTCAGACCCGTTTCGGCACAGGCCGTTTCGAAGGCTTTGGTCTCCGGTTTGTTGCGGTCCGGCGCGTAGAGCAGGGTATCGGTCAGCGCGCCGATTTCCGGCGGCAGGCGGAATTCCTTCAGCTCGCCGATCCAGCCTTCCATCGCGAGCGCTTGCTGACGCTTTTTTTCAAGACCGGCCAGAGCAGCTGCGAGAATGTCGGGAGGCGCCTTCTTGAAGCGGCCCTTGCCTTTGCGGTGGAAATAGACGGGCGCGGCATTGACGGCAAGCAGGACCGCCGCCGCTTCGACCGGGGCGGGCTCGTGTCCGTAGTAGTCACGGGCAAAATCAAGAAACGAAAATTCGCCATCGTTCACGCACTCCCACAGGAAATCGGGTTCGATTTCGTCGGCCAGCGGCGCGGCCTGCTCCAGCAAGGCGCCCGCCGACGGCTTATCGAAGCGCAGCAACACCGTCGCTGCCTTGATCTTGCTGCGCTTGCCGGTCGGCATTTCGACCTGCAAGGAGCTGTCGTTGTCGGCCATGATGCTGCCGGCCTTGAAGCCGCCATCTTCTTCAAACAATACATTCATCGGCGGATTATAGCCCAGCGTATTCAATGATTTGCGACACAAAGTCGGGAAACTTCGTGAAGCTGTGGTCGCCGCCCGTCAACACGGTCTGCCGGCTGCCGGCGTAAAAATCCTGCGCCTGCCGGCAATCCAGCACCTCGTCGCCGGTTTCCAGCATGAGCCAGTAACGCTCGGGCGTGGGTCGACGCACTTGCGCCTTCAGTTGCGCCGCGTGGGCTTCGCTGAAGGTGAAGCGCTCGCCGCTGTGAAAGTTGGCGTGTTCGCCAAGGAAGAGCGAGAGGTCGAGCCGATCCACCACGGCGGGATTGATCAGGATGGCATTCAGGCCGAAGGTTTCCGCCAGATGGTTGGCGTAATGCCCGCCCAGCGAGCTGCCGATCAGCGTCACCGGCCCGCCGGCCGCTTCGATCAGGCGGCTGATGCTGGCCACGGCCTCATCGGGCACCGGCGACAGTTGCGGACAGGCGAAGTGCCCGGCCAGCCCGCGCCGGGCCATCTCATCGGCCAGCAATTGCGACTTCCACGATGCCGGCGACGAGCAGAAGCCGTGCAGGTAAACGATCAGTGGGCGGTCCATTGCACCCAGCCAAAGTGGGCGGTCATCAGGACAACGATGCCGAAGACGATGCGATACCACGCGAAGGGCGTGAAATCATGGCTGGAAATGAAGCGCAACAGCCAGCGCACGCAGAGGAATGCCGAAACGAAGGCGGAAATGAAGCCGACGACCCACATGCCGATATCGTCGGCGCTGAGCAGGGCGCGCTCCTTGTACAACTGGTAGATCGTCGCCACGCCGAGCGTCGGGATGGCAAGGAAGAAGGAAAACTCGGTGGCCGCCTTGCGCGACAGGCCGAAGAGCAGGCCGCCGATGATCGTCGCCCCCGAGCGCGAGGTCCCGGGAATCAGGGCGAAGGCCTGGGCAATGCCGAGTTTCAGCGCGTCGGCGAGGGTCATGTCCTCGACGTTTTCGACGCGGATCTTGTGCTCGCGACGTTCCGCCCAGAGGATCACGAAGGCGCCCAGAATGAAGGTGGTGGCCACGGCAATCGGGTTGAACAGGTTGGCCTTGATGGCCTTGCCGAAGGTCAGGCCGAGAATGGCCAGCGGCAGGAAGGCGACAAACAGGTTGAGGATGAATTTCTGCGCCGCCTTGTCGTTGAACGCGCCGCGCGCCACGACCATGAGGCGTTCGCGATACTCCCAGACGACGGCGAGAATGGCGCCGGACTGGATCACAATTTCGAACAACTTGCCGCGATCGTCGTTGAAATCCAGCAAATCACCAGCCAAAATCAGGTGACCTGTCGAGGAAATCGGCAGGAATTCGGTCAGCCCCTCGACGATGCCGAGAATAAGGGCCTTGAGCAGCAGAATCGGATCCATGGAATGCAGCCTTGATTGGGAGGCCGCATTCTACTATCCCGGACGGGTAGCCGCTTCCAGATTTGCCAGCCAGATCAAGGCCTGCTCGCGCGACTCACCGCACATTTCCGGCGACGGTTGCAGGCCGCCACAGCAATCCGGCCGTTCCGGCAACCCGAAAATCAGGCAACGAAAATCGCCGTCGAGATGCCGGCAAGGCACGCCGGCTGGTTTGTTCAATGACGAAATGGACGGCGCGATGCAACAGGCCCCGCAGTGGGGGCGACATTCGAGCGGCACGCAAGGTGAGGTCTCAGGCATGCGCCATTGTCGCAGATACATCCTCCGGCGGCCCGCTCTCCCGGCAAAACCACGCTTTGACGGTCAACCGGAAAAAAGGGCCAAAATCGAAATGTTTTTGTCGCCCGGCTCAGGGCAAAACGGGCATCGCAAACGCGGGTATTCAGCGGTGTGGCCGCTCAGGATTCCCGCTTTTGCGGGAATCCCGTTCTCAAGTCACTCAGCGTGCCGGCGGCGTCCGGGACTCCGGCGCCTTGCCACGCGGCCCATCGCGCTCCGCCTTGCGTTCGGCCAACTGCTTGCGCTGTTCCGGCGTCAGCACGTCGAACACCTGCCGGTCCGCTTGGGCGCGGGCCAGCGTCATGTCCGACATGGCCTTGGCCGCTGCATCGGCCAGCCCACGGGCCTTCGCCTCGCTGTAATCCGGCGCGGCCGTCAAGGCCTGCAGATCGGCTTCGGCCTTGCGCAGGGCCTTGGCCTTCTCCCGCATGACCGGCGCCTGCGCATGCATGATCTCGAAGACCTTGTCCTGCTGCACCTCGGTCAGATTCAAGCCATGCAAATGCGGCGGCATCATGTTGCCGCCCATCATGTGATGCCCGTGTCCGGCAGCACCATCATGGCCACAGCCATGATGACCGCCAAAAGCCGCAGCCGACAAGGGGATCGCCAGTGCCACGCTGGCCGCAATCAGGAAACGCTTGAGATGGGTATTGGTGCGGGGAGTCGTTTTCATCTTTCTGTCCTTTCAAGGAATTCAGCCGGCCAACGGCCTGGCGACAGGACGAATACTCCGACAACTCCCTGTTAAGGTGGGTTACCGGGCTGTAAATGAAAGTAAATGGCGTAACAAATCGCCTTCCTGGCGAGAAATGAAGCAAATACGGTCATTTTCGTTTTGGCCATTTTTTCCGGTTGACCGTGAGATTTCCCCAAAAGCAAAAAGGCGGCTGATTAAGCCGCCTTTTCTTTGCTACCAGTCGTTTGGTGAAGCTCAGACCTTGCTGTAGACCTCCGCCCCGGCCTTCACGAATTCGACGGATTTCACTTCCATGCCCTTCTCCAGCGCGGCAGCTTCATCAACGCCCTGCTGCGCCGCAAACTCGCGTACTTCCTGCGTGATCTTCATCGAGCAGAAGTGAGGGCCGCACATGGAGCAGAAGTGGGCGACCTTGGCCGACTCCTTCGGCAGCGTTTCATCGTGGAATTCACGCGCCTTGTCCGGATCGAGGCCGAGGTTGAACTGGTCGTCCCAGCGGAACTCGAAGCGTGCCTTGGACAGGGCGTTGTCGCGGATCTGCGCGCCGGGGTGGCCCTTGGCGAGGTCGGCGGCGTGGGCGGCGAGCTTGTAGGTGATGATGCCGGTCTTGACGTCGTCCTTGTCGGGCAGGCCGAGGTGTTCCTTGGGCGTGACGTAGCAGAGCATGGCCGTGCCGTACCAGCCGATCATCGCGGCGCCGATGCCGCTGGTGATGTGGTCGTAGCCCGGCGCAATGTCGGTGGTCAGCGGGCCGAGGGTGTAGAACGGGGCTTCGTCGCAGTATTCGAGCTGCAGGTCCATGTTCTCCTTGATCATGTGCATCGGCACATGACCGGGGCCTTCGATCATGACCTGCACGTCGTGCTTCCAGGCGATCTGGGTCAGTTCGCCCAGGGTCTTGAGTTCGCCGAGCTGGGCTTCGTCGTTGGCGTCGTAGATCGAGCCGGGCCGCAGGCCGTCGCCGAGGCTGAAGGCGACGTCGTAGGCCTTCATGATTTCGCAGATTTCCTCGAAGTGCGTGTAGAGGAAGCTTTCCTTGTGGTGGGCGAGGCACCACTTGGCCATGATCGAGCCGCCACGGGAGACGATGCCGGTCATGCGGTTGGCGGTCAACGGCACGTAACGCAGCAAAACGCCGGCGTGGATGGTGAAGTAGTCGACGCCCTGTTCGGCCTGTTCGATCAGCGTGTCGCGGAAGATTTCCCAGGTCAGGTCTTCGGCCTTGCCATTGACCTTTTCCAGCGCCTGATAGATCGGCACGGTGCCGATCGCGACCGGGCTATTGCGGATGATCCATTCACGCGTTTCGTGGATGTTCTTGCCGGTGGACAGGTCCATCACCGTGTCGCCGCCCCAGCGGATCGACCAGGTCATTTTCTCGACTTCTTCCTGAATGCTGGAGCCGAGCGCCGAGTTGCCGATATTGGCGTTGATCTTGGTCAGGAAGTTGCGGCCGATGATCATCGGCTCGCTTTCCGGGTGGTTGATGTTATTGGGGATGATGGCGCGGCCGCGGGCGATTTCGCTGCGCACGAATTCCGGGGTGATTTCTTCCGGGATGCTGGCGCCAAAGTTCTGGCCGGGGTGCTGGCGGCCGAGCAACTTGGCCATCTTCTCGCCCATCGGGCCCGTATTCTTCAGGCTTTCCATGTAGGCGCGGCGGTTGTTGTTTTCGCGGATGGCGACGTATTCCATCTCCGGCGTGATGATGCCCTGGCGGGCGTAGTGCATCTGCGAGACGTTATTGCCGGCCTTGGCGCGCAACGGCTTACGGTGCAATCCGGGGAAGCGCAGTTCATCAAGCGACTTGTCAGCCGCCCGCTTGCGACCGAATTCGGAGCTCAGGTCAGGCAGCTCTTCAACATCGCCACGCTCTGCGATCCAGCCGGCACGCAGCGCCGGCAGGCCGGAACGGATGTCGATCTTGGCGGCAGGATCGGAATACGGGCCTGAGCAATCGTAAACATAGATCGGCGGATTCTTTTCGCCACCGAAGGCGGTCGGCGTGTCGTCCTGAGAGATTTCGCGCATCGGCACGCGGATATCGGGGCGCGAGCCTTCGACGTAAATTTTCCGGGAATTGGGCAGCGGCTGGACTGCGGCCTCGTCGACGTGGGCGTTGGCGGCGAGGAATTGTTCGGTGGCGTTCATTGAAGCTCCATGCAGGGGTGCAGCGGGTAAGACGGGCAAGGAGCGATCTGGTTCCAACAGAAGCGTTCGTTTCCCTACGACGGCATGACCCGGCCAGGTTCGAAGGGTTTTTCTCAGTCCGCATGGCGGCGGACACCCCTAACGAGAGGCTGCAAGTTACTGGAAATACAGGCAAAATGCAAGGAATGACAAAAACGCGCTCAAGGTTTCTCGAAACCGGCCGAAATATCGTCGACAAGCGCCAGAATTCAAAGAGAAAAGAGGGAAGCAACATGCGCCTACTGTTGATCGCCAGCCTGCTGGCCGCCCTGCCCTGGGCCGCCACCGCGGCGCCCACGTGGCAAACCATTTCGTCCGAACCGGGCAAGCGCATTGAACTCGACCGCACCAGCCTGAAGCGCGACGGCACATTCGTCCAGGCCCAGGGACGGGTAGTGCTGGAAAAGGAACTCACCGACAGCAAGACCGGCGCACCCTATCGCGTCATCGAAGCGGTGACCCGCTACGACTGCGCCACGCGCAGCGCCAACACGATCAAGCGCATTTTCCGCAAGAACGAAAACGAGATCGTTCGCGAAGAAGACATCAAGGGCGCCGACCTCCCCGTGCGCACCGGTACGCTGGACGACAAGGTCTTGCGCGAAGTCTGCCGCCCCCCCAAGGAAAATCAGGCCGAACTGGCCAAGAAGGCAAACGAGGCAGCGGGTGAACTGAAGGCTGCCAACGATGCCCTGCTCAAGAAGGAAATGGCCAAGGCGGAGAAGCCGCCGGCCGTGAAGACCAGCGAAACTCAGGATGCCGGCTCGATCAAGGAAGGCGCGATTCCGTCAATCCGGCCGAATCTCAAGGCCGCGATGGAAGGCACCAAGGAACCGAGCCACTCCCCGACGCCCGCACCGGCGCCGGCACCCGTGCCCGCCCCCAAGGCCGCAGCCCCGAAAGCGGCCACCGTCATTGTTCATTCCACCGTCCAGGCGCCGCCCCCCCGGCCGAAGAAAGCCGCGAAATCGGAAGGCTACATGCTGGAGCTGACCCACACTGAAACTGCCGTGCAACAGCACGCGCATATCCACTGGGATTACGAAGGCATGGGTGGCCCGGAGAACTGGGCCAAACTCGATCCGAAGAACAAGGTATGCGCCACCGGGGAACGCCAGTCTCCGATCGACATCAAGGACGGCATCAAGGTTGACCTTGAGCCGATCAAGTTCAGCTACCGCCCCTCCACCTTCCGCATCATCGACAACGGTCACACGGTTCAGGTCGAGGTCGGCGAAAACTCGATCTCCTTGACCGGCAAGACCTACGAGCTTATCCAGTTCCATTTCCATCGCCCGTCCGAAGAGAAGGTCAACGGGCAGCGCTTCGACATGGTCGCCCACCTCGTGCACAAGGCCGATGACGGCCAGCTGGCCGTCGTTGCCGTGCTGCTGGACCGCGGCACGGAAAACGCGTTCATCCAGACGCTCTGGAACAACATGCCTCTGGAAAAGAATCTGCCGGTAGCGCCCCCCAACGCGCAGATCGATCTGAACAACCTGCTGCCGGCCTCCCGCAACTATTACACCTACATGGGCTCGCTGACCACGCCGCCCTGCTCGGAAGGCGTACTGTGGCTGGTCATGAAACAACCGGCCCAGGTTTCGCCCGAGCAGATCGCCATCTTCAGCCGCCTGTACAAAAACAACGCCCGGCCCATCCAGCCATTGGGCGGCCGCCTGATCAAGGAAGGTCGTTGACCACCCTGTAGCCCGATGTTAAGTTAATGACCAAACAGTCATTAACTTAACATGCCTACGCCCCCAGCTCCCCGCAAGCGACGCAAGGAAGCGCGCCCCTCCGAACTGCTCGAAGCCGCGCTGGGCCTGTTCGTCGAAAAGGGTTTTGCCGCCACGCGACTGGAAGATGTCGCGGCCCGGGCCGGCGTCTCGAAGGGCACGCTGTATCTCTACTACGAGAACAAGGATGCGCTCTTCAAGGCGGTGATCCAGGAAGGCATCGTCCCGGTCATCGTCGAGAATGAAGCCATTGCGGCGAGGCATATCGGTTGCAGCTTCGAGTTGCTGAACATTCTGCTTGAAAACTGGTGGACCAAGATCGGGCAAACTGCATTTGCCGGCATTCCCAAGCTGATGGTGGCCGAAGCGCGCAACTTCCCCGAACTGGCTGCCTTCTACTACGAAAACGTGATCAGTCGGGCGCGCGCACTCGTCGGTAGCGCCTTGCGACGCGGCATCGACAGCGGGGAATTCCGCCCGATGGACGTCGAAACCACCATCGACGTGATCATTGCGCCGGTCCTCATGCTGCTGATCTGGCGCTACTCGCTCAATTCTTGCCAGAGCTGCGAAAGCGATCCCCAAACATATTTGCGCATACATATGGACCTGCTGCGACAGGGTTTGCGCGAGCCTGTAAAAAAGACTCAGGTATAATTTTGATTTGTCGGAACCAATATATTAGCTTGTGCTAATATTTAGTCTGCGGAGACCCCAATGAACATCGAGCAAGCGCGCTTTAACATGATCGAACAGCAGATCCGTCCCTGGGATGTTCTGGATCCGCAGGTTCTCGACCTCCTTTTTGTCGTCAAGCGCGAAGATTTCGCACCGCCGGCCTATCGCAACCTGGCCTTCGCCGACATGGAAATCCCGCTGGGCAACGGCCAGAGAATGCTGGCCCCCAAGATCGAAGCCAAGATGCTGCAGGAACTGGGCATCCAGAAAACCGACAAGGTGCTCGAGATCGGCACCGGTAGCGGCTACATGGCAGCCCTGCTGGCCGCCCGCGCCGAGCACGTCGTGACGGTCGAGTCCCGCCCGGCGCTGGTCAGCATCGCCAAGCATAACCTTGAAAACGCCGGTGTCACGAACGTCTCCGTCGAACTCGGCGACGGCGCCCACGGCTGGATTCAGCGCGGCCCCTACGATGCCATTGTCGTCTCGGGTTCCGTTCCCGCCGTACCCGATGCACTCTTGAAGCAGCTTCGTGTAGGCGGTCGCCTGGCGGTCGTGGTCGGCGAAGCGCCGGTCATGGAAGCGCAACTCATCACCTGCACGGCCGAGGGCGTGTTCAACACGGTCAATCTTTTTGAAACCGTCGTGCCGCCGCTGGACGGATTCGGCGCCAAGGAAAGTTTTTCGTTCTGATGCAACAGGTTCGCGCACAACAACTCGCTGAGTGGCTGGCCGACGACAATCGGCCCAAACCCTTCCTGCTTGATGTTCGCGAACCGTGGGAACTGGAGCATTGCCATCTGGCCGGCTCACAGAACATCCCGATGCACCTTGTTCCGATGCGTTGTACCGAAATCGACCCCGATCAGGACGTTGTCGTCATCTGCCACCATGGTGGCCGAAGCATGCAGGTTGCCATGTTCCTTGAGCACAAGGGGTATGGCACGGTCTATAACCTGATGGGCGGCGTCGAGGCCTGGGCCTGCGAAGTCGATCCCACCATGCGTCGCTATTGAGGTAGGCATGAAAAAACTCGCCTGGCTGATCGTTTCTCCATTTCTGGCCACATCCGTTTACGCCGCAGACCTGATGCAGGTCTATCGCGACGCCCAAGACAACGACCCGACCTTCGCCGCCGCCCGCGCGACGCTCGACGCCGGGCGCGAAAAATCGCCGCAAGGCCTGGCCGGCCTGCTGCCCAGCCTGAGCCTGTCGGGCAATACGGTATGGAACAAGACCGAGATCTCCGCCCACAATGGCCCGACCATCTCCAAACCGCAATACAACTCGAACGGCTACCAGCTGACCCTTTCCCAGCCGCTGTTTCGCTGGCAGAACTGGGTTTCCTACGACCAGTCGAAAATCATGGTCGCCCAGGCCGAGGCCAATTTCGTGCAAGCCCGCCAGGATCTGATCCTGCGGGTTGCGCAGGCTTATTTCGATGCGATCTATGCAGTTGAGAACCTGAAAGCGGTTCGCGCCAACAAGACGGCGATTGCCCAGCAACTCGAATCGGCCAAGAAGAATTTCGAGGTAGGCACCGCGACCATTACCGATTCGCACGAAGCCCTGGCGCGTTTCGATCTGGCTTCGGCACAGGAAATTGCGGCGGAGAGCGATTTCGAAGTCAAGCAACATGCGCTGCAGGCCATCATCGGCAAGATGCCCGGCCCGCTCGCGACGACCCGCAAGGACGCAGAACTGAGCATGCCGCAGCCCAGCGACATGAACCAGTGGGTCGCCGCCGCCGAAAAAGACAGCATTGCGGTGCAGGTGCAGCAGGCCAATGCCGATATCGCTGCACGCGAGGTCGACAAGCAACGCGCCGGCCACTATCCGACGCTGGATCTGGTCGCCAATCAGGGACATTCAAAATCCTTTGCCGCCGCTTATGGCCTGGCCGACACCGACTACACGAATATCGGCCTGCAGCTCAACATTCCGCTCTTTCAGGGAGGCCTGACCGTTTCGCGCCAACGCGAGGCCGCGGCCAACCGCTCGGCCGCCCAATCCGCCCTCGATGGCGCGCGCCGGGGCGCCGCGCTGTCGGCTCGCCAGTACTACCTCGGCGTCACCAACGGCCTGGCTCAGGTCAAGGCGCTCAAGGCTGCGCTGGTGTCGTCACAGTCGGCACTGGAGTCGAACAAGCTGGGCTATGAAGTGGGTGTACGCATCAATATCGACGTGCTGAATGCCGAAAATCAGGTTTATGTCACCCGGCGCGACCTGGCCAAGGCAACGCTCGACACGCTGATGGCGCAACTGCGACTGAAAGCTTCAACCGGCGCCCTGGGTGAGGACGACGTCGCCCAGATCAACGCCCTGCTGGATCCAGCCAGCGCGCTATAAACGCCAGCATGCGCTTCGCCGCGCCCTGATGGGCGCGCGCGAACCGCCCGGCCGATTCCCGCATTTCCGCCAAATTCAATTTTTGGCCAAAAATCCGGTTGACCGTCAAAGCCAGCATCTCCGGGTCATCGACACGAATCGCGGCACCGGCGGCGATGGCATCCTCGGTCGCCTGCTTGAAATTGAAGGTATGCGGCCCGACGACCACCGGACAATCGCAAGCGGCCGCTTCGATGAGGTTCTGCCCGCCGAGCGGCAACAGGCTACCGCCAATGAAGGCAAGGTCAGCCATGGCAAAATACGCCGCCATCTCGCCCATGCTGTCCCCCAGCCAGACCGTCGTATCGTGCTGCGGCAAGGACTGGCTGCGGCGAACAAAGGGCAGCCCGCGTTGCTGCAAAAGCCCCGCCACTTCATCGAAACGCTGCGGATGACGCGGCACCAGCACGAGCAGGGCATCGGGCACGGCAAGCTGGCGCCAGGCATCGAGCACCAATGGCTCCTCGCCTTCGCGCGTGCTGGCCGCCAACCAGACCGGACGCGGGCCCACGGCTTCCCGCCAGGACTGGCCGAGCGCGATCTTGTCGGCCGGCGGCGTCACATCGAATTTCAGATTGCCACAAACCTCGACGACCTTCGCCCCCAGCGCAGTGATCCGCTCGGCATCCCCCGCCGTCTGCGCGGCAACGCCGGTCAGCGCCGCAAAGGCCGGACTGGCCAGCGCAGAGAAGCGACCATAGCCACGCGCCGAACGCGCTGAAAGCCGGGCGTTGGCGAGAAAGATGGGCACCTGCCGACGCTTTCCGGCGGCCAGCAGATTGGGCCAGATTTCGGTTTCCATGAGCACCCCGAAAACCGGGGAAAAATGCCGAAAAAACCGGTCTACCGCCCCCGGATAATCGTAGGGCAGATAGGCCTGGATGACCTTGTCGCCATAGACCTGTTGCCCCGCCTCACGCCCGGTTGGCGTCATGCCGGTCAGCAGAATGCGATGGTCTGGCCATTGCGCCAGCAGCCCTTCGATCAACGGCTGGGCGGCACGCGTTTCGCCCACCGAGACGGCGTGCACCCAGATCAGTTTCGCCGGCACCTGCTGACCATAGAAGCCATAGCGTTCGCCGAAATGCTGGCGATATTCCGGTTGTTTTCGGCTGCGCCAGAGCAGACGCAACCAGATCAGCGGCGTGATCAGGTAGAGCAGGCTCGAATAGAGGATGCGCACCATCAGGCCAGCGCCGCCTGCAGTTCCACCATAACGGCCTCGGGCGACGGAATCTGTGCCTTGCCGCCGAGGTTGCGGTGAAAACCGACGCCGAGCACGCCGGTCAGACCGGGATCGGTGGCGGTATACAGCGCCACGGTCGGCACCTTGAGCGCAACGGCAAGGTGAGTCAGGCCGGTATCGACACCGATTGCCGCCCGCCCACCGGCCAGCAGGGCTGCCAGATCAGGGATGTTCATGGCCGGTGCCGCCACGGCGCCGGGAATGCCGTCGGCCAGCCGGCTGGCCCGCTCGCGTTCGACGGTGCTGCCCCCGGGCAGCACGGCGCTGATGCCGAGCGAATTGAGTTGCCGGCCAAGCGCCAGCCAGTTTGCCTCCGGCCACAACTTGTCATCACGGCTGGTGGCAGTCAGGAAAACGACATAGGGCCGGTGCGGCAACCAGGAAAACCCGGCCGGCGCGACTTCGATCCCGTAATCGAGTTCGTCATCCAGCGCATAGCCCAGCGCTGCAGCAGCCAGACGACGATTGCGCACGACGGCGTGCAATTCGCGCGCGACGCTGAAATTCCGTTCATAGAAGCGGGCTGCCAGCGGTTCGCGCGCCGAATCAGCCGCGTAACCAAGGGAAGGACCACGCGCCTGGCGGGCCATCAACGCACTCTTGACCAGACCCTGGGTATCGATCACGGCGTCATAGGCATCTGCCTGCAGGTTTCGCCGAAACGCCGCCATTTCCCGCCAGGTGGCCCCCGTGGCGAGATGCTTGCGCCATCGCCGGACAGCGACCGGAATGATCTTGCCAACCCCGGGATGCAGGGGCGGGATGGCGGCAAAGCTTTCTTCCACGCACCAGTCCACCACTGCCATCGGAAAATGCCGCCGGATATCACTGACCACCGGCAGGTTATGGATAACGTCGCCGAGCGAGGAAGTTTTCACGATCAGGATGCGCATCGACGGATAAAATCACGACTTTTGAAGCCGCAATTATAAATGCCGGCGGGCGTCTGCCGCTTTTGATTGCAAACTTGCAACTGAATATGCACCGGTGTCATAAATTTGATGCTGCACTGCGATAAAATTCTCCAACTATTTTTCTGGGCAAAACCGTGAAAATTCTCGTCACCGGCGCCGCCGGATTCATCGGCATGACCACTTCCCTGCGCCTGCTGGCACGGGGCGACGAGGTGGTCGGCCTGGACAATCTGAACGATTACTACGAGGTCTCGCTCAAGGAAAACCGGCTGAAGCGGCTCACCGCGCTGCCCGGCTTCCGCTTCGTCAAACTCGACGTCGCCGACCGAGCCGGCATGGACAAGCTGTTCGCCGAGGAAAAATTCGACAAGGTCATCCACCTTGCCGCTCAGGCCGGTGTCCGTTATTCGCTGCAGAATCCTCACGCCTACATCGAGAGCAACCTGGTCGGCTTCACGAACATTCTCGAGGGCTGCCGCCACAACAAGGTGCAGCATCTGGTTTACGCCTCCAGCTCCAGCGTCTACGGCGGCAATACGAAAATGCCGTTCTCCGAACACGACAGCGTCGATCACCCGGTCAGCCTGTATGCCGCGACCAAGAAGGCCAACGAGCTTATGGCGCACACCTACAGCCATCTCTACGGTCTGCCGACGACCGGCCTGCGCTTCTTTACCGTCTATGGCCCCTGGGGCCGGCCGGACATGGCGCTCTTCCTGTTCACCAAGGCTATCCTGGAAGGGCGTCCGATCGACGTTTTCAACTACGGCAACATGCAGCGCGATTTCACCTATGTCGACGACATCGTCGAGGGCGTCATCCGCGTGCTCGACAAGAATGCCGCAGCCAACCCCGATTACGATGCCATCGCCGCCGACCCGGCAACGAGCAATGCGCCCTACCGCGTCTTCAACATCGGTAACAACAACCCGGTGCAGTTGCTCGACTTCATCGGCGCCATCGAGAAGGCGCTCGGCATGACAGCGGAAAAGCGCCTTCTGCCACTGCAGGATGGCGATGTTCCGGCGACCTATGCCAACACCGACCTGCTCAACGACTGGGTCGGCTTCGTCCCCGGCACGCCGGTCCAGGAAGGCGTCAACCGCTTCATCGCGTGGTATCGCGACTTTTACAAGATCTGAGGATTAATTATGTGTGGCATCGTCGCAGCAGCCGCCGGCAGCAATGTTGTTCCGGTACTCGTTGAAGGCCTGAAGAAACTGGAATACCGGGGCTACGACTCGGCAGGGCTTGCGGTGATCGCCGGCAACGCCATCGAGCGCGTCCGCTCGGTCGGCCGCGTCGCCGAACTCGAAACCGCCTCGGCCAGCACCCAGTCGGTTACCGGTATCGCCCACACCCGCTGGGCCACCCACGGCGTGCCCTGCGAACGCAATGCCCACCCCCACGTCTCGGGCACCATCGCCGTCGTCCACAACGGCATCATCGAAAACTACGAAGCCCTGCGCAGCGAACTCAGCGCCCAGGGCTACGTCTTCACCTCGGATACCGACACCGAAAGCATCGCCCACCTCGTCCAGGCCGTGCTGAAGACCGAACCCGACCTCTTCAAGGCCGTCCAGCTCGCCTGCCAGCGCCTGATCGGTGCCTACGCCATCGCCGTCATCGATCACACCCAGCCTGGCAAGATCATCGTCGCCCGCGAAGGCTCGCCCCTGCTGCTCGGCGTGTCGGACACCGGCAACTACGCCGCCTCCGACGCCTCGGCCCTGCTGCAAGTCACCCGCAACATGGTCTACCTGGAAAACGGCGACATCGCCGAACTGACCTCGAGCAGCGTCCGGATCACCCGCCTCGACGGCACCCCGGTCGAACGCCCGGTTCATGTGTCGCAGCTGTCGGCCGCCGCCGTCGAGCTCGGCAACTACCAGCACTACATGCAGAAGGAAATCTTCGAGCAACCCGAAGCGCTGGCCAATACGCTGGAAATCGTCGGCGGCAGCAAGTCCATCCAGCCCGGCATCTTCGGCGCTGAAGCCGGCAACCTGCTGGCCGATGTCGATTCCATCCTGATTCTCGCCTGCGGCACCAGCAGCCATTCCGGCTACACCGCCCGTTACTGGCTCGAAGCCATTGCCGGCGTCCCGTGCAATGTCGAAATCGCCAGCGAATACCGCTATCGCGTCTCGGTGCCCAACCCGCGCCAGCTCATCGTTGCCATCTCGCAATCCGGCGAAACGGCCGACACGCTGGCCGCCCTGCGCCATGCCAAGTCGCTTGGCCAGACCAAGACCCTGGCCATCTGCAACGTGCCCGAGTCGGCCATCGTCCGCGAATGTGCCCTGCGTTTCATCACCCGCGCCGGCCCGGAAATCGGCGTCGCCTCGACCAAGGCCTTCACCACCCAGCTCGCCGCGCTCTTCCTGCTCACGCT
>Ga0316605_10000556_pt1 | contig 25544 bp, 16 predicted proteins | sample OWC_soil_day20_n_FD_207666 | JGI IMG/M metagenome (GOLD analysis project Ga0316605, IMG submission 207666) | Wetland soil microbial communities from Old Woman Creek delta, Ohio, United States - OWC_soil_day20_noCT | ecosystem: Environmental > Terrestrial > Soil > Wetlands | place: USA: Ohio...
AATCTTCTTGACGAATATATCAAAGTAAATCTTGCCTGACTCGACAGACTATAGCCGTTGGTTTAGCTCTTTGCCAAAATCAACATTATAAAAATTCCGAGCCAACTCGGCGGTCAAAAACAGGCCTATTTACCCTTCGGGGGATTCCGTTTACGGGACATTGGACGTTTGCGACAAAAGCCGGAGCTCAAATCATAACTTACTAAGGTTTTGATAAAATGGCTTTATCAGCGGCTTTTTTGATTTACACAACACAATACATACTATATACTAATGGACATCTTATTATCTATAATTCTGCCCGCAATAGCATCATTTGGCATTGTTTATTTTGTGGGAAACAATATTATTCTAAAAAAACGGCGTGAAGACATTTTAAAATGTGCCGAACAAGACGGTGAAAACATAAAAAAAGAGAAAATTTTCCAGGCTAAAGAGAAATTTCTACAACTAAAAACAGAACACGAGCAACAACTGCTTGAAAAGAACAATCAGGCAATTCAGCAGGATAACAGACTAAAACAAAGAGAGATTTCTCTAAATCAGCTTTCTCAGGAGTTGCAAAAGAAAAACAAAGAGTTTGAAACGTTAAGAGAAAGTCTCAGAAACCAGCAGGAACATCTTGAAAAAAGAGTTGAAGAGTATGAAAAGCTTCGTCTGGAAGCAATTCAAAAAATTGAAAATATTGCAGGAATGTCTGCCGCTGATGCTAAAAACCAGCTTATGGATACTATGAAGGCCGAAGCAAAATCTCAGGCCATGTCATACATAAGCGAAGTGATGGACGAAGCAAGGCTCACAGCAAGCAAAGAATCTAAAAGAATTGTTATTAACACAATCCAGAGAATAGCTCCTGAAACAGCTATTGAAAATGCTGTTACAGTATTCAATATTGAGAGTGACGAAATTAAAGGCAGAATAATCGGACGAGAGGGAAGAAACATCAGGGCACTTGAGGCTGCTACTGGAGTGGAAATTGTCGTGGATGATACCCCTGAGGCAATATTGCTTTCTGCGTTTGACCCAGTAAGAAGGGAGGTTGCAAGGCTTGCACTGCACCAGCTTGTTACAGATGGCAGGATTCACCCTGCAAGAATAGAGGAAGTCGTTGCCAAAGTACAAAAGCAGCTTGATGACGAAATTATGGAAACAGGTAAGCGTACCTGTATTGACCTTGGTGTTCATGGTTTGCATCCTGAATTAATACGGCTGATAGGAAGAATGAAATATCGTTCTTCATATGGTCAGAATTTGCTACAGCACTCAAGAGAGGTGGCGAATATCTGTGCAACTATGGCATCTGAACTTGGACTTAATACAAAGGTTGCCAAAAGAGCCGGCCTTCTTCATGATATTGGAAAGGTTTCCGACGAGGATCCGGAACTTCCTCATGCTGTTCTCGGTATGAAACTGGCCGAAAAGTACAAGGAGAAACCTGAGATTTGCAATGCTATTGGTTCTCACCACGAAGAGGTTGAAATGACTTCGCTTATAGCACCGCTTGTACTTGTGAGTGATGCCATATCAGGAGCAAGACCGGGAGCAAGAAGAGAAGTGATTGAATCTTATATTAAGAGGCTTAAAGAGATGGAAGACCTGGCACTCTCCTATCCCGGCGTTACAAAAACATATGCAATACAAGCCGGGCGTGAACTCCGTGTGATTGTAGGCAGTGAACATGTTTCCGACCAGGATTCTGAAAAGCTTTCACTTGATATTGCTAAAAAGATACAGGATGAACTTGTTTATCCGGGTCAGGTAAAGATTACAGTAATCCGGGAAACCCGTGCTGTAAGCTACGCCAAGTAAAAATTATATTATTCGGAGAAGAGGCTGACCAATAAGTAATGGTTAGCCTTTTTTGTTACAACATAACCTGTATCAGTACGGAAAATCCTCTCCACCATACGTTGGTTCCTCCCTCTTCGGGAGCCATCAAGGACATATCATTAAGGCTGCGATATTGGGTCAATCTATTTCAGGATGGAAATTCTGGCGGCGAGTAGAAAATCTCTTTGTACTCTACTAATTCTTCCAACCAATTGCGGAGGGTGATTCGGCCGGAACGAGCAGAGCGAGCGAGGACGCACAAACCCAAAGAAATTGGTTGGAAGTATGTGAATAACACAAAGAATACTCAACTCGCCGCCGGAAATTATCTATATTTTATTTTGAAAAAAGAAGGTTAAAGTCTCTTTTAGCAGCCTCTTTCACAAAATTTTCAGGTACGAATTTCCATGTATTTAATTTGACTGCTTCAATAGACCCGTCTCTTTTTAACTGATTAAACAATATTTCCCTTATATCGGTAAGTCTCTTTAAAACGCGTTTGTCAAGTTCCTCTTTTGTGATTTTGCTTCCAAGTTCAAGAAGGTCTCCACCCCCGTTTGCCCGGTATGAAGAGAGCGCAACTGAATATTTTTTGTCCATATAAAAGGGTTTTCCGTTTGAAAGGGATTTTATTGTTATCCTTTCGCTATCTCCTTTTCTGACATCAACTTCATAAATGATTCCGGCTGCTGAATCGAAATTGAAATACATGTTCTGAAATTTTGACCTTTCATTTTTATTATCGGTGCTGAGTTTGATAAGATGATCTTCGGGTCCGTTCATCTTATTTATCCATTTTGAATACGAATATTCCAGATATTTTTTAATTTCAAGACCAGTGAGCTCTATTACATAAAGTTGATTTTCAAAAGGATAAATATTCAGAAGATCCTGATAATTTAACTCACCCGGCTCAATGGTCACATTAAAAGAGAGTGGTGCGGCAAAAGAGATTTCTGCGCCGGAATTTTTAAGCTGCAACGAATGAATCATATCGATATATTCAGAAGGGCCAAAAAATGAGTCGGCAGAAGATATTCTGTTATTTAATGTTCCTGCTATCTGGTTTGTAAAGGTTTTTACTTTAGCATAATCGTCTGAAAAGTAATTTAAGTAATCTATATCGGGACTAACTCCTTTCATGGGAATATTCTCACCGTTTATCTTTTTTGACACAACCTTTCCATCTTTTACTCCAAATTCCACACCGGCAAATGAAAGAGAAGAAGCTTTACTTCCTCCCTCCATTAAAAGGACAGAATCTGTTCCATTGAATATATATTCTGAGTTTGTCTTATGATCATGAGCAGCAAATAATATGTCTATTCCTTTAACGTTCTTTGCTACATACCGGGCCGGATTTTCCATTTCATATTTATCGTAATCTCCAAGACCAATATGAAGTGCTGCAACAATAAGATCCGGATTCTCCTTCTCTTTGACCTTATCAACCCAATATTGCAGTGAAGGAATAATTTCTTCAAAATTCATTCCCACCCATAAATCCTGTGAGAGCCATTTTTTAATGTTAGGATTGGTCATCCCTATAACAGCAATTTTAAAACCGTTGCGGTAAAGAATTTTATAGGGTTCAAAATATGGTTTCCCTTTTTTCATGCTTACTGCATTTGCGGCAATGTAAGGGACATTATATTTGTTTTTAAGTTTGTCATAAACCTTGTGCCCGGCTTCTATATCATGATTTCCCACAGTAACGGCATCATATTTCAGGTATTTTACAATTTTGCTGAAGATATGCTCCGATGATGTGTCTACATAGTTATAATAGAATACAGAATTGTCTCCCTGCAGATTGTCACCTATGTCGAGTAATACAACGCTCTCCTCTCCTGCCCTCTTTCTCGCATTCTTCATGTACCCTGCAACAGATGCAACAGAATAGGGATAGATAGTTGTATCGGTATAAAGAGAATCGAAAAACCGGCCATGAATATCGTTTGTTGCATATAATTCAACCTTATGATTTCCATCCTCCGGTCTTGAGATAGAGCATGATACAATAATTGTTACAGATATAACTAATAAAAAGAATCCTGATTTCATATAATGCTTGGAATTTAATTTTCAATAGAAAAACGATCTGCATCTTTCCAGACCGTAAACTTATTTCTGAATGCTTTTAACAAGTTCAAATCAATTTCAAAAATAAAAAAATGATTTGAAGTATCAGAAATTAATGGATTAAGAGGAGTTCCTTTAAAGTCGGATACCATTGAGCATCCGTCGTAGCTGTTTCCAGGATCGGTTCCGGTACGGTTCACAAATGCATAATAAGAGAGATTCTCAATAGCTCTTGACCTGACCATCGGATCTATTACGCTGGATCTTGAAGAGGGCCAGTTTGCAATATTAATAATCAAATCATATCCCAGTCCGACATTTCTGCTCCATACCGGGAAACGTAAGTCATAACATATCTGAACCATAATGTTCCATCCTTTAAAAGGAACTATCAGTTGCGAGGTACCGGATGAGAATATTTTATCTTCTCCACCCACACTAAACAGATGTCTTTTGTCATAATAATATTCGTATCCATCGGGTGTGACAAAAATTGCTCTGTTAAAAATTTTCTCCTCTGTTTTCACAGGTACTGATGCTAAAAAAGCAATACCTGTTTCGCTGCTTTTATATCTAAGCCAGTTTGCAGATACACCGTCAAGAGATTCTGCAACGTATTTATTCATTGAAAAGCCGACTGTAAAAAATTCCGGAAAGATAATGATGTCTGTTCCGGAATTTTGTTCAGTTATTTTCTTTACTATAATATCAAAATTCCTAAGATTCTCTGCCGGAGATTCCCACAGAACAGGTGTTTGACAAAGTGCTATCTTCATATATGCGAATATTTATAAAGAGCACGCAATATACATATTATCTGTTAAAATGAATTATATACGAAGTTTGCGGCTGTATGTCAAGCTCTTTGTCTGTAGAGATGGTTTTACCGGATATAACTTCCATACCTGTTTTGTATCCATATATGGATTCGGAATATCTTTTCCAGTCAATTGTTAACTGTTTGACGTTATTATTTATAACAACCATTACCGTTTCGGTATTTAATTGTCTGAAATAGACATAAAGGTTGTTGTAAGGCCAGTAATGGACAAGTTTGCCAGAGTGTATTGCCTTTGTATCTTTTCTCCAGTTAAATACCTTCCTGGCAAATTCATAAACCTCTTTTTGTCCAGGTGAAATGCCATTAAGAAAAGGCATGTCCATTCTCTCTTCTCCGTGTCCGAGTTTGCCATCAGGAGTTTTTAACATCAATTCCGTTCCATAATAAATTTGAGGAGTGCCTCTCATTGTGGAGAGAAAGGTGAAAATCATTTTCATTTTTGAAACATCTCCCTTTAATGTTTCAGAAATACGGTGCGTATCATGATTGTCGGCAAAAATCAAAATATTGTATGGGTTCTCGTATATATAATCGAGAGAAAGTGACCGGTATATTTTATGCATGCCTTCTCCCCAACCTGGCTGCGAACCCTGCGTAAACGCAGTGTTAATAGCCTCCTGAAGAGGAAAATCCATAACGGAAGTCAATCTGCTTGAATATCCGTCTTTATTCATTGCCGCACCCTCCCAGTAGGCAACTTCCTGTGGTGATGAAAACCAGCATTCACCTACAATGTTCAATTTAGGATATTCATTTAATATGTTATTAACCCAGTTTGCTATAGCTGATTTTTCGCTATACGGGTAAGTATCAACGCGTATTCCGGATAAATCTGCCCATTCAACCCACCATATTGCATTTTGAGAAAAATACCGGTTTAGGAACGGATTTTTTAGATTCATATCGGGCATAGACGTATCGAACCAGCCTGTTACACATCTCTCCCGGTCACTCTCCGATGCATGAATATCTGCATGTGTAGACATGGCAAAATTTGACTGAGTGTATTGTGAAAATTTATTAATCCAGTCATTAAAAGGCAAATCATTCATCCACCAGTGGGAAAGTGCGGAATGATTAGGAACCATATCCATTATAATTTTTATACCCCTTAATTTCGCTTCAGCTACGAACTTCTTATACAAATTATTATCGCCATACCGGGGATCAATTTTATAGTAATCTGCACATGCATAACCATGATAGGATGCTTTTGGCTCATTATCAAATAAAAGCGGAGTAGACCAAACTGCAGTAATTCCCAAATCTTTCAGATAATCAAGAGAATTTATCATACCCTTAATATCACCTCCGTGTCTTCCATAAGGGTTTGATATTTGTGATTTTTCATCTGCATCGGGACTATTGTCATTTGTGGTATCCCCATTTGAAAATCTGTCCGGCATTAACAGATACACAATATCCTGAGGCCCGAAACTTTCTCTCAAACCGGAGTTAGGTCTTCTCTTTTCAAATGCATATTTAAAAGTTGCCTCCTCACTACCTTTTAGAATTTTAAAATTATATAATCCGGCTTTTAATTTATTTTTAAGGATAAGGTCAACAAATAAATAGTTTGGACTATCTGCGCTATGAACCTTAACAACCTTAATGTCACTATTCTCGGAAATTATGTTTGCTCCGGAAATGTCTTTGCCATAAATCATCAACTGCAATGTTGATGAGTTCATGCCAATCCACCATGAAGGCGGCTCTATTTTGCTTATTTCTATAGCATTGAGATTGGCAAAAGTAAAGATTACTAAAGAAATTATAAGAGATATTTTTCTCATCATATCAATTTTTATAGAAAATTCTATACCCAAATGGGGTTAATTCAAATATAGTCTCTTTTTTAATTTCCTTTGAAACATTTGCCATGAATTCTTCATAGATACCTTCTTTAATTTCATCAGAAAATGTAACAGACAGAGCCTCTCCCGAAAAGTTAAAAATCGCTATAAGAGTATTGTTGCCGGTACTATATTTTAATGCTAAAGCCTTATCAGGTTTATCTGTAATAAGTTCCGACATATTTGATGTTAAAGGAGAATTGAGAGCTGGATTTGCCTTTTTTAAAGCGCAAAGAGATTTATAAAGCAGGTTGAATGAACTTCCGGGTTGCCAGTCGATACTGTCTTTTTCAAAGAACTGCAGCCTTCTGTTAAATCCAGATTCCTGTCCATTATATATTAAAGGCATTCCCGGCAAAATAAATGTTAATGCGGCCATCTGCCCGGCCTGAACTCCAAGCCTTTCAAACTCTGTTCCGTTCCATGAGTTTTCATCATGGTTCGAAGTAAAGTTCATGGGAATAGTATTTTCAGGAAAACGGTTAAGCTCATTTTTGATGTAGTTTCTTAAGGAATCTGCATTTGCTTTTCCTTTAGCCATATCGTTCATTAGTTTAAATAAGTTCCAGGAATAATACATATCAAACGCCTTCATCTGAAGTTCCGGTTTATCCGCCTCGGCAAGCATAAACAGATCCGGAGACGATTTTTTTAACTCAGCAACAGTATTATCCCAAAAATCTACCGGTACTTCGGCCGCAACATCACATCTGAACCCGTCAATTTTTGTTTCATCTACCCAAAATTTCATTGCTTCAAGCATTGCCGTACGCATGCCGGTATTAGAATAATCCAGTTTAGCAACATCTGACCAGTCAAAAGGTGTTACCGGCTTTTTAGTCGCAGAGTCTATTACGTACCATTCCGGATTAGTAGAAATCCATTTTGCATCTCTGGAAGTGTGATTTGCAACCCAGTCGATTATGACTTTCATTCCAAGACGGTGAGCCTCATCTACAACATCTCTGAAATCGTCCATAGAACCGAATTCGGGATTTATGGATTTGTAATCTTTTATAGAATAGTAACTTCCCAGTGTTCCTTTCCTATCGGTTTCACCTATTGGGTATATTGGCATAAACCATAATATATCAACACCCAACTCTTTGAGCCGTGGCAGTTGTGTTTCAAATGCCTTAAAAGTTCCCTCTTTGGAAAATTGCCTTACATTAACTTCATATATAACGGCATTTTTGCTCCATTCCGCGTGCTTAACTGAAGAAATGGCTTTTTCTGACGTCTTAGGGCTGCATGAGGATAATATACCCAGTAGTGATATTATCAGAAAAAAAGAAAATTTTTTCATCTTTTTAGGTGTTAAAATTATATTATCTGTTATTGATTATTGCAAAGGAATTTGCTTTTACTTCTACAACCATTTTCTTGTCATATAACGATATAAGCCTGCCAAACTGACTCTCTGTATTGTCATTATCTATTTTTACAGGAAGAGTGAGCTCCAAAAGCTGATCTTTATCGGATTTATTGAGAACAATTACCACTGCCTTTCCCATATATACCCTCATGTATGCAAGAATATCCTTATCTGCAAAAAGGTTAAACAAATCTCCATAAATAAGAGGTAATGACGATTTTCTGAATGCTATAAGTTTTTTTACATTGTCTAATACTTCGGATTCATATTTATTATACCCGCTGAATCTCATCCATCTTCTGTTGTCCGGATCATTAGCTCCGGGATCTCCAAATTCATCCCCATAATAAACTGTTGGCACTCCGGGAATTGTAAAAATAAACGCCTGAAGTAATGATAGCTTCTTATATGAAATGCTGTCTCCCACCCCAATATCTCTTTTCCATCCGGCCATTTTCCAGTCTTCATCCGGGTTAAGTGCTCCTCCTGCAAGAGAAATAAATCTCGGACGATCGTGATTCCCGGTAATATAGCCCATAAGATTATGGTAGCCATAGGTTTTTAGGCTTGTAGAAAGTGCTTTTTGGACATTTTCATACGAACCATCCTTTTTAACCATACTCCATATCATTGCATCATATACATTAAAATCAAACTGCCCGTCAAGCATTCCGTTTTTTACATATGAGTTTATAAGTTCCGGTGACCCGTATGTTTCTCCTATCTGATATATTGATTTACCCGGAAGGCTTTCTTTTATTTTTCCTGTTAATGTTCTCCAGTAAACTTCAGGGACATGTTTTGTTGCATCATGCCGGAACCCGTCCAGATCAAAATTCTTAAGCCAGTACATGGCGGAGTCTGTCATTGGTTTGTACACATACTCTTTCTCAAGGTCAAGCGATGGAATATGTTTGTCAAACCAGGTTGTAAGACGGAATTCATCCCAAAGTTCAAAGTTTGGTCTTCCGTCCGGGGTTAATTGCGGAGTTATCCAATCGGGATGCGCTTTTAGGGTTGGGCTGTTTATATGCATATGATGTGCAACATAATCAAGTATTACATTCAATCCCCCTTTATGTGCCTCTGCCAGAAGCTCCTTTAACACCTCGCTGTCTCCAAAACGATTGTCAATTTTAGTTATGTAAATTGGCCAATATCCGTGGTATCCGCTGAATTTCGTTTCAGGGTCCCTGTTCTGTCCCCATGCATCGTACGGGTTCTGAGTTATCGGAGATATCCATATTGTAGTTATTCCAAGATCACTGAAGAAACCCGATTTAATCTTTTGAAGAACTCCTTCAAGATCACCGCCATAATAATCCACTTTGGGCAAAACCTCTTTAAGATTGAGTTTTTTCGTATTTGAAGGGTTTCCGTCAAGAAACCTGTCCACCAAGAGAGAATAAATAATCTGAGTATGTTTGTCTGCTCTGTTAAGAGTTGCAACACTCGATATAACCTTTCCTTCAGAAAGAGGAATCAGTGCATCGTTAGAAATTCCCAGTTTGTTGGCTGCATAAATTCTTATGTATGACCTGTCAAGTTTCTTAGCCTTCGACGGAATTTCTATTTCCAGCAGTTTTTCACCAACAGGATTTGTTTTATCTGTTTTGACAGTTAAATAGAATGGGTCAATTACAGTATTTTGCCACATTACAATGAAATATGTATCTCTTCCCAGAATTTTTGCATATACTTTATTTTGGTCGGAATCAACAGATATAACCTTAATAGATTTGTCATCATTGTTTTCCTGTACGTTGTTTAAGGAAAATAATGATGCTTTTTCTCCTTCGGAAAACAATGTAATTATATTGATGAGCCTGGACCTGGAATTTTTTATCACTCTGATAGTGTCAAAATTTGTAATCTTTTCAATTTTCAAAGTTGGACTAAATACAGAGTCAATATTTTCACATAAAGGAAAATAATCTTTGACGATAATTTCTGTTGTGTCCCCTTGTAAACTAATTGGCCTGGCAAGGTCGTATATGTCAAATTTTGTTGACTGATCTTTATTTATGCACGAAATCAACAAAACATGAATTATCAAAAGAATGATAGAAATTCTTTTCATTTTGTTCGTTTATGTTAAACTGCTATAATTCGAAAATAATTGTCGAATATGCAGGCATAGTCACAGAATTTGTAGATGAATTGATCTTTGTATAAGTTACTTTACCCATATCTGCGACAGGTTTGTTTACTGCATGGTCAAAAGTGTATGTAGAAAGATTTGGAGAAACATTGTGTATAACCATTAGTCTTTCTCCGTTTAATTCTCTGTAAAAAACCATAAAATTCTTATTATATGCATCCAGGTTATCCGGATAAGAAATTGTTCCGGAAGCCAGTGCCGGGTAAATATTTCTAAGCCTGATAAACTTTTGATAGACTCTGTAAACCGAATTCAGGTCTGTTTTCTGTTTTGATAACGGGTCCATATTTGTTTCAACAGAATATACCGGTGTGTGCCATTTTGTTCTGTAGGAATCGGATGCATTGGGCTCCCAAAGATAAGGTTCCCTCACATTTTCATCACCGCCTGTTTTTAGCCCCATCATCCCAATTTCTTCTCCATAATAAATATATGGAGAGCCACTTGTTGTCAGCAGGATTGCCGCAGCCATCTTTGCCTGATCTTTATTGTTATTGAGCCGGGAAAGCGTTCTGTCTTCGTCGTGATTTGAAAGTTTCGTGGCATTTATTGCACCTGCTCTGTATGTTTCAAACCTGGCCTGCATTTCTGTAAGGTCCTTTGGATACCACTTGGCATGAGAGTTTTCAAGAACATAAATCAGCTTGTACCATGCATCAAAATTAAACATAGCTGGGAGTCCTCTGTAATATTGAGCCACTTTCGTATAATCTCCTGTCAGATTTTCACCAACAAGATATATGTCCGGTTTAAGTTTTTTTAGCTCATTGTAATATTTTTCAAGAAAACGTGGATTCTCATCTGAATCTTCACTCTGATAAATATGTTTCACGGCATCCAGACGGAATCCGTCAACCCCTTTGGCTAGCCAGAAAGAGGCAACATCAACCATTGCCTTGAATGGTGCTGAATTTTGCGCAGTATCAATATTTCCGTAATTTAAGTCAGGCATCCAGTCAGAAAACATCCCCATGTACCTGTAATCTGTTGTTCCTGAAGATATACTATGCCATTGACCGGGGTAGTAACTGTTTGTCATTGGAACTTTCGCCGAAGAGATCCAGACTGCAATATCATTGGCCGGAGCAAACAAGTAGAAATTCCGGTATTGATTTGAAGTGTTAGTAATTGCAGTTGTAAACCAGGAATGTGTTTTGGATGTATGATTTAAAACCAGGTCAAGGATTACTTTAATGCCCAAAGAGTGTGCTTTTGCCAAAAGAACATCAAAATCTGCCATTGTTCCGTATTCGGCTTTGATTGCTTTATAATCATCCACATCGTACCCATGATATGAAGGAGAAGGATGTATAGGTGTTAACCAAATTCCGGACACTCCCAATTCATTCAGGTAATCCAGTTTTGCTGTAATACCTTTAATATCCCCTATTCCATCGTTATTTCCATCTGCAAAAGACCTGACAAATATTTCATAAAAAATGCCCCCTCTTTTTACACCATCCCAGCTTCTTGAATCATATTGGGAAATATCATCTCTTACTGCTACCGGTGGTTGTGGGCCGGGAGGAACATCTCCCTTACTGCACGATAAAAGCAAAAGAGAGGCTAAAAAGAATGTAAGCATCTTTTTCATAAGCAATTATGTTTTAAATTAATAAAGGAGGCACCCTGGTTGAGTGCCTCCGATAATAGAAACCTTATGGTAATAGTGTCAGCTTATATGTAGGATCAACTTTGTTAAGGTTAAACTCTACTTTATAAGTTCCTGCAGTAACAGGGATGTTTGGTCCGCCAGGATTAAGCTGGTTAGGATTCTTTCCTGCACTTGCATCAAACTTACCCCAGTTCAGACCCCAGTCGTTGTCTGCACGGAATTTAATTTCACCATCAGTAAGTACGATAGTTGCCTCAAACACTCTTGTAGTCGTATTGAAGATTAGTTCTGTATCAGGTGTGTTCCATCCGTTTGGAGTTGCACTTCCAATAAGACCGATTCTTGATATAGTCTTTTTCAACTCGAGAGTTCTGTTTGCCTGATCTCTGTTGTCGAGCTTAAGGAGCATTATTGACCCGTTAAACAAACCAATATTTCCACCCGGTTCAACTTTAATCTTGTTATTGACAACAGCAGCATCATTTGTTCCGATATCGTCACCCCATCCGGCTTTGTACGTAATCTTAAACCCGTTCTGTGCTTTACCGCTGAATGCAACCCAGCCCTCATAGTATTGCTTATCCCCTGCTACATCATAGAGGAATTGAGAGTTAGCATGATTCCAGCCGCAATAGTCACCTACAATCCATACCTTATTATACTCTTTTTCTGCAGGCATAAAGGTGGTTACATTATAGTTAACAACATTTGAATATATTGGGGCGACCTGATCTACTATCTGAGATTTCACTCTCATTTCAACTGCATGTGTATTGCCCAAAATTACTTTAAGCCCGTCTAAAGCAGATTGAAGGTCGCTTCCTTTTATAACCAGCCGGTTTGTAGAGACTGTACCTAATATTTTAGTAGTCGTAAAATTATTACCCTGAAGTGCAATCTCTACTGTATAAGTAATCGCTGCATCAAATCCAAAAGTACTTGGTGTCCAGGTGAAGGCTGTAAGGTTATTTCCCTTGGTGGCATCGAGCAGAACTATAGCTGCAGGTGCTGAAAGTGTCCCTGATACGGCTTTAGTGGAATCAAAAACCACATTGTTGCTGCTGTCTTTGGTACAGGCAGTAAATGCTAATACCAGGGCCAGTATTGATAATGTATATTTTATTATTTTCATAATTTAATATTTTATTAGTATCCTGTGTTTTGTACAAGATTTGGATTTGCCATTAAATCGGCTACAGGTATTGGAAACAGATTGTACTTGGCATCAATCGAAACGCCTGAGGCCTGACCACCTTTCATTGGCCACAGATATGTAGAACCTGTGTACATTCCAAAACGGATGAGGTCTGTGCGGCGGGTTCCCTCCCAATATAGTTCTCTTGAACGTTCGTCAATAAGAAGTGGTAATGTAAGTGCTGATACATTTCCAACGTCGCTTCCATATGCACGTACTCTTAATGCATTGAAATACTGTAGTGCTTCAGCTGATGTGGCACCTGTTCCGCCCCTGACAACAGCTTCTGCAAGCATCAGATAGACATCTGCAAGCCTGAAATACGGGAAGTCTGTATCCGGAAAGTCATTGTGCGAACCTTTTCCACCGGTAGAGGTCTTATTGGTGAACTTGAATACTGACCAGCCTTGAGTTGTAAATGTATTCAACGGATTAGTAATTTCTTTGCTTCTGCCTTTCTGGAAGAAAATCGCTCTTTTATCCGGGCTGACAGGATAATCGCCGGTTAAATTTGAGTATGTAAATTTATCGACCAGCTTTGCTGTGGCTCTGTTGCCATCCCATGCCTGCTGTGTGCCGTTATCTACAATATCCTTTTCACTACCCGATCTTGAAGAAGCAACAAGATATGTCATCCCGCCCCAAGTCTGAATTTTATTTCCGTCAAAAACGATAGGGAATATTATTTCGTTTTTAGCAGCAGACTTATCATTATCAGCCATAAAAAGATATGAATATGTTGGAGAGAGAACGTATCCTCCTCCTAAAACTTTTTTGGCATATGTAATAACATCAGTATATCTGGCTGTGCCGGTATATACTTCTGCATTAAGATATAATCTGGCCAGAAGAGTCCATGCTGCTCCCTGATCGGCTCTGCCATATTCGTTTGTTCTTGGAGCAAGCATGTTTGGCTCAATAGCCTTCAATTCACTTTCAATATATTCGAACATTGCCTTTCTCCCAATTTGTGATGGCATATATCCGCCTATAGGATGTTCATCTGTCATGTAAGGAGGATTTCCATAAACATCCAGTAAGATTGAATACGCAAGTGCTCTCATGAAACGGGCTTCCAGACGGAATTTTGCAACCTCTGCCTTAATTGCAGCATGTCCTCTTTCATCGAGTTTTGCATCTGTGGTTTGTTTAAGGTACTCATTGGACAAAGCAACAATGAACATAGCTCTGTAATATACTCCGTCAATAGATTCGTTCTTTATATTACTCCATGTGTTATTGTTCAGTTCCGGAACCCAGGAATCGTTACCCCAGCCGTTTTTACATTCGTCGGTAGTAACAACCTGAACATTCCATAAACTTCTTAAAAATTGAGAGTTACCAGGGTCAAGACCTGTAATGTCTGTACTGCCGGAACCATCTTGCCCCGAAACAGCCATAACAGAATATATTTTTGCCAGGCCCTGCTTGTATGCAGCCTGATCGGCATAAGCCTTATCAACCGTAAATGTTTTCTCATCCAGCGGTTTTGTATCTAAATCTTTCAAACACGATGTGGCAAATAGTGAAAGAGATAGAACAGTTACTAATATTTTAATTTTTTTCATTATAAATCGTGTTTTAGAAAGTTAAGTTTAATCCTAATGTATAAACACGAGGTCTTGGCCATATGTTATTGTCTATGCCCCATCCTTCAGGATCGAGACCCGAGTATTTAGTAATGACAAATGCATTCTGAACAGAGAAGGCAAGCCGTCCTTTCATCCTTGTTGAGAACATTTTATCAAAATTGTATCCTAATGTAATATTATCCATTCTCAGGAAGGATGCATTCTCGATGAAATAGTCAGATTTAATCTGCTGAGGAGTGCTTGGTCTTGTAAATCCTGTCCTGTTTACTACATCAACCATGTTTGTAAGGAATCCCTGATTTGAAAAATTTGATGTTGTTGAATTACCGCCGGCAAAATCATTAAACATGTAGTTTCCGATATTTGCACGAAGGTTGAAACCAAAATCAAAATCTTTGTATGTTAACATATTGCTAAAACCAAAATAATATTTTGGAGCCGGGCTATAGCTTGTCAGATAACGGTCAGCTTCTGTAATCTGTCCGTCTTTATTCCTGTCGACAACCAGATTTTGAATAGGTTTTCCATTAACATCATAAACCTGCTGATATGTATAGAAGGTATTAGGTGCGTGGCCCACACTGTGCATCTGAATTGTTCCGCCTGTACCTGATGCGACTCCGCCTGTAGGTATACCCACATAATCGGGATTGTTATTTGCAGTAAGTTTAGTGATTTCGGTATTGTTCCATGTTCCGTTTACTCCAAATTCCCAGACAAAATCGGTTCTGTCTATAGGTGTTGCGTTAATATTCAACTCTATACCTCTGTTTTCCAGATTTCCCACGTTTGTAACAATCCTATTTGCAAAGTTTGTACCTGCAGCTACGTCAATTTCATTCAAAAGGTCTTTTGTCTGTTTGAAATATACATCAACCGAAGCAGTTATTCTGTTTTTCATAAAACCGAAATCAATTCCGGCATTATATGATGTTGTCTCTTCCCATTTAATGTTTTCGTCATATCCGGTAGGCTTCAAAAGCGGATAAAATGTAGAACCGAACATATAATTTGAATAAATTGTAGACTGATTGTACAACGCTATATAAGGATAGTCATTAAGACCCAGATCTTGCTGACCGGTAACCCCATAGCTTAATCTGAGCTTCAAATCGCTGATGGTTCTTGAATCCCTCAGGAATGATTCTTTGTTTATCTGCCATGCAAATGCAGCAGAAGGGAAAAGACCCCATCTTGTTGATGGAGAGAATCTTGATGAAGCATCATCCCTAAGTGTGAAAGTAAGGAGGTATCTGTCAAGAAGAGTATAGTTAAAACGTCCATAGAAAGAGATCAGGTAGTTTTCAGTAGGAAAAGTGGTCTCTTTTTTAATTACAGGATTTGTAAGATGATTTGAAAGTTCCTTGCTATAGTCTTTTGAATAGAAATGCTGCCATGAATAACCTCCCATTAAATCGAATTTAGATTTGATTGAAGGAACCTCTTTTGTATAATTAAGATAGAAGTCCAGAACTGTATTTCTTCGTTCGTTATTCCACTGGGTTTTTCTGCCAATACCCTTAAAATCCGCATCTTTCCATGCCTGGAATGAATTCTGATTTACACCGTTTTCGCCTTTTCCCTGAGCATAGTCAAATCCAAGATTAAGGTGCGCCCTCAGTTCAGGAAGGAAGTGAACTTTATAATCAAGCTCAATATTACCTATAGCTCTGTTTGTATGTGCCTTGTCAAATTTATCATATAAAAGTGAAAGAGGGTTGGTACCGCTTAGATTATTAGGCAATGCTGTGGTACCCCAGTTGCTGAATCCATTGAATTTATTGTAATTTACAGATCCGTCGGCGTTATAAACATAAACAGCCTGAGTAGGGTCTGCAAATGCAGCCGATCCCACTGCTCCGCCATCTGCGTATACATTATTATTTCTAACGCCTTTAATGTTTGCAATAACTTTTAAATGATCGTTAAAAAATGAAGGGGACAGGTTTACGCCTACTGTTATCCTTTCGTATGAAGATGTTTTAAGAGTACCTCTCTGATTATTATATCCTAAAGATACGCGATAAGGCATGCTGGCAACTGAACCGGCAACCGAGAGATTTTGGTCGGTTGTAAGTCCTATCTGATAAATTTGTTTTTGCCAGTCGGTCCTGTAACCGCCTATGAGAGCATGCGCTGCTGCTCCTGTGGTTGTGCTTAGAGGATATGCTTCTGTAAGTTTTGTTACATACTCATCTGCAGTTAATGAATGTACTGTTTTGGTATTCTGATTTGCAGAATAAGTAGAATTGTAGTCAATCTGAAGGTTTTTCGTTCCCTTTTTAGTTGTAATGATAATTACACCATTGGATGCCCTTGCTCCGTATATAGCTGTAGCAGATGCATCTTTAAGTACGGTGAATGTCTCAATATCTGCAGGATTAATTGAAGCAAGCCCATTTTTCATTCCGGGGGCAGCATCATTGGATATAGGAACACCATCAATTACAATAAGCGGGTCATTACTGGCCTTAAGTGAAGCACCACCACGGATTCGAATCTGAGAACCTGAACCGGGACTGCCGTCGCCAGGAGTTATTTGTACACCGGCAACTTTTCCAACCAATAAATCCTGAGGAGCAGTTATTGAACCTCTGTTAAGAACTTCCGGTTTGATTGCTACAATCGATCCGGTCGCGTCTTCTTTTCTAACCTGTCCATAACCAATTACAACAATTTCTGATAGAAACTGTGTGTCTTCGGAAAGTACGATTTTTCCAGCCTGAGAAACCGGGATCTCTCTGGTTACAAAACCCATATACGTAATAATCAGAACCGAGTTCTGAGATGCAACATTAATCGAAAACTTGCCGTCGAGATTGGTTTCGGCACCATTTGCAGTACCTTTCTCAACAACAGCCACGCCAATTAATGGAGCATTCTTTGCATCAACAACTGTTCCTGTTACCGGAAACCTTTGTTGAGCATAAATATCCATTCCTGTTGCTAAGCAAAGTATGGATATCAGCAAAAATAATCGCTTCATAAATTTTAGATTAAGTAATTAGTAATTAGTTTTTAGCATTAAAGAATTTTAATTGAATTTTATCATCCTTATCATCAACAAAAACAACTGTTATTGCCGCAATTATAAGGCATATACCAGCAAAAACAATTGCATAAATGGCCTGTGAATCGTATAATCTTTTCACAATAGGCCCTCCAATTATTCCGTTTAAAATCTGAGGAATGGTTATAAAGAAATTAAAGATACCCATGTATATCCCCATTTTCATTGGAGGAATTGATCCGGCAAGAATTGCATATGGCATTGCGAGTATACTTCCCCATGCCATTCCAATTCCAAACATTGGTATGATTAACATTTTTGGGTCCTGAATAAAAAAAATAGATATGAGGCTTATACCTCCCATAATTAGCGAAAATGAGTGAGTGAGCCGTCTTCCTATCTTCATCGCAATTGCCGGCAGTACCAGGGCATAAATCGCCGCTACTCCGTTGTATACTCCGAAAATTACTCCAACCCAGTTTCCGGCATCCTGGTAGAGATCCGATGATGTATCGGAAATCCCTGCACCATAAATATGCACTGCAATTGCAGGAGTAGTAAATACCCACATGGAAAAGAGCGCAAACCATGAAAAAAATTGCACGACACCTAATTGCTTCATTGTTTTTGGCATCGCGGCAAAATCTCTTAAAATTTGTACTAACCCTCTTACTTTTTTAATTTCATTAGTTTTTTCACTCTTTTCCGGTGGATATTCGGTAGTTTTAAACACCGTCCATAATATTGAACCAATAAGAACGGCAGCTCCTATATAAAACGATGAAGTTACATTTGATGGTATTGAACCATTTATAGAAGATTTCCCGAATCCGAACCATTCTGCCAGAACAAATGGAAGCCAGGAACCAATTACAGCACCAATGCCAATTAAAAATGTTTGTATAGAGAATCCAAGTGTTCGCTGGTCGGAAGGAAGTAAATCTGCAACTAAAGCCCTGAAAGGTTCCATAGCAACATTTATCGAAGCGTCCATTATCATCAGCATTCCTGCACCCACAAGCATTGGCGGTAAAAGACTGGCAAGAAGTGCAGAGTTTGGCATGAAAATCAAAGCAATAGCGGTAAGTATTGCACCAAAAAGAAAGTATGGCTTTCTTCTTCCAAGCTTTGTCCATGTTTTATCGCTATAATGTCCTATTATGGGCTGGACTATCATTCCCGTTAGAGGAGCGGCTATCCAGAACCAGGATAAATGTTCAACATCAGCTCCGAATGTCTGAAGTATCCTGCTGGCATTTGCATTTTGAAGAGCAAAACCAAATTGAATACCTAAAAAACCGAAACTCATATTCCAGATATCCCAAAACGACATCCGACTTTGTTTCATATTTATACAATTTTTATTAAATGTAGAATAAATTGAAACAGATAATCTTAAAATTCCGACGGATTGAGTTAAATTAAGGACGAAATGCAGAAATATTCAACCTAATTGAAACATTAGGCCAGAATATTTAAGTGTAATTAAAATTAATTGGGAAAAACGCCTTCAAGCCACTCCAGAAAGGCAGGTACTCGCACTCTGCTGACATAAATATCCTCTTTGAAAGGAGGATTCAAAATCACTTTCAGTCTCGAATTAAAGTGTCTGGAAATGCTGTCAATAGATGTTATTTCTGCAATGCAGGAACGGGAAAGCTTGAAAAAAAACTCCGGGTTTAATTGTTCTTCTATTGCCTCCAGGGAAAAGTCCGTTAACAATGTCCGTTTATCTTTTGTTACGATATAGGTAGACTTATTTTCGGCATAAAAATATGCAATATCAGCTGTATTGATTACAATAATTTTAGTTCCTAACTTTACAGTGAACCTTTGCTTATAAACTTTTGAAGAAGACAGGATTTTACTTACAATTTCCTGCGAATATCCAGGATTGACTTTCATTCTCAAACATTTGTCAACAGCCTTTACAAACATAGATTCATCCAGTGGTTTTAAAAGGTAGTCAATGCTGTTTACTCTGAATGCATCAAGAGCATAACTTTCGTATGCCGTAGTAATTATGACACACGATTTTATTTCTGTCATTTTGAAAAGTTCGAAACAAATTCCGTCTGAAAGCTCCACATCCATAAATATGAGATCTACTGAATTGTTCTTTAGCCATGCAGCTGCTGATACTAATGAACTAAGGGTCGCCGAAATCTCAAAGTCGGGATAATTATTTGAAAGCAATCTTTTTAATTGCATTTGTGCCGGAATTTCATCCTCAAGTATCAATATTTTCATACGTTCTCAATTAAAGGGAGTCTTACTTCATAATGAAAAGAATCTACTTTGATTTGAATATCTTTCCTAAAAAGAAACATATACTGACCTCTGATATTCTTAATACCTATTCCGCCAGATTCTATTGTTGTTATTTTTGGCTGTAGGTTGTTTTTAATGACAATTTTCTCGTTATCAATAAAAACATTGATAACTAAAGGGCATTCCTGACTAATAACATTATGCTTTATAGCATTTTCCACAAGCATCTGCAATCCTCCCGGAATAATATTGAATTCAAGAAATTCATCCGGAATGGAGATATTAACAATGAGTCCGTTACTGAACCTCTCTTTTAATAAATCTACATACAGATTTACAAAGTCAATCTCTTCCCTGATTGTTACAATTGGCAAATCTTCTTTACTGAGCAAATATCTGTATATGGAAGAGAGTTTTCTCACAAAGTCACTTGCTCTTTTCTGATCTATAAAAATAAGATAGTCCAGAACATTAAGACTATTGAAAAGAAAGTGCGGATTTAACTGATTTTTTAATTGCTGATATTGGTGTCTTGCACGGTTCTTTTTGCCAATTTCAAGATTGAGAGCCCTTTCGTGAAGCCTTGAATAGTATGAATAAACATGAAGGAGCGATATTATAATTAAATTGAAGACAAAGCTGGAAAAGAGTGTTAAGTTGAAATAAATATCATTAAAAAATGATGCAGAATATACTCCGGTCCAAATTGGAACTCTTATCCACAGTGCTGATAATAAGGCGATAATTATCGCCGAGATAACTATCAAAGATATCTTAATAAAAGACCACTCTTCTTTTATGTATTTATTTAATGCATAAGCAGCATAAATATCAAACAACAGCATTACCAGAGTGAGAGGATAATTGCTTAGAAGTTTAATTAGAAAACGGCCGAAAGTCAAATTGAGATTTTGTTCAAAAAGAGGCATAAACTCCTGTATAAGAACCCTGAAGCCAAATACAAAAAGTGCAAGAAGGGAGAATTCTATTATCTTTTTGAAACCTAAATTTTTCATCCTCTGTTAGCTCGTTTTCTTAGGATAAAATATACGGACCAACCCAAAATTTCTGTCACAACGATAGTTGCAATTACATGCGTAAGAATTGAGTAGTCCGGGAGTAAAATATAAATAAGATCTGCTCCCTTTGTACCCATATAAAAACCCGCCAGTATTGATAAAAGTGAAAGGGAAAGAAAGACGTCTGTAGTACCGTTAAAAAAATTGATCAGTATTACAATCATTGCAATGGTAAGGATTGTCAGAAAAAGCCCGTCGTCCAGATTAAGACTAAGCAGAACAAAACATACAGCCGCATGTATAAAGGCAAAGAGATTTATTGTGATATATAAAAAGCGTAAATCTCTTTTAACATTTCCATTTGTTTTAAATACAGAGGTTTTCATAAAATTTATAACTGTCTGTAAATATACTAAATATAATCCAACCTGTTAAATATTAAAAAAATTAAATTAGGTTTGCGATATATTTTTGATTTAAATTCCTGTAGATTATGAGAATAAAATTCAACCTTGCATTTTATACTAAATATGGCCAAAACATCTTAATAACAGGCTCTATCCCGGAGCTTGGAGAGTTTGATACTTCCAGGGCCATTCCTCTTTCCTGTAATGATGGCGTTTGGAGTACATCTGTAAACATTACCGGAAAAGCTGATTTTGACTACTCATACATTTTAAAGGATAATTATTCGGTCATAACCTGTGAATCCGGTCCATCCAGAAAATTTAAGGATTATGGAAATAACGAATATCATGTTTTTGACGAGTGGAGCCCTTTTACAGATGAATCACCTTTTCTTTCTGATGCATTCAGAAAAGTATTCTTCAAGAGGGATTTGCAACATTGTCAAAAAGATGGCTGCATAATAATTACATGTGCTGCAAATAATCTTTCGACATGTGATTCTCTATATATTTCCGGAAGCATTGAAGAGTTAGGCAAATGGGAAATATCAAAAAAGCAGCCTATGCACATGAATTGCGATGGCAGATGGGAATATATCATACCTGTTTCCAGGGTAACTGAGCATTTTGAATACAAATTTCTTCTTTCCAATGGCACAGGTGATAATTCATCTATCGTGTGGGAACATGGAGATAATAGAATTTTCAATAATTTGGGGGCTAAACCGGGTTCAAAAACCATAATTAATCATTTCTCTCTTAATTTGCCAGCAGCAAAGCCAAGATTTGCCGGAACGGCAATTCCTGTTTTTTCACTGCGAAGCAATGAAAGCAGCGGAATAGGAGACTTTTTTGATATTAAAGCTATGGTTGATTTATTATGTGCTACCGGACAGCGGGTACTTCAGATACTCCCTGTTAATGACACGACAATGACGCACACATGGACAGACTCATACCCTTATGGCGCGATTTCTATTTTTGCCCTTCATCCTTTATACATCAATCTGAAGGCCATTGGAATCGTAAAAGATAAAGGTTTCATGAAGAAATACATGGAGAAGGCCAACGAATTAAACAAGCTTGAAAGCGTCGATTACGATTCGGTCTCGAAACTGAAATGGGAATATCTGATTAAAATATTTTCAGAGTCAGGTAATACAACATTTCAATCAAAGGAATATAAACTGTTCTTCGCTAAAAATTCTGAATGGCTAATCCCTTATGCTGCATATTGTTACTTAAGAGACAAATATAAAAGTGCAGATTTTTCCAATTGGCCTGAGTATTCAATATATGACAAAGTCAAAATCTTGGAACTGACTTCTCCCAATTGTGACCATTTTGATGATATCGCTATACACTACTTTATTCAGTTTCACCTTCATATTCAGCTTTCGGAGGTTCACCTTTATGCAAACAGCAAGGGAGTTATTCTTAAGGGGGATATTCCAATAGGTGTCAATAAATATTCTGTTGACGCATGGGTTGAGCCACAATATTTTAACTTTAGCGGTCAGGCCGGTGCTCCACCAGATGACTTTTCGGTAAAAGGCCAGAACTGGCGATTTCCAACATACGATTGGGAAGAGATTGAAAAAGACGGTTTCTCCTGGTGGAAGAGACGGTTTAGAAAAATGGGGGAATATTTTGATGCATACCGCATTGACCATATATTAGGTTTTTTCAGGATTTGGGAGATTCCTGCTCATTCAGTTGAGGGACTTATGGGGCACTTCAATCCTTCACTGCCTTTTACAGAAAATGAAATCAGATCTTTCGGATATAATTTCAATTACGACAGAGATTGTACACCTTATATCAGAGAATATATTCTCAATGATTTTTTTGGAAGCGATAAAAGCGAAATTTCAGAAATATTTCTCGACAATGTCGGATGGGAAACATATCGCCTGAAAAATAATCTTAATACCCAGACTTCTATTGAGAAGTATTTTGCAGAAGAGTCTTCTTCACATCTTTCAAAATACAAAGATTCACTTTTCGCACTTTGTTCGGAGGTCCTCTTTATACCGGATCCGATTGATCCAACAAAATTTCATCCGCGAATTTCTGCGCAATTGACTAAATCATACCTTTCATTGAGTCAGGAGCAAAAAAATTCTTACAATAATTTATATAACCATTTTTTCTACAATAGGAATAACGATTTTTGGTATAATAGCGCAATGAAAAAGTTGCCCAGTCTCATATCTTCAACCGGTATGCTAGTATGCGGAGAAGATTTGGGAATGATTCCGGCTTGTGTTCCGGCTGCCATGAAATCTTTAAGTATTCTTACTTTGGAAATTCAAAGGATGCCTAAAGACCCAATGAACATGTTCGGAAACCCTTCTCATTATCCTTATTTGTCTGTATGCACTACAGGCAGTCATGATACCAGCACATTGCGGGGATGGTGGGAAGAAAACTATGAAAATAGTAAAATCTACTTCAGGGATTTGCTTGGAGAAAACAGTACAGCACCATTTTATTGTGAGCCGTGGATCTGTAATAAAATTATTGACTCTCATCTTTATTCTCCTTCAATGCTTGTTATTTTGCCTCTTCAGGACTGGCTTTCCATGTTTGGCAAATTAAGAAGGGAGAATACCCATGACGAACGGATAAACCTCCCTTCCAACCCTAATCATTACTGGAGATACAGAATGCACATTAAAATAGAGGAACTAATAAAAAATAAAGAGTTTACCAGCCATATAAGAGAGCAAATCCGAAAATCCGGAAGAGTCTAATTTTTATATTTTCTTTTTCTCTTTTGAATAAATCTTATCCATTACTAAAGCAATAGCTCCATCCCCGGTAACATTACAAGCAGTTCCAAAACTGTCCATTGTAATATACAGGGCAATCATAAGACCTATCGCATTCTGATCAAATCCGAGCATTGACTGCAGAATACCAACTGCTGCCATAATCGCACCTCCGGGTACCCCTGGTGCTGCGACCATGGTAATTCCAAGCATTAATATAAATCCGGCAAAGATATCAAGGCCTGCAGGCATGCCCAACATCCACATTATAGCATAAGCACAGGAAACAATCTTTAACGTACTCCCGGCAAGGTGAATTGTTGCACAAAGAGGGATAACGAAATCGGCAAGTTCCGGATCTACTCCGTTCTTTTTTGCCTGTGCCAGTGTAACGGGAATAGTTGCTGCAGACGACTGAGTTCCAAGAGCAGTCATATATGCCGGAAGCATTGTGATTAGTGCTTTAATTGGATTTTTTCCTGAAATTGCACCTGCCATAAGATATTGGAATAGTAAAAGCATCACATGCATTATGAAAATTACAATAATGACCTTGAAGAAAAGTCCCATAATAACAGTAGCCTGTCCCTCTTCTGTGATTTTCATAAAAATGCCAAAGATGTATAATGGCAATACCGGAATTATAGCTTTTACAATTACAACTGTAATTAATTCTCTGAATTCCAGCAATGCGTTTTTGAAAGTATCACCCTTAACTGCAGTGAGACCCAGTCCAAGAAGAAAGGCCAGGATTAACGATGCGGTAACACTCATGACCGGGGGCATGTCGATAGTGAAATAGGGAGTTATCGAACTCCCCGCCATGTCGTTTATATTTGAAAAAGACGTCCCTTTTTCAATTAATATTGGTAAAGACCACTTTGTAGTAAAATATGAAAAGAATCCGGAAAACAAAGTAGAGCCATAAGCTATCAATGTAGTAATTCCCAGTAATTTACCCGCTCCTTTACCAAGTTCTGCAATTCCTGGCGCAACAAGACCCAGAATTATCAGCGGTATTATAAATCCAAGAAAATTACTAAAAATAGAATTTATTGTTACAAAGATTTTTACAATTGATTCGGGGAAAATAAAAGATGATAAAACACCTAAAATTATTGCAATAATGATTTTAGTAAGCAGGCCGGGTTTAAATTTCATATTGTTTAAATTTATTTCAAAAATACTTTCTCTTCTCCCTTAAGAACTCCAACTCCATATTCTCCGGTAGATTTTGCCCATGCCCTGTGCATTAATCCGGTGTTGAAAACCATTGAAATATTTCCGTTTTTGTCAACAGCAATAATTCCGCCACCAGAGCCTCCCATAGGATCAATTTTATTGAAAATCACCTCGTTTGCTGCTTTTTCCAAAGAAAATCCTTTATAATCCATAAGAGCAGAAATATCAAATGCTACAACTCTCCTAATCCAATATTCACCATGTCCGGTACCTGATACTGCAACGGTATTATTATTCGCATAGGTTCCTGCTCCGATGATTGGAACATCGCCTACCC
>Ga0316605_10000557_pt1 | contig 25484 bp, 22 predicted proteins | sample OWC_soil_day20_n_FD_207666 | JGI IMG/M metagenome (GOLD analysis project Ga0316605, IMG submission 207666) | Wetland soil microbial communities from Old Woman Creek delta, Ohio, United States - OWC_soil_day20_noCT | ecosystem: Environmental > Terrestrial > Soil > Wetlands | place: USA: Ohio...
GGTACTATCTCTAATGGGAGAATTAATGAGGCTAAATCGTAATCTATGGGCATCGCTTTTTTGCACAAAGATAAATATTCTATCAAAAAGGGTAAAACTACTCCACCTGATTTTTACATTGATCCAATAAACCTTCCACCATGAAAATGAATGTGGTTTTTTTCAGGGAAAATCTTTATAGCTCAAACATTGATATTTTCAGACCGCGGATGGTCAGTTTTTTACTGACGTTGCTGTTAGTTAAACTGGTAATGATATGCAGATCTATGTTACGATTGGAAACCTGAATGATCTCTGTTATAAAAAACAGTTAATGGATGAGTAGAGTTTAACGAAATAATCAAAATGTGGAAAATCAGAAGTCATCTCAATCTGAAAAATATAATCGGAATGAGGAAATGCTTTTTTAATTGTAGACGTTGAGTGTACATTTATAAGTAAGGACGAGTTTTCTTACAAAGTATTGTCAAGTTTAATTCGGGCTTTAATGATACAACCCTTTGACTATTGTAAATTGTAATACATTTCGGGTTTTGAACCGATGGGGGTGAAATACGTAATCGTAAAATGAAAATTCAACGAACAATTGTAACTATTATCTAAGATTAATGGCGGTATGATTTCTGAGGCTTGATAATTTTTCGGGATAATGTTCTGTATCTTTGTAAAAGTAATTATCTTTGTTACTTTAAAGGAAATTTACCGTTATGAAAAAAATCGTATTTGCCACCAACAACCGTCACAAATCGGAGGAAGTAAAGGCCATTTTAGCTGAGCGAACAGAGGTCGTTACACTGGCTGATATCGGTTGCAATGATGATATTCCCGAAACAGGCAGTACGCTCGAAGAAAATGCCATACTGAAAGCACGTTATATATACGAAAAATACAATATTCCCTGCTTTGCAGATGATACCGGACTGGAAATTGACACGCTGAACAGCAGGCCGGGAGTCTACTCAGCACGTTATGCGGGTGAACCTTCCAACTCTGCCCTGAATATGCAGAAAGTGCTGCTCGAAATGGAAGGTGTCACTAACCGTCAAGCTCAGTTCAGAACGGTGATTGCCTATATCGAAAACGGCAATATTCAACTCTTCGAAGGAACGGTAAAAGGCACTATCGGAGCGAAACCCGAAGGAAACGGTGGCTTCGGATACGATCCTCTGTTTATTCCCGAGGGGTACGATCAGAGTTTTGCTTCGCTGAGTCCGGAGGTTAAAAACTCAATCAGCCACCGTGCCAGAGCTATCAAAAAATTTACTGCTTATTTCCGGAATACTTCGGACAAACAGAAATAACTGCTTCACAATAATTCAGTTAAAACATTGTTTTTTCTTTATCGGAAAAAGGTCGAAAAAATAAAAAAATCATACATGTACAAAAAGTTAACAGTTCTCCTGAGTATAATTGTTGTCGGTTTCAGTTTATATGCGCAAGTTGCTATGGGAAAATGGCGTACGCATTTCGCATACAACACTGTTTCTCAGATCGTTCAGTCGGGAAACAAGATATACGCCGTGAGCGACGGAATGCTTTTCTCCATCGACAAAAGAGATGGCGGCATGGAATTCTACAGCAAACTGACCGGACTTAATGGCACTACGATCTCAAAAATAGGATTCGATCAGGTCAACAATATCCTGCTGATTATCTATCAGGATGGAAATATCGATTTCATGTCGGCTTCAGGAGTGAAAAACCTGCCAGATTTCTACAACAAGCAAATCAGCGCCAACAAGGGTGTAAACCATATTTTGTTTTTTAATAATATGGCATACCTCTCCTGCAATTTCGGGGTCATCACCCTCAACATGAAGAAGATGGAGATCCGCGACACCTACTACATCGGACCGAATGCTTCGGAAGTAAAAGTTCTCAACACAACCTTACACAACGGGAGCATTTACGCGGCTACGACCACCGATATTTTCTATGCAACCGCCACCGATCCGAATCTGATTAATTACGAAAACTGGCAAAAACTGAATACACTTCCCGGTTCCGGTGAAATTCAGGGACTGGTATCCTTCGGCAACCGGCTTGTCCTGCAAAGGAAAGGAAAGCTTTATATAAAAGGGAATGACGATATCTGGTCGGACCTTGAAATAACGAGGGATTATATCTCTGTTCAGGTTATCGACGGACATCTGCTTGCATTAACCGATGTAACAGCCTATCTTTTCAACGAGCAGCTGGTTCAGACAGAGGTAAACGGTTTGAGTAATCTGCGCAGTGGATTGTATGATGCTGAAAACGGCGAATTCTGGTTTGCGGGTGATGCCAAAGGTGTGGCACGCTATAAAAGCAACACAATTTCCGAAATCAGTTATTATAAACCTGATGGCCCGGCCGTGAACATACCTTTCCGGATGCGGTTCTCGGGACAAAAACTTTTTGTAGTTCCGGGAGGGCGTTGGTCGGCTCAGTTCTTCCGCGTGGGTGCTGTAATGATCTATGAAAACAACATCTGGAAAAACATCAGCAATAAGCCCATAAACGCAATAACAGGCAAACGTGTTCTGGATTTCATGGATATTGCCATTGATCCGGCTGACAATAAACATTTTCTGGTAAGTTCATACGGCACCGGAGTTTATGAATTTAAAAACGATGAATTTGTGAAATGGTATAATTTCGAAAACAGTCTGCTCGAAACTGTTATTCCGGACAATTTTGAGTATATGCGTATTGACGGGGGAATTTTCGATAACAAAGGGAATGTTTGGTTTACCAATACATCCGGGTCCAAACAAATAAAAATACTGAAACCCGATAGTACCTGGATGGGACTTTACTACAAAGAGCTGGATGCAAAATACACATTAGGTGAAGTGCTGATCTCAAATCAGAATAAAAACCAGAAATGGATACCCGGAATAAGAGCCGGTGTCGGTGTTGAAATTTTTGACGACAACGGCACCCTCGAAGATCAGAAAGATGATAAATCGGTATTTTATTCCACGTTTCCGGATACAGACAAGGGAGGTGTAATCACTCCCAACTACGTATTCTCCATAGCACAGGATAAAAACGGTGTTGTATGGATCGGGACCAATGAAGGTCCACTGCTTTTCAACAATCCTTCGAAGGCATTTGATGCTGGCTTTACTTGTTCGCGGGTGAAAATACCCCGTAATAACGGTACAAATGCAGCCGATTATCTGCTGATTGATGAAGAAATACGCGCTATTGCCATTGACGGTGCTAACCGCAAATGGCTCGGCACAACAAAATCCGGTGTTTATCTGATGTCGGAAAACGGACAGGAAACCATTCGTCACTTCACGACCACCAACAGCCCGCTGCTCTCAAATGAGATATTATCCATAGCTATTAACCCGGTGACCGGTGAAGTTTTCTTCGGCACAGGCAACGGACTGGTATCCTATCAGAGCGATGCAGCTAATGCCGACGATGTATTCAATAATGTTCACGCTTACCCAAATCCTGTTCGCGAAAATTACTCAGGCATCATCACCATCACCGGTCTGGTAGCCGATACCAAAGTCAAAATCACAGATCTGACCGGTAATGTGGTTTGTGATACTACCTCGAACGGAAGCATCGCCACCTGGGACGGCAAAAACATTTTCGGGAATAAAGTAAGCACCGGCGTTTATCTGGCCATCTGTGTATCGCCCGACGGACTGCACAGCACAACCACCAAAATACTTGTGATAAACTAAGATTAACAGCACTATGAAGCTATCCGTCGTTATATCCGTTTACAATGAAGAACAGGTACTGCCTGTTTTCATCCGGGAGATAGCCGGTACACTTGAAAAGGATTTTGCAGAATATGAATTAATTTTCGTCAACGACGGCAGTACGGATAATTCCCAGCAGCTGATTGATGAATATGCCGGAAAAGATAACCGGGTGAAGTCAATCCGGCTATCGAGAAATTTCGGACATGAAGCAGCCATGATCGCAGGTATCGATTATGCTACAGGCGATGCTGTTATCTGCATGGACAGTGACCTGCAGCATCCGCCCTCGTTGATCCGGGAGATGACCGAACTGTACAACGACGGTGAATATGAAGTGATCAATATGGCTAGGAATTATACGAAAAAATTCAGCTTTTCCAACCTGTTTTATCACACACTAAACAAACTCACGCCCTTTAAAATTGAACCCAACGCATCAGATTTTTTCCTGATTTCAAAACGGGTAGCTGACATACTCCGTGAGGACTACCGTGAACGGGTTCGGTTCCTGCGCGGAATAATTCAGATTATCGGTTTCAGAAGAACAACCATTGAATTCAAATCGCCACACCGGAAACTGGGTAAAAGCAAATATTCCATATCCAAACTGCTTTCGTTGTCGGTTACAGCTATTGCCACCCTGTCGAAAAAGCCACTGCAAGCCGGAATATACATCGGACTTTTTTCAGGTACGTTCAGTCTGATACTTGCCGTTTACAGCATTATCATGAAAATCATTGAGCAACCGGTTTCGGGATACACCACTATCGTGGTTTTTCTCGGTCTGATGTTCAGCATCCAGTTTTTTCTGCTTGGCATCATCGGTGAATATGTCGGTTTTTTGTTTGATGAACAAAAGGCGAGACCCATTTACATTGTTGACAAGACATTAAATATCGAATAGCATGGGAAAATTTCTGCTTGTAGGATTAAGTGTTCTGTTTGCTGTGGCAGCACAGGTCCTGATCAAATATTCCTCGCAGGAAGCAGTCGGCGGGTTCAGGTGGTGGTATTTCATCTTACTGAGTTTATTCTCATACGCGTTGGCATTTGTCATGCAGTCGTTTGCCCTGAAATTTTTTCCGTTGAGCCGCTATTCGGCAATTACAGCCGTAATAATCATGACACTTGTATTCGGATGCGGCATATTTTTTTTCAACGAAACAGTACAATTAAAACAATATATTGGATTGGCGCTGGGCATCATTTCCATCTACCTGATCATATCATGACATCTATCCCTCAAAAAAAGACATTCTTTTATGCGGTTGAACTGTTGCTTTTTCTTTTTGTCAACGCGCTGTTTATCCTGAAATATGTACCCCGTGCAGGTATCAATGCTTACCCCGTACTAGGTATTTTCTGTATCGTCGTGCTTGCAATCGTGTATCTGTTTTCGTTACCGGAAAATAAAAAGAAGGAGCGGTTGTCAAAGGTGGGATTTTTTCTTCTCTTGTCCCTGATTATCGGAGCAATCATCGTTTTTCTGATTAAGGTTGACCGGTACAGCGTAAATGTGGACAGGTGGTCGGCAGTAACTTTTTTTCTTGACAATCTGTTTCAGGGAAACTACCCCTATGCGGCACATACACACGTATGCGAGACGAATTACCCCTCCCCTTTCCCGGTTTGGTATGTCGTAAATTTGCCGTTTTATCTGATGGGAGATGTTGGTCTTGGATTGATATTTTTTATTCTGCAGACCGCTTTTATCGTCCATTATTATTTCCGCTCGTGGTATAAAAGTTTGTTTTTCCTCCTGCTTCTCAGCATATCGCCTGCTTACTGGTGGGAAGTAATGGTACGCAGCGATGCGTTGAGCAATGCTTTACTTGTGTTCACAGCTATTATCTGGTTCGACCGTTCGGGGAAAAGCCTTTCGGAAAATTTAGTCACAGCTATCCTGATCTGCGGACTGATCGCTTCCACACGTTTATCGGCCATACTGCCGCTGGCTTTGTATTTTTTTAGACCATTCCTTCGTCTGAAGTTGAAACAACAAATGATTTTTGTTTCGGGCGTAGCACTGATTGTAATACTAAGTTTTCTGCCTTTTATCCTCTGGAACACTGACACCTGGATATTTTTCAGCCGCAATCCATTTATGAGTCAATCGGGAGTGGGCAACAGATACGTACTCACTGGAATGATAATTCTTGGGATAGTGTTTTCGCTCAGGTGGAAAGGGCTTCACCGGTTTTTCAATACCGCATCGCTGTTCATTTTCATCTTCATGGCATTGTCGCAACTCTCACTGATCCTTACCCGCGGCATCAACGGAAGTTTTTTTTCAGATTCTACCTATGATGTTTCTTATTTCAGTCTGATACTGCCTTACTGCATCGGCTATCTGTCGGGCATAAGCCTTAGGGACGAAGAAAAAATTTCAGAGGTTTAGCCCTTTATCAGGTTCATGAATTCCTCGCGGGTTTTTGCCTGTTCGAACACACCTGTAAAATCTGAAGTCGTGGTAATGGAGTGCTGCTTCTGAACGCCGCGCATTTGCATGCAAAGATGCTGTGCCTCAATAATGACCATTACGCCCAATGGATTTAGTGTTTTCTGAATACATTCCTTGATCTGGGTAGTAAGCCGTTCCTGTACCTGCAGTCTGCGGGCGTACACTTCCACTACACGGGCAATTTTACTGAGGCCGGTAATTTTTTTGTTGGGTATATAGGCGATATGTGCTTTGCCGAAGAAAGGCAGTAAATGATGCTCACAAAGTGAGTAGAAATCGATATCCTTAACAATGACCATCTGACGGTAATTCTCCGTGAAGACAGCCGAGCTGAGTATCTTTTCGGGATCCTGTTCGTAGCCCTGCATAAAAAACTGCATGGCTTTGGCAACCCGTTCGGGAGTTTTCAGCAGGCCTTCGCGCTCGGGATTTTCACCCAGAATAGCAAGGGCTTCGCGGTAATTCTCGGCCAGACGTTTAGTCTTTTCCGCATCAAATTCTATCAGGTTATTGGCGTACAAATCCATTGGAGTTTCTTTTATTCAATTTTTATTTTGCTTTCGCGTACCGTGTATGCTTCCCTGCTGAGATTGGGAAATGCATTGATAAGTTCAGCCCGAAATGAGCGTGCTTCCTCAATCGATCTGAAATCACCCACTCTGACTTTCCAGAAAGGAGATGCATAAATCCGGTAAACATTCTGTTCGGGAAATGTACTGCGAAGCTGACGTTCGATAGAAGCTGACTCGGATTTAGCAGTTTTGAAATCGTTGCTCGAAAAAACCTGAACACGATATCCGGGTCCGGAGTATGGTCCCGTGGGTTTAATTTCACGATTAACATGATCATTCAGGAGTACGTTCAGACGGCTGTCCTGATGAACATTCACTTTCGAGTCTCCGTTTTCAATCGATTTGATGATTTCGGGGGTTGCTGAGTTGGATCCGTTTTGTGCTGTCACTGTAAACATCAACGCGAGCAGAACACAGTTCATTAAAATAAATCTCTTCATTTAGGTAAGCTGAAAATTTGTACAAAGGTATGAAATTGATACGATTTACAAGTTTTTTAGCAAATAAAAACAGTCCTGTCTGTTCAGTTTCAATTTTATTTCATTGCTATTTGCTATGAAAAAGACTATCTTTGTTGCTCTTACTACTTTTTTATTCATGAAACAGCAAAAAGTGGCAATTATTGTGGCCGGGGGCAAAGGCGAACGGATGAAAGCATCTGTTCCCAAACAATTTATCCTATTGGGGCATAAACCGGTACTGATGCACACTCTGGAAAGATTTTACCAATATTCAGATGACATCAGGCTCATTCTGGTGCTACCTTCCACCCAGTTTGATGTATGGGATGAACTCTGTATGACCTATAACTTCAATATACCCCATACAGTCGTTCCGGGAGGAATCTCCCGTTTCTTTTCTGTAAAAAATGCGCTCGATACCATCACTGAAGATGCTCTGATTGCCATTCACGACGGAGTTCGTCCGTTTATTGACTCCGGTACTATACAACGCTGCTTCGACGAAGCTGAAAAATCCGGCGCCGCTATTCCTGTTGTCGATTTGGTGGACAGCATACGCCAGGTGGACTGGAGCGGCAGTAAAACCGTGGACCGAAAAAATTACCGGCTGGTGCAGACACCGCAGGTTTTCCGCTCAGACATCATTCTGAAAAGTTATCAGCAGCCCTACAACGAACAATTTACCGATGATGCATCCGTGGCAGAAGCAGCCGGATATAAAATAAGCCTGGTGGAAGGAAACCGCGAAAACATAAAGATTACCACCACTTTCGACCTGAAACTTGCAGAATTTCTCCTTTTGGGAGACAAAAATGACTAATGACTAAACGTGAAAACAATATAGAGTGGCTCGACAGCCTGCGTGCACTGGCAATTATCGGTGTGCTTTTCATTCACATATCTTCACCCGTGGTAAAAATGTCGTTTGGAGGCAATATGCTTTACTGGTGGATTGGTAACATTGTGAACAGCACCATCCGTTTTGCTGTACCGGTTTTTTTAATGATCAGCGGTGTCACTATGCTCAACCGGGAATATAAACTGGGCGAATTTTATAAAAAACGGATAACCCGTGTACTGATACCACTGCTTTTCTGGATGGTGGTTTACTGGATTTTCAGGTGGTTTACGCTTTCTCCGTCCATTCAGCCTCACGATTTCAGAAGCATCATCAGTTGGGGTGTCAATTTGTTTCTTACCGAAGGCATTTCCAAACATTTCTGGTACGTATATATGATTTTGTTTATCTACCTGGCCGTCCCGTTTCTGGGAATGTTTGTCCGCAAACTCAGCAGCTGGAGTCTGCTGTTTTTACTTGCGGCGTGGGTACTGCTGTGTGGCGTGAGCAGCGATTTTTCACTGAACATGTACGGCTGGTCAGGCGATTATCTGAGTAAATTCTTTGGCTATTTTCTATATTCTGGTTACCTGGTATTGGGTTATTACATAGGTAAATACACCATCGTATCGCGCAACATCCGTCTTACCGCATTACTTGTTTTTATCGGCACTATAGCTGTTTCCACATTTTTTGCATTCTATGCAAGTACCAAAGCCGGACGGCTGGACACTACCGTTTACGGTTATTTAAATCTGAACACCATCATCCAGTCGGGAGCTATCTTTCTGAGCCTGAAAAATACCAACATCAGGAACAGCATCGTACTCCGGATGCAAAAAACGGTGAGCGATTACAGCTTCGGCATTTATCTGGTTCACATTCTGGTTATCGGCATATTTTTTCAAAACGGCATATTCTGGACGATGGCTCACCCGCTCGTTTCGCTGCCCGTACTGGTTGTGCTTACACTCCTTACGTCCATGTCTGTGATTTTTATTTTACGCAAGATTCCACTGGGTAAATATATATCGGGTTAAACGTGTGACCGGACATGGATTTTCTTAATCAGGACATAAAATTTCTGACGGGTGTAGGGCCAAAAAAAGCCGAAATACTCAACAAGGAACTTGGTATCTTCACGGTGGAAGATTTACTTAGGCATTATCCCTACAAGTATGTGGACCGGAGCCGGTTTTATAAACTGCGCGAGATCAGTGAAGAAATGCCGTTCATCCAGGTGAAGGGGAAAATCCTGCGGTTCGAAAAAATTGGTGAAGGCCGGACACAAAGGCTATCGGCGATGTTTACAGATGGCGAACAAGCCATTGAGTTGGTCTGGTTCAAGGGTATCCGGTTTGTGACGGAAAAATACAAGACCGGAGTAGAATATGTAATTTTCGGGAAACCATCACTCTTCAACGGACGATACAATATCGTTCATCCCGAAATGGAGACCGTGGCACAACTTCCTCCTCCCGAGATGCTGGGTTTGCAACCTTACTACAACACCTCCGAGAAAATGAAAAACCATTTTCTGAATTCAAAAGGCATTCAGAAAATTATGTTGCCGCTCATCCGCCAGATTCAGGGGGGCATCCCCGAAACACTTCCGGCATTTATCCTGCAACAGTTCGGACTGATGAACCTGACCGAATCAATAACCAATATTCATTTTCCCAAAAACAACGAACTGCTCAGCCGCGCCCGTCAGCGACTGAAATTCGAAGAGCTTTTCTACATTCAGCTCAACATACTTCATCAGACCAAATGGCGTGAGCAACATTTCGAAGGATTCGTCTTTTCGCGCATCGGCCATTTTTTCAATACATTCTACAGTCATCACCTGCCTTTTGAACTTACCGGCGCTCAGAAAAAGGTGATAAAAGAAATCCGCACCGATATGATTTCGGGACACCAGATGAACCGGCTACTGCAGGGCGATGTGGGAAGCGGAAAGACGCTGGTAGCGCTGATGACTATGCTTATTGCCATCGACAACGGTTATCAGGCTTGCCTCATGGCGCCCACCGAAATTCTGGCTACACAACATTATGCCACTATCACCGGCATGCTGGGCAATCTCGGTGTGCAGGTTTCGCTCCTCACCGGTTCGACTCGCCAGAAAGACCGGACAACGATACACGAGAAGCTGTCAAGCGGAGAAATGCATATCATTATCGGCACACATGCCCTCATCGAAGACACTGTCCGTTTCAAAAATCTCGGTTTGGTCATTATCGACGAGCAGCACCGGTTTGGCGTGGCTCAGCGTTCGAAGCTATGGGGAAAAAATCATAAACCTCCACACGTTCTGGTGATGACAGCCACTCCCATTCCGCGCACCCTCGCCATGACGTTGTACGGCGATTTGAGCGTTTCGGTGATTGATGAGTTGCCGCCGGACCGGAAACCTATCCAGACATATCATTACTACGAAACAAAACGCACCGCCCTGCTGAGTTTCATCACCAAACAGATATTTGCCGGACGACAGATTTACGTGGTGTATCCACTGATTAAGGAATCCGAAAACATGGATATGCGAAACCTGGAGGAAGGTTTTGAATACCTGCATCAGATGCTGCCCCAGTTCAGCATCAGCATGGTACACGGGCAGATGAAACCCGCCGAAAAAGACGCGCAGATGCAGCTATTTATTTCGGGCAAAACACAATTAATGGTGGCAACCACCGTTATTGAAGTCGGTGTGAATGTGCCGAATGCCTCGGTGATGATTATCGAAAGTGCCCAGCGATTCGGTTTGTCGCAGTTACACCAGTTGCGCGGTCGTGTGGGCCGGGGTGCCGATCAGTCGTACTGCATATTGCTCACTGGGGTTAAACTCTCAGCGGACTCACGCAAACGGATAGAAATCATGACCCGTACCAATGATGGTTTTGAAATATCTGAAGCCGACTTGCAGCTTCGCGGTCCCGGCGATCTGGAAGGAACCCAGCAAAGTGGGCTGCCTTTTGAGCTTAAAATTGCCAATCTGGCCCAGGATGGTCAGATGCTCGAAATTGCACGACATGCAGCCTCTGATATACTGGAAAAAGACCCAACACTCACAAGTTCGGAAAATCAAATTTTCGTCAGACAACTTAAAAAATTGAAAACAAACACGATAAATTGGGGCGCTATTAGTTAAAAATACGAACGAAGTAAACAACTACGAGCAACCAAAAACGTTTTTAATATTGTAAGTGTTATTTAACAATAATTTGTTAAACTTTCGTCTATTCATCTGATTATCAATAATATAACCAGCAATTTATTTGCTTAATTCTCTGAAATTCAGTATCTTTAAGGATTGTTCCACCAAAACTTAGAGGCATGATATTTCAGGTTCATAAGCAGTATCTTTCAATTATCTTAAATGCGTTAAGCAAATGTTCTCAACTCAATAAATGGATAAGTGATTTTATGATAGAAATCTTTATGTCCAATTTGACTATACCCAAACGTTTTAATTTCTTGCAAATGAGCTGATATAGTACTTATGTTGAACAGCATTTCAGACAACAGTTTGAAAAGAAGTTTGATTTTATGTCTTTCAATATTAAACTTACTGCCAATTTCTTTGGATCAAGAAAAACTATTGCGTTAGATTCAAGTTATATTACCAAGTCAGGCAAGGACATATCCCATATAGGACGTTTCTGGTCAGGTTGTGCCGGAGTGGTCAAGAAAGAATTAGAACTATCGGGCATTGCGGTCATGGATAACAAGGTGGTGGCAGCCATTAAAGGTATTATTGATGAAGATGTGGATAAAACCATTCAGGACTCGACAAAAATCAGTCGTGAAGGTATGAATGAAACCGACAAACTGGTGCTGAATTTCATGAAAAATAAATAAAACATTGATGATTATGAACATTACAGAAGAAAAAGCCATCCAATCCTTCCGGTCGGGATTAAATTGTGCGCAGTCGGTGGTTACAGCCTATACCGACCGTTTGAAATTTGATGCAAATCTGGCTGCAGGACTATCCTGCGGATTTGGAGGCGGTATGGGACGCTTACAGCAAGTCTGTGGTGCCCTGACGGGTGCATTTATGGTTCTTGGTATATATTACAGCCAGTGTATTCCCGACCAGACAGAACGGAAAAATATCACTTATGCCGCCGTTCGAAAGTTGCGCAGTGACTTCAAATTGAAATGCGGAGCTGCTGATTGCCGGACATTACTCGGATGCGACCTGCAAACCGAAGAGGGAATGTGTTTTCATAAAGAAACCAATCAGAGCAAAACCATTTGCGAGAAATGTATTACCGCTGCTGTGGAATTACTCGATGGAATTATGACTGATGAATTATGACTGATGAATGTAAGTGTTGCTACCGAAACATAAGAGAAGCTGCCTTTTGGGCAGCTTCTCTTATGTGAGATAAATAGTTCGGTTAATATTTAATCAGCTTGAATGATTTACCTTCAATCCGCACAATATATACTCCTGCCGGCATATTGCTTAGATTAAGCGTATTGCTTCCCATGTTTAATTGCTGCCGGATATGAAGTTGTCCGTTCAAATTGTAAACACTGATTTGTGCATTGTGTGCGAGTGTAACAGATAGTTTATTCCTTACAGGATTTGGGTAAATGGAAAGAACTGTGTTTTCCGGAACAGATATTCCTGTTGCACCTTCGTTGCTTTTCAATATCAGGTCACGGCTGACGATGCTTTGATCACTCGTGAGAGTCACCGCTGAAGTGGCTGATGCCGAGGCGGTTTCGGATACAACAGTATAGGTGTCAAGCGGAATATCGGTAAACGCGTAGTTCCCGTTCACATCGGTTAGTGTCCAGGCTATAACTGCATTCTGTCTGTCCAGCAGCAAAACGGTCGTATTTACCGCGATGTTGAAATTCGCTGTTCCTTCGGTGTTGGATAAGGCGTTCTTCACAATCAGACTGTCATTCAGTTTATATTGTTCGTAGTTAATATTACCAAAGATTTTTCCGGTACCGGTTTTCCGTTCGAAGTACCGCATTTTTACGATCACATCCTGTGTTGTTTGTTTAAGTTCAACAAAATCTGCCGTTTTGTAATAAAGTTTATCAATGTAGAAAGTGGGCAGATAATTGCGATACAGTTCGCGGACTGGAATAACGTAAACAGTGTACGATGACGGATGCAATCGGTTGAATGTAAAAGTTCCGTCGGTAATTGTGCTGAGTGCAGCAGATTTGCGATATCCTTTTTCGAACAGAATTGCCAGACCTGACTTTACAGTATCACTACCGGCAAGTGCATATCCGCTCAGCGTGAGTGTGTCTGCTGTTTGTGTAATCACATAGCAGTTGACAATGCCCACGGAGTTACACAGATTTAAATCTTTTCCCCAGGAGCTGATCGAAATTGCGCCGAATTTCACTTTATCGCCCGGACAGAGGTTGCGGATTGTCGATCCATCAGCATAAATCATGCTGCTGTTTGGGATGTAGTAAAGCTCTTGTGTGTCAGTCTCGCGCACAAAGAGGAGCATCGCGCAGGCGTCGGTTCCCCGCTCTACGGTTCCTGCTTTGTCCATGATACACGGTGGAATGGTATCAATCAACCGGTAACAGGTAGCAATACCGTGTATTGGGCATAATGAAACATTTGAAGAGTCATTCCGGATAAGATAACCACCAAAAACAACTTTGTCACCAGGTTTCGGTGTTTTGATGGCAGTGCTGTTGCTTATAACTGCGTTTTTGATTGAATACAGATTTCGGGTAAGTGTTTCGCGGATAAAGAGTTGGTCTGTGCATCCGTCAATTCCTGCTTCTATAATTCCTTTTTTGTCCATGATGCAGGTCGAAGTGGTATCAATGAGCCTGAAACAGGCTGCTACACCAACGATATGACATGTGCCTGTAACAGAATCTGTCTTCACCGGATAACCGCCGAATTTCACCCGATCGCCTTCTGTCAGTTTTACATCGGTGTCGGAGCTGTTGTCGGTAATTCCTTTGATAATGTAAAGCTGCGGTACAGGTGATGCATACGGAGTGGATGTATCTTCAAAATAGAGTTTATCCTGACATTTCACAACAATTCCGGCTTTATCAATCACACAAGGCGGAATGCTGTCATGGGTTGTAGTGCCGGTTATTTCATAGCAAATTACTTTTCCTACTGCTCGGCAGACCGTATCGGATATCGGAAAGACATTGCTGAGATATCCGCTGAATTTGACGGTATCGCCTGCAGCCGGTTTCGTATAAGTCCGGTCATTGCTGTTGGTCAGCGAGTTGTAACTGAAGGTGTAAAGCTGGCGGATGGCAAGTGGGGAGAATTCCTGGATGTGTAATTTTCCGCCACAGTTGATTACAACCCCTTTTTTCTCCAGCCGGCAGGTGACGTAGATTGTTTTGTAAAGTTTGCCGTTAAAATATACTTCTGTGTCGTGGGTGATAATTCCTAAGGTTATTTGTGTCTTAAAATAGGTAATTACAGTAATACAAGGTCTTCCCATGTCGGGGATTTTTTTCAGGCTTACCCAGATTTTTCCGGAAGCCACAGAGTCTTTTACCAGATAATAGTCAGGACAGCCATCACTTGAAATGTAAACATAGGTCATATATACGCTATCCTTTATTGTGGGATTTTCAGGGTAAATATATGCGGTATCAACCGGAACATTGCTCACTTGTCCGGTTGCGCCAGTTACTCCTGCAAAACAAACGGTTATCAGTAAAATCAATTGAAGCAAGTGAAGGTTTTTCATTTTTTTTGATGTTTAAAATTGAAAAATTCAAATCATGTTCTAAATAAAGATTTTCATTGAGCACAGCACAGTTATTACACAAATAAATAACACATTATACCGTAGTTTGGTTGTGAAAATACTGATAAATTATTATAATCCGGTCATTGAAAATTGCTGTCATTTTTTGAGTGGTGTGTAAATCTTAATTTTAGGTAATTAACTGTGTCATATACATTTTTATATAAAGCAAAATGATTAATTTTGTGTGTCGAAAATCAGACTGATTAAATCTGAATAAATCTGTTGGTGCGCGGACAATGAAAACGGAAAAACTATTTAATCGATCGATATTCCTTGTAATCGGAATATTTATTATGTCATTCGGGGTGGCGTTGTCAGTGAAATCGCATCTCGGAACTACCTCTATATCGGCTTTTCCTTATGTATTAAGTTTATTTACTTCGTTTTCCATAGGCACATATACAGTACTTCTTAATGCTTTTTTTATTGTCCTGCAGATACTCATCCTGAAGAAAAAATTTCATCCTTTACAACTATTCCAGTTGCCAGTGGTGTTCTTTTTCGGATGGTTTATTGATCTGTCAGTGTCGGCATTGTCTGGTTTCTCAGTTTCAGCCTACTGGATGGAATGGTTGCTGAGTTTGCTGAGCAGCGTGGTGATTGCATTAGGTGTTTTTCTGCTGGTAAAATCGAACATGATTTTATTGCCGGGTGATGCCCTCGTAATGGCAATTGCCAATAAACGTAAACTGGAATTTGGTAAGGTGAAGATTGCTTTTGATAGCCTGCTGGTGGTTATTTCTGTGGTTTTTTCATTGATTTTTCTTCGAAATCTGCAGGGTGTGCGTGAAGGTACTGTGGCAGCGGCGTTGCTGGTGGGTGCAATAACCCGATTTTATACCAATAAATTTACGTTTGTGGATAAACTGATTGGCGTTGCCGAAAAAATTGAGATTACACCTCCGGAAGAAATACATACTCAGGTGATAACCATATCCCGGGAGTATGGCAGTGGCGGGCATGAGGTAGGGGAGCTTGTTGCTAAAAAACTGGGTTTTACATTTTATGACACCAACCTGATAGACCTTTCCGCACTCGAAGGTGGCTTTACACCCGAATTCGTTAAGGAAAATGAACAGAAGCTGAAGAATAGTCTGCTCTACTCGCTTTACAAACACAATTACGCATATGTCAACGAGATTATGCCGCCTCAGGATGCACTTTTTCTTGTTCAAAGTAAAGTCATCCGGGATATCAGTGAAAAATCATCCTGCGTGATCGTGGGTCGTTCGGCCGATTTTATACTGAAAAGTCATCCGAATTGTTTCAATGTTTTTGTGCATGCCGATAAAGCTTTCCGTCTGGAACGCATCATCAATAACTATGGTTTCGCTCCCGGCGAAGCAGAAGCACAAATGGAACGAAAAGACAAGGAACGGATTAACTTCAGCAAATACTATACTCACCGCAACTGGGGCGAGCCGGAAAATTACCATCTCACGGTAGATAGCTCGACTTTTGGTATCGAAATAGCAGCCGCCTTGATTGTTGACGCCTGGCGAAAAACCAACGTGCTGGGAAAAACAACACTTAACCCCCAGAGCTAAACCAAAGCCGGTTCCAGGTTTTACTGCCGTGTAAACCTGTGCGGATGCACATGAGTTCACGGTCGCAATTAGTAAAAATCGACACGATTTTTACTTCAGTTATCCAAATTTTTATCGTATATTTGTATGTTTTTTGATGTGAAATTTGAAAATTATATTTCATACTCAATGACCATATAAAAGTCTGAAAATAAATTAGATATAAAAATGAACGAAGAGCAAATTAAAAATTCTGCCGGACAGTACGGTGCTAACAGTATTCAGGTGCTTGAAGGTTTGGAAGCGGTGCGTAAGCGTCCGGCTATGTATATTGGTGATATTAGTTTGAAAGGATTGCATCATCTGGTGTACGAGGTGGTTGATAATTCTATTGATGAAGCCCTGGCCGGTTACTGTGACATGATTCATGTAACAATCAACGAGGATAATTCAATAAAAGTAACAGACAATGGTCGTGGTATCCCGGTGGATATGCACGAAAAAGAAGGAAAGTCTGCACTTGAAGTGGTAATGACCGTACTTCATGCCGGTGGTAAATTCGATAAGGGAAGTTATAAAGTTTCAGGCGGGTTACACGGAGTGGGTGTGTCATGCGTGAATGCACTTTCAACGTTGTTGCGTGTGGAAGTAGCTCGCGAAGGGAGACTGTATGCTCAGGAATACTCCTGCGGTATTCCCAAAGCGCCGGTTGCCGAAATCGGTGAAACCGACAGACAGGGAACTTCGGTGACATTCCTGCCAGATGACAGTATTTTTACCGAAACAGTTTATAAGTATGATATTCTGGCAAGCCGGCTTCGCGAGCTGGCGTATCTGAATGCCGGAATAACCCTCACACTAACCGATAAGAGAGTGCAGCAGGAAGATGGTAGCTATAAAAAGGAAGTGTTCTTTTCCAAAGAAGGTCTGAAGGAATTTGTTGAATATATAGATGAGAGCCGCGAAAACCTCATTGATCAGGTGATTCACATTTCGACCGAGAAAAATGGTACCCCCGTTGAAATTGCACTGCTTTACAACACCTCATACAACGAAAACATCCATTCTTATGTGAATAATATCAATACCATTGAAGGAGGTACTCACCTGGCAGGTTTCAGACGCGGACTTACCCGTACTCTGAAAAAATATGCCGAAGATAACAAATTACTCGAAAAGCTCGAAAAAGCAAAAATAGAAATCAGTGGTGACGACTTTCGCGAAGGACTGACAGCTGTTATCTCCATCAAAGTGGCTGAGCCGCAGTTTGAAGGACAGACCAAAACCAAACTTGGTAATAACGAAGTTATGGGTTCGGTGGATATGGCCGTAAGCGAAGCTCTTGGCAATTATCTGGAAGAAAATCCGAAGGATGCCCGCACCATCGTCGATAAAGTAGTTTTGGCAGCTACAGCTCGTCATGCTGCCCGCAAGGCACGTGAACTGGTACAGCGCAAATCTCCCCTTTCGGGTGGCGGACTACCGGGTAAACTGGCGGACTGCTCCAGTAAGGATGCACAGAAATGTGAATTGTTCCTCGTCGAAGGGGACTCGGCCGGTGGTACAGCTAAACAGGGACGCAGCCGTGAGTTTCAGGCAATCCTGCCGTTAAGGGGTAAAATTCTGAACGTAGAAAAAGCCATGCAGCACAAAGTGCTCGACAGCGAAGAAATCCGCAATATTTACACGGCTCTCGGCGTAACCATCGGAACAGAGGACGACAGCAAGGAACTGAACCTCTCCAAATTGCGCTATCATAAAGTTATCATCATGACCGATGCCGACGTGGACGGAAGCCATATAGCCACACTGCTGATGACATTCTTTTTCCGCCATATGAAGGAAATTATCGAACAGGGCTATCTCTTTATCGCGACACCACCGCTTTACCGGTGCTCCAAAGGCAAAGTTGAAGAATACTGCTGGAACGACCAGCAACGTAAAGCTTTCATAGACAAATACGGAGGCGGAAATGAAAGTGGTATCCATACGCAGCGTTACAAAGGTTTGGGGGAAATGAATGAAATACAGCTCTGGGATACAACAATGAACCCCGATAACCGAACCCTGCGTCAGGTAACCATCGAAAATGCAGCCTCCGCCGACCACGTTTTCTCTATGTTGATGGGCGATGATGTGGCACCAAGACGACAGTTTATAGAGCAGAATGCGACTTATGCAAATATTGATGCATAAAAGCTGATAAGAGAAATTGAGAAAATTGAATATCTGTATTGATCGGATATTCAATTTTCTGTAAAATCAGGTTCCGGGATAAGATTATACAAAAAATTACGTTTTTTTATCAAAAACTAATACGGTGAAATGAGATCACGGTTTCCTGATGACAAACAAATTGTTCAAACCGTTATTCTTTCTACATATTGAAAATTCAATCCTGCTTCATTTATGAAAGTATGCGTTTTCTGCTCATCAAGTAATAATATTGCTGAACGGTACAAACAATCGGCTTTCCGGTTTGGCCAGAACCTGGCCGGTAAAGGAATGACATTGGTTTATGGAGGAGCAACGGGTGGCTTGATGGATGCAGTGGCCGAAGGTGCAAAATCGGGGAATGGTGAGATAATCGGGGTGATACCCGAAGTTATAATCAAGATGAACCGGCTGAGCGCGCTGCCAACTCAACAAATCATTGTAAATGATATGAGTGAACGTAAAAAAAGACTGAAACATGAAGCAGACGTATTTGTTGTCTTGCCCGGCGGATTTGGAACACTCGACGAAATGTTTGATGTCATTGCTTCGGGCACAGTAGGCGAACACCGTAAACCGCTGATATGTATCAATGAAGATGGATTTTACTCACAATTGCTTGATCAGATTGAAAGAATGCAAACGGAATGTTTCACTCCGAAAAATCAAAATTACAAACCTGTTTTTGTTGCAACACCCGAAGAATGTATAGAACAAATCAGTAATATGCATACAAACAAATAGAATATTATGAATCTATTCTGGAAAAAAATGTTCGGTGGAATGCTTTCCACATCGAAATTTGAAAAAATCGAAGAAGCGGCTGTCAACGACATGAAACGATACGACGAAATTGCTCAGTCGCTCGAACTCGAAGAGTACAAAAAACTCTATCATGTAGTGAAATCTTCCGAATTCAAAGAGAAAAAGAAAACACTCCAGAACAGAAAATATAAGGATACGGAGGAATATCGTATCAGCCGTAAATATCGAAAGTTACACGATAACAGTGGTATACGTCAGTATTATGAAATACTGCAATCGGAGCAACTAAAAAATTTCCTTACATTTAAATCGACACCGGAATACGAAAACCTCGGAGATAAAAAGAAAGTGCAGGATTCCGAAAAACTCCGGAGACTGAAGGACTTTGAGAATTCAAAAGAATACAGGAATTATATCCGTTTTCACGACTCATTCATCATCAAAGATTACGAAGAACTGAAAAAGAAGATCTCAGCCTCAGATTTCGTGAAAACGAATCAGTTCTGGGCTGATCAGCATCGTTGGAAAACGGTGCCGGAGTATAAAATAGAACAGCGTTATTATGAACTGGCAAAAAATCCCGATATTATTTTCTATGAAAAAGAAAATCCCGTACGTTTCGATAAATACAGAAAACTGAAACCGGTCTTTATCGAACAATTTGAATGGAATACACTCGATAAATCGCGCTGGGCATACGGTTTTCATTCTGCCAATCAGGAACTGATTGGTAACTATTCGTTCGATAACGAGCTGCAGGCAAATAGTGGCGGCAAGAATGTCAGTGTTAATAATGGGGTGTTTTGCCTCGAAACACGGCGTGAAAAATGCATCTCGCGTGCCTGGCATCCCACCAAAGGATTTATCGAAAAGGAATTTGACTATACAGCTGACGTGGTACAGACTGCCGATGAATTCCGTCAGCAATACGGCGTATTCAAAGCAAAGATACGCTGCACCGGTCGTGTTCATCATGCTTTCTGGCTTAGTAACAGTTCTCCGCTTCCTCATATCAATGTTTTCCATTACGACGGAAAGGCAATTACTATGGGTAATGCTCATAAAAATGTGATGGATGAAGTGAGGGTAACAGGTCTGAAACACAGTTCTTTCTACATCTATACCCTCGTGTGGACACCTAAAGAACTGATCTGGTACATCAACGATATGGAAGTACATCGTACCACCTCCAATGTACCTAAAGACAACCATCTTTATCTGGGATTCAATTCGTTTCTGCCTAAAAAAGGAAAACCTTCGACAGGCTCGCTCGAAGTTGACTGGGTAAAGGTGCTGGCGTTTAATTAATAAGAAATTTAATTCCTCTTATCCTGAAATAAACATCAGGATAGCGGGAATGATAACGAAAAAGATTCATGCAGAAACCAAAGATAATCGCTGAAATCGGATGTAATCATAAGGGGGAAATGGAAATTGCCCATGAAATGATAAAAACTGCAGCAACATTTTGTAACGCGGATGTGGTGAAATTTCAGAAACGAAGCAACCGCGAACTTCTCACCGAAGAGGAATTCAATGCTCCTCACCCCAATCCGTATAATTCATACGGCGCAACTTACGGCGAACACCGCGAATTCCTGGAGTTCACGCTGGAGCAGCACCGTCAGCTGAAAAGCTGGTGCGACGAATACGGACTGGAATACTCCTGCTCGGTATGGGACGTAACTTCAGCAAAAGAAATCACCTCTCTGAAGCCTTCATTAATAAAAGTGCCGTCAGCCTGCAACCTCAATCAGGAACTGCTTGCTTACATTTGTGATTATTTCGAAGGTGAAATACATCTTTCATTCGGTATGACAAACCGAGACGAAGAAGAAAAAATTGTTTCTTTTTTTGAAAGTAAAGGCCGTAGCAACGATCTGGTAATTTATAGCTGTACTTCGGGTTATCCGGTTCCTTTCGAAGATATTTGTCTGCTGGAACTTACAAGGTTGAGATCCACTTTTGGAAGCAGAGTAAAAGCCATTGGCTTTTCGGGTCATCACCTGGGCATCGCGATCGATGCGGCAGCTGTCGCTTTAGGTGCCGAATGGGTTGAGCGTCATTATACGCTCGACCGCACCTGGAAAGGCACTGATCATGCTGCATCACTCGAACCTGACGGTTTGCGTAAATTGTGCCGCGATTGCAGAGCCGTGTATAAAGCACTGAAATATAAAGAAGAAGATATTCTGGATATAGAAAAACCACAACTGGCTAAACTTAAGAGAAATCAGATCCGATGGAACGACGACAAGTGATTGCTTTTATTCCGGTGAGGGGGGGCAGTAAATCAATTCCCCTGAAGAATATCCGGGAATTTTGTGGAAAACCGCTGGTTTACTGGAATGTATCAGCACTTCAGGCTGTGCCTTCGGTTGATAAAATCGTTGTTGCCACGGATTCCGACGTAATCGAAAATACGGTCAACGGATTTGGATTTGACAAAGTGGAGGTATATCGCCGTTCGGCGGAGAATGCTTCGGATACCGCGAGTACCGAAAGCGTCATGCTCGAATACATACAGGCAGTTGGTTTGCCCTCTGAGACAGTCTTTATGCTTGTTCAGGCCACATCTCCACTAACTCAGGCCATTCATTTCCGGGAAGCCCTCGAACTTTATTCGCAGGGAAATTATGACTCACTGCTTACCTGCGTCGTAAACAAACGTTTTTTCTGGAACGAAGACGGAACATCCCGCAACTATGATTACCGAAATCGTCCCCGGCGGCAGAATTTCGACGGTGAGTTGATGGAAAACGGTGCATTTTATATCAATACCGTAAAGAATATCATTGAGTCACAAAACCGCTTAAGCGGCAGGATTGGTATTTACAGGATGCCCGAATATACAGCTATCGAAATTGACGAACCCGACGACTGGACCATGCTGGAAAATCTGATGCGTAAACATATACTGAGTAATAAGTCCTCAAAAACGATTATTAAACTCTTTCTGACTGACGTGGATGGTGTGCTGACCGACGGCGGCATGTATTATTCCGAGGCCGGTGATGAACTGAAGAAATTCAACACACGCGATGGTATGGGCATGCAGCTGCTTCGCGAAGCCGGAATTAAAACGGGTATTATTACTTCCGAAATAACACAACTCGTAGAACGCCGGGCTGCCAAGCTGAAAATGGATTATTTATACCAGGGGAAAAATACCGGCGGAAAATTACAAACAGCATTAGAAATCTGCCGGAAAGAAGGAATTACCTTAGCTGAAACCGCGTATATCGGTGATGATATTAACTGCTATGAACTACTGTGTAATGTGGGACTTGCTGCATGTCCGGCTGATGCTGTTGAGAAGATAAAATCAATCCCGAACATCAGAATTTTATCCCGAAAAGGAGGCGAGGGGGTTGTCAGAGAATTTGCCGAAATAATTCTGGCTGATTAATTGCCGAAAACCTTTCTCAGAATCAGTTCGGTCGCACCGCAGTTAGCAAGCGAATAATCCCGGGCTTTTCGGCTGATATTCTGTATTTTTTCGTCGTCAAATTCGAGTGGAGAAAACCACGCGTTGAGTTCTTCAATATTACTGACCGACGCGCAAACACCCATTTCCACCATCTCAATTCCGGGACGATTTTTCTGATAGTTAGGACCAAAGACTGCAGGCATTCCGTAAATAGTGGCTTCAATCACACTGTGAATGCCGGCCACAAACCCACCACCGATAAATGCCCAGTTGCCGTAGCGGTAAAGTCTTGCCAGCATACCTATTTTATCCACAATCAGAACCTGTGTGTCGGAAAAATCGGTTTCGGGCGTACATTCGGAGTAAATCAGTGTTTTCCGGTAAGTATTGGCTACAATTTTGTTCATCGGTTCCCTGTCCATTTCGTGAGGTACGAGCAGAAACCGTGTTTTCGGATGTCTGTTGATGAGTTGTTGCAACAAATCTTCATCACCTGCGCCTACCGTACTTCCGGCGATGAAAAGTTTCTCTTTGTTTTTGAATTTTTCAACGGTTTCGTCTTTCCACTCTTCTCGGGAGATGCTCAGCACTCGGTCAAAGCGCGGATCACCGGCCAAGACGACATTGGTGTATCCGATTGTTTTCAGCAGTTCGATGGAACGCTTATCCTGAACAAAAATGGTTTCGAAAGCGCTCAGGGCCTTGCGGAAAACGCCTCCATACCATTTGAAGAACCGTGAATTGGGGATAAAGCGGGCAGAAACTACAAAGGTGCGTATATTGCGGTTTTTCAGTTCGGACAGCAGGTTCGGCCAGAATTCATACTTGATAAAAATGGCAATTTCGGGATGAACTACATCCAGAAAACTGCGAACATCGCGGGTGATATCTACGGGAAGATAACATACCAGATCGGCATGTGGGTAATTTTTATGCGAGTTGTATCCTGATGGAGAGAAAAATGTAACCAGGATTTTGTATCGCGGATAGCGCTGACGTATTTCTTCGAGTAGAGGGCGTCCTTCTTCAAACTCTCCAAACGAAGCGGCATGAAACCATATTACTTTGTCGCCGGGATGTATCACCGCAGCAATTTTTTTCGGCAGGTTTCGCCGGCCATCCAGTGCCTGTTTTATTTTTTTATTCCAGAGCGAAGCAATTTTTGCCGCGCCGAGACCGGCTTTAATGCCCAGATCCATCCACCACATACGCTAGTTACTGATTTTTTATGCAAAGATACGAATTTAAGAATTAATTTGGTCAGTTTTGGCGATTTGCCTTACTTTGCCGGTGTGAAACCAACCGTCATCATGCCTAAAAGATTTAAGAAAATATACATTGAGATAACCAACCGGTGTAATTATCATTGCAGTTTTTGTTTTGATACCCGGCGTCCCGGAAAGTTTATGTCGTATGAGGAGCTTGGATTGATATTGAATAGAATTCGTCCATTTACAGACTTTATTTATCTCCATGTGCTTGGCGAACCGCTTCTGCATCCGCACCTCGGACAAATGTTGCAACTGGCTGACGAATCCGGACTGCAGGTTAACCTGACCACCAACGGAAGCTTGCTGCAGAAACAACAGGCACTGCTCACACAACATCCTGTCAGACAGATAAACATATCTTTGCACGATGCCGAAGAAAATATCGCATCTGACAACTGGAAGGAATTTATTGAAAACACCCTCAATATTGCATGCGAGCTATCCCTGTCCTCCTATATCAGTTTTCGTCTCTGGAATCAAACGAACCCGACAAGTAAGGATTTTAATGAAATGTGTTTCAGTTTGATAAAGGATAGGTTTCAAATTCAGGAGAATATTTCCGGTCACACCGGACGAAACGTAGCTTTGGCTCCCAATATCTGGCTGCAACTGGCACCCCGTTTCGAATGGGTTAAAAATGAAAAAGCCACAGAGAAGAATTGCTACGGCATGCGAGATCAGATTGCTATTCTATCTGACGGAAGTGTGGTGCCTTGTTGCATCGATGCGGATGCCAGTATTCTGCTTGGAAATATTTTTACGGATCAGCTATCGGATATTCTGAAATCGGAGCGTGCTCAACATATCAAAAATGGTTTTGAGCAGCACAAGGCGGTTGAACCCTACTGTCAGACCTGCGGTTTCCGGGTCGATTAACCGATGGATTATCCCATAATGATGTTATAAAAAAATACCTCCATCAGGGGATTGATGACGAAGAGTTGCAGCAGTATCTTTGTTTCGTAATTTTAATAAATAAAAATATGAAATCAACAGCTGTTTGTCCCGTATCGGATAAGAGAATTAATGAAAATATCGCACGTACAAATGCCCTGTTTACTGTTTTGTTTTTGCTGGTTTATTTGTTCACTTCAAATGAAATTCTCATTATATCTCTGCTCATTGACTTTTTGCTGCGTGCCTTTGAATTATCGGTATACAGCCCATTTGCTATTCTATCTGCTAAACTTGTCAGGTTTCTTAATATAAAGCCTAAAATAGTCAACGCCGGTCCCAAACTTTTTGCAGCACGGATAGGTGCTTTCTTCAGTCTGGCCATTTTGGTCACTTTGATAGCAGGACTGGATGTAGCCGCATACATACTGACAGCAGTTTTTGGTTTGTGTGCTTCGCTCGAAGGATTTTTTGGCTATTGTATTGCCTGTCTGATTTATCCCTGGTTTTACCGTGTATTTTATCCTGCACTCCGTTAAGAGCGAAACGAATTCTCT
>Ga0316605_10000560_pt1 | contig 25277 bp, 24 predicted proteins | sample OWC_soil_day20_n_FD_207666 | JGI IMG/M metagenome (GOLD analysis project Ga0316605, IMG submission 207666) | Wetland soil microbial communities from Old Woman Creek delta, Ohio, United States - OWC_soil_day20_noCT | ecosystem: Environmental > Terrestrial > Soil > Wetlands | place: USA: Ohio...
ACTTCGTAAATTTGCTTCTGTGTAAAATGCATAATCTTGTCGTTTTTTATTTCGCAATTACAAAATTACTTTTTTATCGCATTTTACACACTTTTTGGGACAGTATCTTAAAAATGTCCATTAAGCCAAAATTACTTGTTTATTTACATCTCCCATATATTAAAAAACCTCCTTTAACTTAATAAAGAAGGTTTTTCTTATAATATAGTTTCTATTCAGAAATCTATTCTTGTAATAATTATTATTAATATTTTATTCGAATAATTTATTTATTCTGAAATAGATATTATGATTTATTTTCTTTTGATTACTTTTTGAACTGCTTCAACAATATTATTTGATTTTAGACCATATTTAACCATTAAATCTTCTGGTTTACCGCTTTCACCAAATTTATCATCAATTCCAATATATTCAATTGGTTTTGGATTATTTAGTGCTAATAATTGTGCAACTGAATCTCCTAAACCTCCATTATATTGATGTTCTTCGCAGGTTACAACACATCCAGTTTTAGCAACTGATTTAAGAATTGCTTCATTATCTAATGGTTTAATTGTGTGAATATTTATAATTTCTGCATCTATCCCCTGCTCCGCTAACATCTCCCCTGCTTGAATTGCTTCCCAAACCAAATGACCAGTAGCTAAAATAGTTACATTTTTTCCTTCATTTAATATAAGAGCTTTTCCAATTTGAAATTGAGTATCTTCTGAAATGAAAATTGGAACCTTAGGTCTTCCAAATCTTAAATAAACAGGTCCAACATGTTCTGCAGCAGCAATTGTTGCTTGAACAGTTTGATTATAATCGCAAGGATTAATAACTACCATATTTGGTAACATTTTCATTAATCCAATATCTTCAAGAATTTGATGTGTTGCACCATCTTCCCCAAGTGTTATTCCTGCATGAGAACCAGCAATTTTCACATTGGTATTTGAATAAGCAACACTTTGACGTATTTGGTCATAAACTCTACCTGTTGAAAAAGCTGCAAATGATCCAATAAAAGGAACTTTTCCACTTAAAGCCATTCCAGCAGCAATGCCAACCATATTAGCTTCAGAAATTCCTATCTGTACAAATCTTTCAGGAAAAGCTTCTTTAAAAGCTCCCATTTTAACACTTTCTGTTAAATCAGCACATAATGCTACAACATTTTGATTTCTTTTTCCTGCTTCCAAAAGACCTTGTCCAAAACCTGAACGAGTGTCGTTACTTCCTAAAATTGTATATTTTTTCATTTATTATTATTTATTTTTAGTTTCAAATGATATTATGGTTGTTTCTGAAGATTCAATTTTAAACTCAATAACTTTAGTATCCTTAGTTAAAGTGCTATTCTTTGGACGGAAAACTACTTGATATTTCCCAGGCAAAAGAGCTATTGTTTCTAATTGTTTTGGAGATAAATTGGCAACAAATTTCCAATTATCATCTTCATTTACAAAAAGAGTAGAAAATGAATCATTAGGTTTAGTGATTTGAACATTACCTGTTGCTGGTATTTCAATTTGAGTGGTTGAACTTTGCACTATTTCAATGTTTTCCAAAAATAGTCTTGGTTGAGTTAAAACCTCTAAATCGTATTTCCCAACAAGATAACGCTCAGATAAATTAATGTTCTGTGAATTTATTGTTTCTCTCTCCCCTTTTCTCTTAACCAAAACTCCAATTGGTTTAGTGTTTTGTTCCTTACCTTTATATTTTATCACTAAGGTACCTTGAGAAACATTTATGGGAATAATTGTATGTGATCCAGCCTTTATGTTAACATCTTCAATTTTTACCTTAGGCAAGGTTTGAATTTCAATATCGTAACTTATTAAAGGATCTATTTCTAAAGTATCAGAAAGTCCCTTTGAATTCATTGTATGAATAAAAGAATATTTTGGTTGTTTGCTCTTTGATTCATAAAATATCATTGGAACATTTGTTTCGCTTGGAGCTTTGTATGAATCCAACATATCAATTTGACAAGTTGAACCATAAATTGCTTGATTAACAATATCGTTTAGTTTTTTTGTAAATTCAATTTCATTATTTACTTCAAAATAATTACCTACGCATTTAAAGTAATCTGAATTTCCTTTACCAATACCAATAATAAATGGTTTAATTATAGCACCTTGATTTTGCATTGTTTGCGAAATCTTACATGGATCATCACCACAATCGTCAATACCGTCAGTTATAAGTATTACAATATTTCTACAATTTTTGCATTCAGGGAAATCTAATTTTGCTGCTTTTAAAGAATTGGCTATTGGAGAAGAACCTTTTGGGACTAATCCTTTAAGTTTATCTTTTATTAAATCATTATTATTGTTTGAGAATGGAATCTCAAGCTTGGTATCATTACAATCTTGCAATGTGTAGCTTTGTGTATGACCAAAAGCTCTTAGAGCTAACTCAACATTTGCTTTTCCATTCAATGTATCAATAACATTTGAGAGTATGGATTGAGTAATTTTTATTTTGGTATCACTTTGCCATTTTCCATACATACTATATGAACAATCGACAATAAATAATATTCTTGTCTTTTGATTTTCTAATTTTATTGTTGGTCTTTGATTTCTTGTTTGTGCATTAGAAACAAAATAAGAAAATAAAACTATGAAAATAAATAGTATTTTTGGAAAGCTTTTCATTAATAGTCGCCTAAGGTTTCTTTTAATTGAGAAAGAGCATTTATTGTTTGTTCATTGCTTGGAGCAGCTCCATGCCATTTGTAAGAACCTTGCATAAAATCAACACCATATCCCATTAAAGTATGCATTAAAATCACAACAGGTTTTCCTTTCTTGGTAAGTTTCTTAGCTTCACTTAATCCTCTTACACAATCCTTCATATCATTTCCTTGCATTTCCAAAACTTCCCATCCAAAAGCAAGGAATTTATCTCTAAGACTTCCGTTTGGCAAAACGTTCTCAACTTTTCCATCAATTTGAGCGTTGTTAAAGTCAATAATTGAAATTAAATTATCAACCTTATTCCCTGCAGCATACATAGCTGCTTCCCATATTTGTCCTTCTTGCAATTCTCCATCACCATGAAAAGTATAAACCAAATGTTCGCAACCATTTAATTTCTTAGCTAAAGCAGCTCCAACACCTACTGAAAGTCCTTGTCCTAAAGAACCTGAAGCAATTCTCACTCCTGGTAGATTATATTTTGGAGTTGGGTGACCTTGAAGAGGTGACCCCATTTTTCTAAATGTTGCTAAATCACTTACTGGGAAGAATCCTCTACGTGCCAACACACTATACCAAACTGGTGAAATATGTCCATTTGAAAGGAAAAACATATCCTCACCCTTACCTTCTATCGTGAAATTTTCAGGATTACATTCCAAGGCGTCAAAATATAATGCACACATTACATCAGCACACCCCAATGATCCGCCAGGGTGACCTGAAGAACAAGCGTTAACCATTCTTACTATATCTCTTCTTACTTGAGAAGCAATGTTTTCTAATTCTGCAATTGTAGCCATATAGTTATATATTTTTAGACTGCAAAATTAGCAAAAAAAAGAATAACCAAAGAATAAATCGATAAGAGATATTATTTTAGAGATTGAAAAAGAGTTATAATTAACTATCTAATAAGATTTACAGTTCCTTTTTGAACATATTGCTCTCCCTTAAGATTTATAAATTTAACAATATAAACATAAGCTCCTTGTTCACAAAGTTTTCCTTTATATTGTCCATTCCAACCATAATTAATATCTTTAGAAGTGAATACTAAATTCCCATTTCTATGATATATATACATCTCATAGGATATAAGGCTTAAATAAGCTGGTTTGAAAATATTATTTGTTTCTAAAGTTGGAGTGAAACCATTTGGAATATATAATCTAAATTGAGATGTTGTATCTTCTACTCTGCTTACTTTATTTTCAATATCATTTTGAGTATCTCTTTCAACTTCTGATTTCTCATTAGTTTGATTATCCCTTAGTGATATATAATCTGATTTAATTTCTTTATGAGAAACTTTAGCGACTTCTTTCAATTGGAAAGAGTTTTCAATAGGTGTAATTATTTTTTTAGTTGTTGGTAATAATAAAATTGAGTTAGAAGTTGTAGATTTTTCAGAAGAAAGATTTTCATTAATAGGTTTTATTTCTTTCTTAGAGTTATCTAATAATGCTTTATTATCAGCTCTTGCAATCAATCCTTTATCTGTATTTTGAACATTAACATTAGGATTGATTTCTTTATTATTATCAATTATATCTTTTTGAGCAGTTTTTTCTGTATTTGAAGGTAAAAATAAAATGGAAGTAAGACCAATTAAAACAATGGCTCCTATAATTGTTGAAAAAGCTAACCAATTAAATTTTGTCTTAGAAAGATTAGATTGAATATTGCTCCAAGACTCTTCAGGTGGAGTTTGTTCAAAATTTTCAAATCGTTTTTCAAATCTGTTTGACATATATATAATGTATTTATTCTAATTTATAATTATCAATATTTTCAAGGTTTAATAAAAGGCATCTTAAATTGGCTTTGGCTTTTGAGTTTTGAGAACGTATTGTTCCTTCTTTTACATCCAAAAAACTTGCAACCTCTTCGTATGACTGACCTTCAACTTCAACCATATTAAAAACTAAACGTTGATTATTTGGTAATTTTTGAATGGCTTTTAGTATTTCATTATTTGTGTAATTATCAATGTATGAGTCATTATCTTTAGCCTCACAAGGAATATCAATATCATTTGTTGAAACATACATATTTGATTTGTTGTAGCGATAATAATTAAAAGCATGATTAACAAAAATTCTTTTCATCCAAGCTTCAAAAGAACCAAAATCTTCATATTTTTGAATATTGTTAAAGACCTTAACGAACGCTTCTTGAAAGACATCTTTAGCATCTTCTCTATTTTTGCAATACCTTAAGCTTAAGCCAAAAAGCTTTCCAGCAAACATGTCGTAAAGAGCTTTTTGTGCTTTCGGTTTACCTTTTTTACATCCTTCGATTATTTCTTCCAAGTTCATTCAACAATAATAACACCACAAGTGTAAAAAATGTTTACATTATTTAGAATAAAAAAACAAAGCAATCCTCTATAAGCCGGGTTCTGTACCTTCAAAAGAAGGTTTCTATCATTAATCTATGACTTACTTCACAATAAGCCTCCAACGACCTACCCCTTAGCCATAACGAGCGAGCAACTCTAAGACTAATATATTTGGTCTTTCAACCCATAAGGTTTACCCCAAGAGAATATCACTATACCCTTGCGTGAGCTCTTACCTCACATTTTCACCCTTACCTTAATAAAATTAAGGCGGTAATTTTCTGTGGCACTTGCTGTCAATAAAATAATTATTGCCTACCCGTTAGGTAGTATGGTGCTCTATGTTGCCCGGACTTTCCTCTCGTAGAAAAAATCTACCAGCGATAGAACAAGGACTGCTTTGCAGTTTGCAAAGATAGAAAGAAAATTAATAGCAATAGGTTAAAGCTTAATAATAAAAAAAGCTCTAATAGGTATTATTCAAAAAATCTCTTATGTATTTATCCACATCTTCTCTTTTAATTCCAAGATGTTTTTCAATAACTCCATACATTTCTTCTCCGTCTTTTGCATCTATAATCATTTTCTTTACTTTATCATAACCTCCTTGACGAAATGCAATATCACATATTGTTGCCATAATTATATATGAATAATTTATTGAATCACCTGTCATCCAACCTTTCATATTGTTTTCTTGACCAATAGTATCAGATGTATATTCATTGTTTAAAATCTTATAGGCAGTTGTCAAGTCTTGTGATAGATTTACTTTTGGATTATTGTTTAAAAAATCTTTAAGCTTTTTAACTTGAAAAGAATATGGCAGGAAAATGTGATCTCCAAAATAACTACAAACTCCTTCATCAAAAAAGTAATAATTATTATTGTTTCTAATATCATTTATAAGAATATGAATAAATTCATGAATATTATTTTCTCCTCCTTTAGTATAAGTCATTAGTCTCGCCTGATAATATGCTCTTCCTCCTTTATTTATTTTATCTGCGACACAATAATCACCTAAATCAGTTGTTATACCAAAACTAAATAAGATATCTGTATAAGTATTTTGAAGATAATATTTTATCGGTTTTATTTCTTTTATCCCCATATCTTTTGCAAATAATTCTACCTTATTTATTGTTTTTTTGATTCGCTTTTTATTTAATGAATAATCTTTTGGATAGTAAAACTCAACAAAGTCAATTTTCTTTTTTTTAAGATTTTTCTTATTAAGCGAGAACTCATTAGTAAATTTATATCCATCTTTAGTTTTAATTACAGGGACTGTAATTACATAACAAAGATCGTAAGTAACCGTATAATTACTATGAAATGATGTTTGTAACTCATACAAAGTATCATTTCTTTTATTAATTCCTATAAAGAACTCAGCAAAAATGAAATAATTGGGAGCAAATAATTGATGTAAATTACAACCATCTCCATATTTTTCAATCTCGCTTTCTGCCCAGTATTTTTTTGTATCAATATTAGTTCCAAAAAAATTATTGGACCACATATCATCCCCATAGTTTTTCCATAATTGATAAATATCTTGGAAAACAGCATTGGTTGTATCCAGATATTCTCTTGTTTGAATATTTCTTTGAGAGTAAAGTAAATTAATACTAAACAAAAACACGATAATTGTTAGAAAAATTCTTTTAATGTTTTGCATGGTTAAATAAAGTATTTTTAAATTATTAGTGCAAAGATAATTTATTTTATTAAACTATATATTATTGGCAAAAATAAACTTCATTATAAGATATACATTTGAGTTTATTTGATATAAGTGTATCAAAGTCTTATTCTGATTGAAAAAGATAAGGTATAATTTTAGTAAGGTGCCACCTTACTTGAGTAACATGCCAGGATACTTATAGTAAGGTGGCACCTTACGGAAGTATCGTGCCACCTTACGGAATTTATTCCTTATATAAATATGTTTTTTCTTGATTTAAGTTACTATTTTCCTTATTTAGCTAAAAAAGATAAAGAATAAATGCTATTTTTAAATATATTTTGGAGGTTGATTAGATGTAAAAATAGTTATAACTTTGCATAAAATAATTAAGAGTATGAGTATCGCTGAGAATTTAAAGAAAATTGAACAAGAAATTCCTAATAATGTAAAGATTATTGCCGTTTCCAAAACTCACCCAAAGGAAATGATTCAAGAAGTTTATGATTTTGGACATAGAATTTTTGGAGAAAATAAGGCTCAAGAGATGACAGATAAGCATGAGGCTCTTCCTAAGGATATTGAGTGGCATATGATTGGACACTTACAAACTAATAAGGTAAAATATATTGCTCCTTTTGTTTCAATGATTCATAGTGTTGACAGCATGAAACTCTTAAAGGAGATAGACAAGGAAGCCATTAAGAATAATAGAGTGATTGATTGTCTTTTGCAGATTGATATTGCTAATGAAGAAACTAAGTTTGGAATGTTGGAAAAGGAAGCAATTGAATTACTTTCTTCTGATGATTTCGCTCAGTTAAAAAACATTAGGATATGTGGAGTTATGGGTATTGGCTCAATTTCTGATGATAGGAATAAAACACGCTCTGAGTTTAAAAATCTTAAAATAATTTCCTCAACTCTTAAAGAAAAGTTTTTCAAAAATGAGGATTACTTTTCTGAAATTTCAATGGGAATGAGTTCCGATTATGATATTGCAATTGAAGAGGGTTCAACAATTGTTAGGATAGGAAGTTCTATTTTTGGACAAAGGGACTATTTTAAAGTAGTGTAAATATCAAGCTTTAAGATTTTTTATTTGAGAAAAATATGTCTTCAAAGGCAATTATATTGAATAAATTCATTATTTTTGCTCTTTCAAATTTACTTATTTAACAATTTTATACCATTATGGAACCTACAAGAGATAGAGACGAGGTGTTTTCAAAAGCAGTTAAGGCAGGGAAAAGGACTTATTTCTTTGATGTAAAAGAAACAAAATCAGGAGATAAATACATAACCATAACCGAAAGCAAGCGTAAGTTTGGTAATGACGAAGGAACCTTTGTTTATGAAAAACATAAAATCTTTCTTTATAAGGAGGATAACAAAAAATTCTTAGAGGCTCTTTCAGGAGTAATTTCTTTTGTTGACACAGGAATTGAACCTGTTTTTGAAGATGATACTCAAGAAAATGAATTTAAAACAGATATTTTAGACGACTTTAGTTTTGACCTTAAAGACTAATTAAAACAAATATATTAGCTGTTCAAAAGGACAGCTTTTTAGTTAAAAAACAATATGGGTAAGATAATTGCAATTGCAAATCAAAAAGGTGGCGTTGGGAAAACTACTACAGCAATAAATTTAAGTGCTGCATTAGCTGTTATGGAGAAAAAAACTCTTTTAATAGACGCAGACCCTCAAGCAAATGCGTCTTCTGGCTTAGGAATTATGCCTGAGGATGTAGGTGTTAGTATTTATGAGTGTCTGATTGAAGGAGTATCTCCAAAGGAAGCAATTTGCGAAAGCTCCACTCCTAACCTCTATGTTTTACCAGCAAGAATTGATTTGGTTGGTGCTGAAATTGAACTTCCTAAACTTCAGGAAAGAGAATATAAAATGAAACTCATAACCGAGCAACTCATTAACGATTATGACTATATTATTATAGACTGTTCTCCTTCTTTAGGATTAGTTACAATAAATGCACTTACAGCTGCAAGCAGTGTTCTAATTCCTGTACAATGTCAATACTTTGCACTTGAAGGATTAGGTAAATTATTAAATACTATTCGTATTGTTCAAACAAGACTCAACACCGATTTGGAAATTGAAGGTATTGTTTTAACTATGTTTGATTCACGTTTGAGATTAGCACGTCAAGTTGTTGAGGATGTTAGAAATCATTTCAAACAAATGGTTTTTGATACATTAATATATAATAATACAAAATTAGCTGAAGCTCCAAGTTATGGTCAATCAGCAATAATGTATGATGCTTCAAGCACAGGAAGCGTTAATTATATTAATTTAGCTCAAGAAATTATACAGAAAAACAAATTGAATAACAAATAGTAAACATACTAAATAAACTACACAATGGCAGCAAAAAAACAAGTATTAGGAAGAGGTTTGGGAGCATTACTGCAAAGTATGGAAACGACTAATCCAGAAATTGAATATAACAATTCAATTACTGCTTCAATTGCTTTTATTCCAATTTTAAAAATAGAACCTAACCCTAATCAACCACGAAAAGAATTTGACTCAAAGGCAATTGAAGAATTGTCACAATCAATAAAAGAACAAGGAGTAATTGTACCAATAACAGTTACTAAGGGAGATGATGAAAACTATATTCTTATTGCTGGTGAAAGACGATTGAGAGCTGCCAAAAAAGCTGGTTTAAGTGAAATTCCTGCATATATTAGAGTTGCAACCAAGAATGAAATGATGGAGATGGCATTGGTTGAAAACATTCAAAGAGAAAACCTTAATGCCATTGAAATTGCACTTTCACTTGAAGCACTTATTGAAAGCTTTAATCTTACTCAAGAACAAATGAGTGAGAAAATTGGCAAGAGCCGTTCTGCAATCACTAATTATCTTCGACTTCTAAAACTTCCTGCAAAAATACAAATTGCCCTTCAAGAAGAAACCATATCAATGGGACATGCAAGAGCATTAATAAATCTTCAATCAGAGCAAGATCAACTTGACATTATGAATAAGATTATTGAAAGAGAATTATCTGTTCGTCAAGTGGAAGATATAGTTTCACAAATGAAAACCCCTAAAGAAAAAGCTCCTAAATCAACTAAGGATTCTAAACCCCTACCTCAAACTCATAATGAATTTAAAACCAAATTATCTAATAAACTATCAACAACAATAGAAATTAAACGCTCACAAAGAGGAAAGGGAACAATAACGATACCATTTTCTAACGATAAAGACTTCCAAAGAATAATTTCTATTATAGAAGGAAAAGAATAAATGTTTTTTCAAAGATTTCTATTATCAATCTTTTTTCTCCTTATTACTTTATGTTCTCAAGGACAAGTGATTGATACTATTAATTCATCTTCAAAAGATACAATTAATAATATTAATACTCCAAAGAAAGAAATTTCGAAAATAGAAAAGAAACATTCACCCCTAAAAGCATCTCTTTATTCTGCTATTGTTCCAGGATTAGGACAAATTTATAATCGTCAAACTTGGAAAGTTCCAGTAATTTATGTTGCAGAAGGAGCATTACTCTATTTGGCAGTAACAAACTATAATGGAGCTCAGAAATTTAAAGATGAATATCTTTTACGCTCCAATAACATTCAAGTAGGAAGAAATCCCAACTATGCCAATTACCCTGACGAAAGCATTTATAACTTATATTATGCTTATGAGAAAAACTTTGAACTTTCCATTGTTGCAGGAGCATTAGTTTATATTTTGAATATTGTTGATGCAATGGTTTATGCGCATCTTTTTGACTTTGATATCTCTCCCAACCTTTCAATGAACCTTACCCCATACTATCTCCCTTCTGTACTTTCTCCAAATCCAGGTCCATCACTTGGATTTTCTATGAGATTTAATTTGAAATAATATATCAAAAAAAATAAGGAGTTAAGAAATTAACTCCTTATTTCAAAATTTAACTATCTTTTCTTTAATCAAACCACTGTTAAAAGCAAAAATTAGTTTCTTTAAATCATCAATTTGACTTTGAAGGTCCTTACCTATATCAGTATCTTTAACTAAAATTGGACTTGTTCTTTGTTCAATTGGATAGTTTTTAGAAATAATATCCGATTCGTTTTCAATTGCTTCTTGATGAGAGGAGAATGGTTCGTGTTCAACTAAGAACATTCTTTTGGAACTATAAATTAATGTATATCCTCCAATCCCAGTTTCTTTTTGATAAGCCTTCGACATTCCTCCATCAATAACCAAGAGTTTTCCATTTGCGAATATTGGACTTTCTCCCTTTTTAACTTTAACTGGAACGTGACCATTAACAATTCTGGCTTCTTTATTATCCAATCCAAACTCTTTCAAAATCATTTCACAGAACTTTTCATCATGTCTATAAGTGAAATATGGGTCAAGAGTTTCTCCTTGAGCAACTTTATCATCAATTACATATCTTTCAAAAGTTGCCATTCTATGTTTTCCAAAAATTGGAGAACATGCTCCACACCACAAATACCAGAAATAGTCTCCATCATTATCTTTCTTAGTTTTGCTGAATCTGTTTTGCCAAACATTTCTAATTGTAAGTTCTAATACGTCACATAATTCTTTTCCTTTAATCATTCTTCCTTTATAATTAAATTCTCTGAATTCTGTTTCATTCTTCATTGGCAAACATCCGTGTAACATAAGAATATTATTGCTTATTGAATAAATGCTCCCTTTTGAGAATAAAAAGGCAATATGGTCTTGTATTTTATAGGAGTTAAGAAAAGAATATTGAAGTTTTTCCATAACATATTCTTCCTCTTGAGTAAGTTTGTATGGGTCTTTTGGATCAATTGTTGGGTAAAAATAATCAGTTAATTGATACTTTTCGCCTTCAACAATAATTGTTCCATTTTCATAATCAATTTTATCTAAAAGCAAACGATGTTCCATATCGAAACAAGGATTTCTTTTAATTAGCTGACCTTCCAATTTAAAAGTAATTACTGCAATTGCTTTATGAATAATGGTCATTAATCGAACATTTGCATCCTTATAATTTTCTGGTTTAGTTCCTTTAGGAATAAAAGGTACTGCAGGATCATTTTCATAAAAAGCAATAGCAAAAGTAACTAAAGACATTACATTAATTCCATAATCGTCTTCAATTGTATCTAAACTTCCATAACGAGCAGTTAATCTAATTACTTCTGCAATATCTAATTTATTTCCACAAGCTGAACCCATCCAAATTATATCATGGTTTCCCCATTGAATGTCTAAAGAATGATGAGACTTCATTAATTCAACAACATCAACAGCTTGAGGACCTCTATCGTAAATATCACCAATTACATGCAAATGGTCAATAAGCATTCTTTTTATAAACATACTTATTGATTCAATAAAGAAATTGGCTCTCTTAAGTTCAATTATTGAACGTATAATGCTTGTGTAATAATTTCTTTTATCAACACTTGCCTCATTTAACAACTCATCAATAATGAAAGCATATTCCTTTGGCATTGCTTTACGAACCTTTGAACGAGTATATTTATTTGAAACTTCTCTTGCAACGCTCACCAATCTATTAAGAATAACTGCATACCAATTGTCATCAATTTTCCCTTGAGATGCTAAAAGACTTATTTTTTCAGATGGATAATAGATAATTGTTGCAAGTTGTTTCTTTTCATCATCACTTATTGAATCTCCAAAAACATCATCCATTTTTCTTCTTAAGGAACCAGAAGCATTAGAGAGAATATGATTAAATGTATTGAACTCTCCATGTATATCTGTTACGTAATGTTCTGTTCCCTTTGGCAAAAGCTTAATTGCTTCTAAGTTTATAATTTCTGTACTCGCTGCCTGTACAGTCGGAAATTGCTTTGATAGCTGCTGTAAGAATTTAATTTCTTCGCTTGATAAACTAATATTCATCTTGAGTAATTTTTAATTAATACTAATTTAAACTATAAATCATCAGGTAAAATCTTTGGAAAGTCGTAATAAAAATGAGGATTAATCGGTTTTCCTATAATTTTTGAAAGAAAATCATTGTATGCAGGAGTAAAAGCAAATATTTTTTCATCATAATATTCCTTTGGAAGAGAAAGATTACCAATACAAGACATATCAACAGAAGAACAATTATATTCTTCCAATTCTTCAATTTGACAAATCTTTGACATAACTGGCATATGTCCATAATCTTCTCTTAACAAAAGATCAGCAACCTTATCAGCTAAAGCACTAACCAATCTTCTATCATATTCATAACATCTTCCTCCTCTTGGATAATATCCAGTAACTTGAGAACGTGTTGAAAGTTTAAGTTTTTGAGTTATTTCTGTTGCTATCTTTCCTGAAATTCCTCCCAAACGTGCATGACCATATTCATCTTTCTCTGAAGAAGCATATACTATTTTTGTCTTTTGAGTTTCATCATCATACCATTTAACTCCTTCAGAAACAGATATAATTAATGTATCATTTATTCTATATTTCTCCTTAACTGTTTCAAAAAACAATTCTTTTCTTTCCTTAGTCATTTCAACTTCAGGAACAAGAGCAATTGCTGCACCTCCAAAAGTACCAGCACCAGTTAACCAACCAGCATCTCTTCCCATAACTTCCATTACCATAACTCTTGAATGGCTTTCAGCATTTGTTTTTAAAATTGAAGCAAACTGTTCAATTCTGCTTGCTGCTGAAGGGAAACCAGGACAAATAACTGATTCAACTTCAACTCCACCAAAATTATGAGAAGTATGTGTTCTTAAATCATTATCAATTGTTTTTGGAAAACCAATAACAGGAATACCTTCCAATTCATACAGTCTTTTTGCTGCTCCATTGGTATCATCTCCTCCAATTGTAACCAAAACATCTATCTTATATCTTTTTATGTTTCTAAGAATTAGAGAAACTCTATCTTCTGCATTAGGAGTTTTTGAAAATGGATTAGTTCGTGAAGAGCGAAGTGCAGAACCTCCATAATATCCATCATAAGGTTGGTCTGTTAAATCAACAATATCTCCATCTCCCAAAAGTCCTTTCCATCCTTGACGAATACCAAAAACTCTATAACCCAACATTGAAGCTCTATTTCTAATTGAGTCAATACTTGCATTAATTGCAGAAGTATCACCACCTCCTGATAAAATTGCTAAATTTTTTCCCTTAAAAAATTTGTCTTTAATCATAAAAAAATGAAATTAAAATATATGAATTTGTGTAATTATAATTGCAAAATTACTAAAAGACTTTGATATAAATTTATTTATTCTCTATTTGTGAAATTAATTCATCATACCATTTTTCTCCAAATCTCCTAATAAGTGGTTCTTTGAGCATTCTATATAATGGAACATTTTTCTCTTTACCTTCAATTAGTGCAGATTTACAAATATCCCAAGCATGATAGTTAAGAGCTGAAAACTCACCATAGTTTTGGACTCTAATAGGATAAAGATGACATGAAATAGGTTTTTGGAAATCAATTTTACCTTCTTCATAAGCTTTTTCAATTGCACATTTTGCAATATCATTTTCGAAAATCAAAAACACACAATCCTTATCATCAATAATTCTTGTACATAATTCTCCTGTAACATCTAAATCAGAAACTCCATGTTTTTCAATCTCTTTAAGACCTTTTTTATTTAAGTAAGGCTTAATTTTAGGTAATAATTTCTTCAAAAGTTTAACTTCATTCTTTTCCAAAGGAGCACCAGCATCTCCATCCACACAACACATCCCCTTACACTTATGCAAATTGCAACAAAACTTTACTTCTTTAATATCTTCACTAATAATGCAATTCTCTACAACAATCATTTTTCTATTCTAATTTTATCTGAATTATTTCTTTATTTCACAATAATTATCATTCCTCCAAATGAAATACCATTAAGTGAAACATTATAGGAATAAGTGCCTGCTTCCAAAGACGAAACATCTATCCTATTTTCTTTTTGTGTTTTTAACTTTTCTTTCTTAACTAATTTACCTTGCATATCAATTAATTCTAATTCACCTTTTTTGAAATTCTTAGTATCAATATCAACCAAAATATAATCTTTTGCAGGATTAGGATATACATTAATATTTACTTTCTCTTTTGTTTCAATATTTAATATTGAATTATAACCATTAGGCATAAACTTATAGAAATACACACCTGTATTTCCGCTATAAGGTATTATTAAACCTCCATCAGAAGTAGCTTTTAGTGTCATTGCACTAATATCAATAGGTGTTTTGTAGAAATAGTTTACATTTCCCTGAGAATTAAAATTAATAATTCCTGTTCCTAATATTTGATCAGAATTTTCCAACCATTTTTTGCTAAAAGTAAAGAATGAATATATTGAATCTGTATTAGTAAAATCAATATTATTTTTTATAGCACTCATGTTATATGAGGTATTATAATAATTCGCTCCATAAAAGATACTATCTGAAAAAGGATTGCTTATATCTTCAATTGAATAGCTATATTTAGCTTTTGTGTTCATTAGATATAAATAAGTATACAACTCATAATATTCACTACTCCCAACATTAAATGTTCTATACTCAGTGTTGTTAAAAGCAACTATTGAATCATTTATCTTTCTCATATTATAAGCATCTCTTCCATTAATACTATCTTCTATTTCTAAAGTATTATTATTAATAAAATATAGTGTATTATAGCTATCCATTATGTATTTAGTTGTTGAAATTAAGAAATGATCATTATTAAATGGTATCATATCCATAAATCTTATACTTTTGCTGTAAGTTTTATTAGCTAATACGTTTCCAGAAGTATCAACTCTGATAAATCTTATTGGCATTTCATTAACACTGTTTACATAATTATCTATTAAAGTAATTATTATATCAGTATTATCTAACATAATTGCATCCCAATTCTTCCATTTTATTGTATCATCATTTTCATTCTTAATTCTCTGTGAAAACAATAAATTACCTAAGGTGTCATGGCAAACTAAATCCATATACTTATAATAAAACTCTGTTCCATCATAAAAATTAGTTCTAATAGAATAAAGTTTATTATTAGCCTTAAAAAGCCTATAAAGAGCATTCCCATCGGAAGTGTTTGTATAATGAACAAGATTTAAATCTTTATCAATATGAATAATAGCCCTATTAGAGTCTAATGTCGAAAGCCAAATTCCATCATTATCGTTATCCTTATTCTCTAAATATACATAGTATTTGCATGAATCAAATTTGAGAACTTTGGAATAATTGTCTTGAAATACACTATCAAAAGTTTGTGCATTTAAATTAAAAACTCCAATAAAGAAAAAAAGGAAACTAATAATAAACTTTCTCATGATAAAATTGTATTAAGATTAACATTTGCAAAGTTAGGCAAAGTCTTTGATATTGGTGGTTAATAAAAAGGATATTTTGGGAAATAGAATAGTTTAAAAGCAGAATTCAAGTTGTAAATGCAACTTTTTACTCTGTATTTATATTATATTAAATTGTTACAAAGCCTTCTCAAATAATAAAATTCTCAACAAAGATCAGTTTTCTATTCTAATTTAATCTTTATTTTTTTTATTCCACAACAATCATCATTCCTCCAAAAGCTTTTCCATTTAAAATTATATTATAAGAATAATTCCCTGCTTTTAATGAAGAAATATCTACTCTATTTCCTTTTTGAGTTTTTAACTTGGCTTTCTTTACTAATTTACCTTGCATATCAAATAATTGTATCTCTCCCTTAGTAAAATTATTTGCATCAAAATCAACATTAATATAATCTTTTGCTGGATTTGGGTATACATTAATATTTACTTTCTCTTTAGTTTCAAGATTTAATATTGAATTATAACCATTAGGCATAAATTTAAAGAGATATAGTCCTGTGTTTCCAGTATAAGGAATTATTAGCCCTCCGTCCGAAGTAGCCTTTAATGTCATCGAACCAATATCAATAGGAGTTTGATAAAAGTAGTTTAAACTTCCTTGAGAGTTAAAATTTATTATACCTGTTCCTAACATTTGATCCGGAATACCATCCCATTTCTTACTAATTGTAAAGTATGAAAAAATTGAATCAGAGTTAATAAAATCAATATTAATTTTTTTAGATCTATTATTTTCTTCACCTGCTCCATAAAAAATGCTATCCAATAAAGGATTGCTAATTTCCTCAATTGAATAACTATATTTAGATCTTGTATCCATTAAATATAAATAAGTGTAAAACCCGTCGTATGTACTAATCCCATTGTTAAATTCCCTACGTTCAATACTATTAAAAGCAACAATAGAATCATTTATCTTTCTCATATTATATGCATATCTTCCATTAATACTATCTTCTATTTCTAAAGTATTGTTATTAACAAAATAAGTTACATGAGAATTTGTTTGAAGAAGAGTTGTTTTTGACATTAAGAATTGCTGATCATTAAAAGGGATGATGTTAGTAAATTCATATATATTATTATGTACTTTATTTTCCAAAACATTTCCAGAAGTATCAACTCTAATTAATCTTAACTTATCAGATCTGTAATCATTAGGAATTTCATTTAATAGACAAAAAATCATATCTGTATTATCTAACATAATAGCATTCATATTCTGCCATTTTATTGTATCATCATCTTCATTCTTAATTCTCTTAGTAAATAAAATATTACCTAATGTATCCTGACAAACTAAATCCAAACTCTTTAAATAATGTTCTGTCCCTTCATTACAATTAGATATAGTAGAATAGAGCTTATTATTAGCCTTAAAAAGTCTAAAGAGTCCAATGTCTGTAGTATTTATACTATGAACAATATTTAAATTCTTATCAATATGAATAATTGCTCTATTAGTGTCATATGTTGTGAGCCAAATACCATCATTATCGCTGTCCTTGTTTTCAATATTATCATATAACCAACCGAAATTAAATTTGAGAACTTTGGAATAATTATCTTGAAATACACTATCAAGAGTTTGTGCATTGATACCTAAGGCCCCAATTAACAAAAAAATAAAACTAATAATAATTTTTTTCATAATAATAATAATAGGATTTATTGATTAATATTTGCAAAGTTATACAAAGTCTTTGAAATGGGGTGTAATAAAAAGGTTTTTTTTAGAGATAGAGATAATTTAAAAGAATCAAGTACTGCTAATGAAAAATTTAGTTCTATTTTATAAGAATTTATAGGCTAAAAATATAACGAGAAAGGTTTGTTTTACAAGCGCTTAATTGATTTATGTTTTATCAAAGATTAATAAATACGTATTAAGTCCTTCTTTTTGAAAAGAAAAAAATGTATTTTTGCAGATTATCGTAAGTATTTTTTATTTTATATTTAACAAATGGAAGTTCAAACTAATAGTAACGAAAGACCTTCTTTGAATTTTTTAGAAGAGATTATTGAAAATGACCTTAAAAACGGAGTTCATAAAAGCATATTAACTCGTTTCCCTCCAGAACCTAACGGATATTTGCATATAGGACATGCTAAAAGCATTTGCCTTAACTTTGGTTTGGCTAAGAAATATGGTGGAAAAACTAATCTTCGATTCGACGACACCAACCCTACTAAGGAAGATGTTGAATATGTAGATAGTATTAAAGAAGATATTCAATGGTTGGGCTTTCAATGGGCAAATGAATTTTATGCTTCTGATTATTTTGAACAACTTTATCAATGGGCAGTTAAACTTATTGAAAAAGGACTTGTTTATGTTGATGACCAAACTTTAGATGAAATTCGTCAAAATCGTGGTACTGTTCAATTGCCAGGAAAAGACAGCCCTTACAGAAATCGTTCTGTTGAAGAAAACTTAAAACTTTTTTCTGAAATGCGTGAAGGTAAATATGCTGATGGAGAAAAGATTTTAAGAGCAAAGATTGATATGGCTCATCCAAATATGCATATGAGAGACCCTATTATGTATAGAATTATAAATACATATCATCATCGTACTGGAGATAAATGGTGTATTTATCCAATGTATGATTATGCTCATGGTGAGTCTGACTCAATTGAAAACATAACTCATTCAATTTGTACTTTAGAGTTTGATGTTCATCGTCCACTATATGACTGGTTTATTGAAAAACTTGAAATATTCCCTTCTCATCAATATGAATTTGCACGATTAAATCTTTCCTACACTGTAATGAGTAAAAGAAAACTCTTACAATTGGTTAAGGAAAATTATGTTAGTGGTTGGGATGATGCTCGTATGCCTACCATTTGTGGACTTCGCCGTAGAGGATTTACTCCTGAAAGTATTAGAAATTTCTGTGATAGTATTGGCGTTGCTAAGAGAGATAATATAATTGATTACGGACGTTTGGAATTTGCTCTAAGAGAAGACTTAAACAAAAGAGCAAATAGAGTTATGGCTGTTTTAGACCCTATTAAACTTATTATTGACAACTATCCAGAAAACCAAACAGAAGAATTAGAAGCTATAAATAATCCTGAAGATGAAACTGCTGGAACAAGAGTTTTACCTTTCTCTAAAGAGTTATACATTGAAAGAGATGACTTTATGGAAAATCCTCCAAAGAAGTATTTCCGATTAGCTCCAAATCAAGAAGTAAGACTTCGTTATGCTTATTTTGTAACTTGCACTTCTGTTGATAAAGATGAAGAAGGTAATATCACTGCCATTCATTGCACCTACGACCCTGCTTCTAAGGGAGGAAATTCTCCTGATGGAAGAAAAGTTAAAGGAACAATTCATTGGGTTTGTGCGAAGAGTTGCATCGATGCAGAAGTTCGTTTGTTTGACAGATTATTTATGAATGAAATTCCAGAAAAGGTTGAAGAAGGACAAACTTTCCTTGACAACCTAAATCCTGATTCATTGAAAATTGTAAGTAATGCTAAGTTGGAGCCTTCATTAAAAGATGTTAAGGCATTAGATAAATTCCAATTTGAAAGACTTGGTTATTTTAGTGTTGATTACGACTCTAAAGAAGATAACTTAGTTTTCAATCGTACTTGTACATTAAAAGATTCTTGGACTAAACAAAATTAAATTATAATGAAAAAGCTTTTTGTATTATTAGTTTTTGCTTTAATGCTTTGTTTTTCAAATACAGCAAAATCACAGGATTATCATAGATTGGCTAATGGAGAACCTTATGATATCTTCTATATGGTTAAGCCTGCAATCTATACAGCTTGTGGTGATTATTTTCCTGTAAATTATAACAAAGGCGCTGGAATAAATTTTGCATTAGAATATCAATTTCAAGAAATTAAAGTTGGTGTTGGTGTTGAATTAGGCTACACTTTTATGAATTCTAACACATACAAAATCAAATATCTTCCTCGTAAATTTTTAAATGATGCAAGTCAAATTCCATTAACAATTTATGCAAACTATTATCTTCATAATCAAGAAAGCTATTTTAATTTTGGAGATAGATTAAAACCTTATATTGGAATAGGTTTTGGTGCAATTTGGGGAAAATATGACTATAGTTTGAGTACTGAAGCAAACAAAGCCTACGATGCTTTTGGATTTTATCTTAGAGAATATGAAGGTCAAGCAGGAATTAGAATTGGTATACTTCCAAGAATAGGATTATTAATATCTGGTGAACGCCATGCCTTTGGCTTTGAAGTTGGCTATCAACACTATTTTTCTTTAGGAAGATTAGAACAACAACAACATTATACTGTTGGATTAACCTACTCCTATATCATTCAATAATATGTTTCAAGCTTTTATTTTAGCAGCTGGTTTAGGCACAAGGCTTAAACCATTAACAAATTCTTTGCCTAAAGCTTTAGTTGAAGTAAATGGAGTTAGTTTATTGGAACACAACATAAATAAATTAATTTACTTTGGATGTAAACATATTGTTATTAATGTTCATCACTTCTCAGAAAAGATTATTGAGCATATAAAAAACAAAAATTATAATGCCGATATTTTCATTTCTGACGAAACAAATCAACTTCTTGATACAGGTGGAGCATTATTGAATGCTAAAAATTACTTTGATTTTTCAAAAGATATTCTTGTTCATAATGTAGATATTCTTTCTAAGATAGATTTCAATGATTTCTACAATCATTACAAAGCAGAAAACAATTTAGCAACATTAGCAGTAAGTCAAAGGCAAACATCAAGATATTTACTTTTTGACAAAAACAATAAGCTTTGTGGTTGGGAAAACACAAAGACAAACGAAAAAATAATAGCAAATAATAGCACTGAATTAATTCCTTTTGGATTTAGTGGCATTCAAATAATTAAACCTAAACTAATTGATTTGATTGAAAACAAAGGTGCTTTCCCTATAATTCCAGAATATTTGAAACTTTCAGCCTCCTATCCTATTTATTCATATATTCATTCTCAAGATATTTGGGTTGATGTAGGAAAAATTGAAGCTATAGAAAAAGCTCAAAGATTGCTTGAAAATACCTTATAAATTCCTTTTTTCTAAAAAACATCAATATAAGTCCATCATAAATAAAAATATAAAGGACATAAATAAAAATATGATGGACTTATTTTCAATTATGGTTGATATATTTTTGGATAAGTCTATTCTTTTCCCTTTAATATGGGAAAATTAGACTTTTATTGTTAAGCCATCGTAGGCTAAGGATACATTTGAAGGAAGTTCTTTCTCCAAATCTTTTGTTAATCCCAAATTATGGCTAATATGTGTTAGATAAGATTGTTTTGGTTTAATCTCAGCAATCAATGCCAAAGCTTCATCTAATGTAAAATGAGAGAAATGTTCTTCTTTTCTAAGTGCATTTATTACCAAGTATTCAACTCCTTTTAGTTTTTCTTTTTCTTCCTCTGAAATTGTTTTTGCATCAGTTATGTAAGCAAAATTATTTATTCTATAAGCCATAATTGGAAGCTTATAGTGCATAACTTCAATAGGAATTATTTCAAGTTCTTTGACATTGAATATTTCTTCATTTTCAATGTTTATAAGTTCAAAGTTTGGTAAACCTGGGTATTTGGTTTCAGAAAAAGCATAAGCAAATGCTTTTTTAATTTCTATTAAAGCAATTTTATTGCTATAAATATGCATTGCTTCATCTTGTAAGTAATTGTAGGAACGTACATCATCCAAACCGCTTATATGGTCTCTGTGAGAATGTGTAACCAAAATTGCATCCAACCTGTCAACATTGTAATTTAACATTTGTTGACGAAAATCAGGTCCTGAATCAATTGTTAAAACTGTTCCTTGATCACTTTCTATAAGGCATGAAGTGCGAAGTCTTTTGTCTTTGATATCAGTAGATGAACAAACCTCGCAATGACACCCAATTAAGGGTACTCCTTGCGAGGTTCCTGTTCCTAAAAAAGTTATTCTTAGATTGCCCATTTCACCCAAATTGCTCCCCAGGTAAATCCTGCTCCAAAGGCTGTAAGAATTAAATTATCGCCTTTTTTGAATTTACTTTGGTTTTCCCACATTAAAATTGGAATTGTTGCTGAAGTGGTGTTTCCGTATTTTTCTATATTAATAAGTACTTTATTTGTATCTAAGCCTAATCTATCTCCTGTTGCTGAAATTATTCTTAAATTTGCTTGATGAGGCAAAAGGTATGAAATATCATCTTTTGAAAGGTTATTTCTTTTCATGATGGCTTCAGTAGCTTCTGCCATCTTCACAACAGCCCATTTGAAAACTGGTTGACCTTCTTGATAAATATAATGTTCTCTTTTATCTATTGTTTCATGAGTAGGTGGCTTTATGCTTCCTCCTGCTTTTTGATGAAGGTGTACTCTTCCAACTCCATCAGCATATAATGCACAATCCATTACTCCTATTTCGTCTTCTGTTGCTTCCAACAAAACTGCTCCTGCTCCATCTCCAAAAATTGGGCAGGTTGCTCTGTCTTGATAGTCTACAATAGTAGACATCTTTTCAGCACCAACAACAATTGCTTTTTTTACAAAGCCACTTTGAATATACATTGAAGCTGTTGTTAGACCATTTAAAAATCCTGAACAACCAGCATTTATATCAAAGCCAAAGCTATTTTTAATTCCACATTTATCGGCTATAATATTTGCTGTTGCAGGGAATAACATATCTGGTGTAACTGTACAACAGATAATAAGTTCTATTTCTGAAGGATCAATTGATTTGTTTTTTAGAATATTTTTTACAACAATTGCTCCCATATCAGAAGAACCCTTACCTTCTTCTTTAAGAATATGCCTTTCTTTAATACCAATGCGAGTCATAATCCACTCGTCAGTAGTATCAACCATTGTGCTTAATTCTTCGTTTGTTAATATATAATCAGGTAAATATCCTTCAACTGCTGTTATTGCGGCTCTTATTTTTGCCATGTCAATTTAATTTAATAAAAAATTTATTATCCTCTTAAGACTTTATCAATATGCTCGTTAATATGTGAATTAGAAATTGATTTTGATTGTAAAACCATTGTTTTAATAGCTTTTTCATTAGATACTCCATGTCCAATAATAACAACTCCATTAGCTCCTAAAAGTGGCAAACCTCCATAGATTTCATAATTACAATTCTTAATGAAATCATTAATCATTCCTCCTTTTACCATTGTTCTTGCAAAAGCTTCCGTATTTTTCATTATTAAGTTACCAACGAAACCATCACAAGCAATAACATCAAAGTTATCCTTGAAGATTTCAATTGGTTCAGCATTTCCAATAAAGTTAAAGTCTTTTGAACCTTTCATTAATTGGAAAGCTGCCAAACATTGAGCATTACCTTTTTCATCTTCTTCTCCAATATTTAATAACCCAACTCTTGGGTTATCAATCTTTAGAGCATATTGAGCATAAATACTTCCTAAAAGTCCAAATTGGTATATAAGTTCTGGTTTAGCATCAGGATTAACCCCAACATCTACCAAAACTGTAACACCTCCTTTTTCTTTAGGTAATAGTGCAGCAAGACAAGGTCGAAGAATACCTTCGGTAACTCCAATGCTATACATGGTACCTACCAACATAACACCAGTATTACCAGCACTTGCAAAGGTATCAATCTTGCCTTCTTTCAAATGTTGAAAACCAACAGCTATTGAAGAATTAGGTTTGCTTGATAGAGCCTTAATTGGCTTATCGTGCATATCAATAATTTCTTCAGCATTTACAATGTCAAAAACATTAACTGAAGCATTATTTTGTTTAATCTCTTCTTCAATTAAATCTTTGTTGCCAAAAAGAACAATTCTGTCTTCAGAAGATAGTTCTTTTTGAGCCAAGATAGCTCCTAAAACCGTAGCTTTGGGTGCAAAATCTCCACCCATTGCATCTAATCCTATCCTCATTACTTAGAAGATTGAATTATGAATTTGCACCTTTTTCTATAGCTAATTTTCCTCTATAATATCCACATTCAGGACAAACTCTGTGGCTTACAACTGAAGCACCACAATTGCTACAAGTTGATAAAGCTACAGCTTCAACCTTATCATGAGTTCTTCTTTTTGCTGTTCTCGTTTGAGAAAATCTGTGTTTTGGATTTGGCATTTCTTTTTATTTTTAAAATGTTATTATTCAAATTTTATTTTTTTCAGCTCAGCCCAACGAGGGTCAACTTCTTGCTCTAATAGTGGCTCAGCATTATTAATTCTATCAATCATATCTTTATTACATTTTCCTTTCGGGTGAGAACACTTAATAGGAATTTGCAATAAAATAAGTTCATAAATATAATGAGAAAGATCTATTTCGTGTTCAGTGTTTGGAATAATTATTATATCATCATCCATACTTTCCTCTTCCTTAAATTCTTCTCCGAATTTTACGAACAAATTCTTTTCTCCTTCTATTTTAAAATCTAAAGGTTCAAGACATCTATCACAAAGAAAATTTAGAACCCCTTTGAAATAAAAATTAAAAGTCAAAACCCTTTCTTCCTTAATTAGCTTTACTTTTAAATCAACATTTGAGTCAAGTAAATCATCATTTTCAAACTTCTCGAATAAAGATTTATCTACTTTAAAATCAAAATTATGTTCTCCTATTTCAAGAGCAGTAAAACTAATTGTGTAATCATAACCTTTAATCATTAACAATCTATTTTAAAACATTTGAGCTTGCAAAGATACATAATTTTTTATTATTTGGTTATAGGTGAAATGTTTTTTTGCATATTCTTCCTTATCCTGCTTATAAAACAATAAGTCTTAGTTATTATATATAAACAATAAATCAGTCTCATAAGAAGATTATTTTCGGAAAAATATCATTTATAAATACTGAAAAATCTTTATCGTCAAATTATCTAATCTGCATTAAATAGATAGCTTAAGGGTAAAAACATCAATAAAAATTAATACATCCAGAATTTGAGTTAAGATTAAAGAAAAAAATGTTGATATAAATCTCATAAAATAAAGTATAGAAATAATTAAATTAGACTTAGAACTTTTTTTAATTGACTTTGATGTTGGAATCATGACTTGTCCTGAAAAAAGTTGACACAAAAACCCAAATCAACATGGACAAAAATTTAAGAAAAGAACCCATTACCGATGCATTTCGCTACAAAGTAGTAAGCGATTATTTATACAAAGGTGGC
>Ga0316605_10000561_pt1 | contig 25230 bp, 23 predicted proteins | sample OWC_soil_day20_n_FD_207666 | JGI IMG/M metagenome (GOLD analysis project Ga0316605, IMG submission 207666) | Wetland soil microbial communities from Old Woman Creek delta, Ohio, United States - OWC_soil_day20_noCT | ecosystem: Environmental > Terrestrial > Soil > Wetlands | place: USA: Ohio...
ATCCCATCACCCAGCTCGGCACACTCGGCTGGTTCCTGTTCTGGATCGTCGCGGCCAGCGGCATCTACGTCTACATCTTCTTCGACACGGGCGTGACCCAGGCGTGGGAATCCCTCGAGCGGTTGACCCACGGGCAGTGGTTCGCTGGCGGAATCATGCGCAGCCTGCACCGCTACGCCTCCGACGCCCTCGTGGTCGTGATCCTGCTGCACGCGCTGCGCGAATTCGCCATGGACCGGATGCGGGGCAACCGCTGGTTCCCGTGGGTGACGGGCATCCCGCTGCTGTGGTTCGTCTATGCCTGCGGCATCACGGGCTACTGGCTGGTCTGGGACGAACTCGCCCAGTACGTGGCCGTGGCGACGACCGAGTGGCTCGACTCCATCGGCATCTTCGCCGAGCCGATCGCGCGCAACTTCCTTGACAGCGAGCGGCTGAGCGGCCGCTTCTTCACGCTGGTCATCTACATGCACATCGCGTTGCCGCTCGCGATGCTGCTCGCCATGTGGATCCACATCCAGCGCCACGCCCACGCGCGGGTCAACCCGCCCCGCGCCCTGGCCCTCGGGACGCTGGGCGCGCTCGTGGCGCTGTCGCTGGCCTGGCCGGCCGTGAGCCAGCCGCCCGCCGATCTCGACCGCGCGCCGTTCCAGGTGGGCCTCGACTGGTTCTACCTCGCGGTCTATCCGCTGCTCGAGCGTGTCCCGGGTGGGACGCTGTGGCTGCTGCTGGTCGGCGGCAGCGTGCTGCTCACGCTCCTGCCGTGGCTGCCGCCGCTGCGCAAGGCAGCCCCCGCGCGCGTTGACCTCGACAACTGCAACGGCTGCGCGCGCTGCTTCGCCGACTGCCCCTTCGGCGCCATCACCATGGTCAAGCGCACCGACGGCCTCGCCTTCGAGCAGGAGGCCGCGGTGGACCCCGACCTCTGCATGAGCTGCGGCATCTGCGTGGGCGCCTGCCCGACCGCCACGCCGTTCCGGCGCGTCGGGCACCTCTCGGCAGGCATCGAACTGCCCGACCGCAGCGTGTCGGGATTGCGCGAGGAAGTCGGCGCCGCCTCGGCTGGGATTTCCGGCGACGCCCGCGTGATCGTGTTCGGCTGTGCACACGACGCGGGCTGCGCCGGGCTCGCCGACGCCGAGACCGCCGTGGTCCGCCTGCCCTGCGTCGGCATGCTGCCGCCGCCGTTCATCGACCTGGTCGTGATGCGCAAGCAGGCCGACGGCGTGCTGATCTCGGGCTGCGCCGGCCACGACTGCTTCGAGCGCCTCGGCGACCAGTGGACCGAGCAGCGCATCGCCAACGAACGCGATCCCAACCTCCGCGCCCGCGTGCCGCGCGACCGCGTCGCGGTGACCTGGAATAACCCCATCCGCGAGGGCTCGCTGCGCGAGACGCTCGTGCAGTTTCGCACCCACCTGCGGGGCCTGGCCGCCGCGCCTGCCCCGGCGCAGCCCGGGCCGAGCTGGTCGGCGTGGCGGGCGCGCTTGCGCGGCCTGCCTGCGCCGCTGCGGATTGGCGGCCAGGCCGTCGCCTACGCGGCACTCGTGGGCGTCGTCGGCTTCTTCGCAACCCAGCCCGCCTACACGTATCTCGCCCACGACCAGGCGCTGCTGAAGCTCAGCTTCAGCCACGCGGGCCAGCCGTTGAAGCCCTGCCGCCGCTACACCCACGAGGAACTCACCAGCACCAAGTTCAGCGAACGCAGCGCCACGAGCTGTGAGCGCGGACGCTGGCCGGTGTACGTGGAACTCGACCTGGACGGGCAACCGCTCTACCGCGGCCAGCACGAGCCCGCGGGCCTGTGGAACGACGGACCGTCGACGGTCTATGCGCGCTTCGAAGTTCCTGCCGGACAGCACCGGCTCGAGGCGCGGCTGCGCGAGGACGGCACGGCCGACGGCTTCAACTTCCAGTCGAGCCGCACCGTCACGCTCGAGCCCGGCGAGAATTTCGTGATCGACTTCCGGGCCGCCGAGGGCGGCTTCGTCTTCGGCCTGCCGGGGCGTGCCGACGCGACGGAGGATCCGCGATGACACTGCTGCAGTGGCAGGACAACTTCAGGATCGGCATCGAGGAAGTGGACCACGAGCACCGCGAGCTGATCGAGCTGATCAACACGCTGCACGACTCGCTGGCGGCCGACCGCTCCGCCGGGCGCGTCGAGGCCTTCCTCGGCGAGGTGCTGACGGACATCTCGGCGCACTTCGCGCTCGAGGAGAAAGTCATGCGCGCGCGCCGCTACGACGCCCTCGCGGAGCACAAGGCCGACCACGAGCGACTGCTCGACGACCTGCGCGACCTGATGGACGAACAGGCTGCGGGCGTCGCGCTCGACGACCACCGCTTCGCAGCACGGCTCTCAGCGTGGTTCGGCGGGCACTTCGCCACGCACGACGCGCGCTTCCACCGCCACCTCGCCCGCTGAGCTTTCGCGAAGCCGGTCACGCCGTCGGTCGCGACCCAGGGCGGCCGGCTCCCCCGCGGACCGCCGCACAGTACACTGCCGCCTCCGTCGTGGCGGGGGACCGGGCATGGATGAAATTCGCATCGCCGTCGTCGGCGCGGGCATCGCGGGTCTCGCCTGCGCCCTGGAGATCGCGCGTGCCGACGTTGCGGTGACGGTCTACGAGCGGGCCCGGGGACTCGGCGGCCGCCTCGCCACCCGCCGCGACGGCAACCTCGCCTTCGATCACGGTGCGCAGTACCTCACCGCCCGCGGCCGGGCCTTCTCGCGCTATGTGGAGGCCGCGACTCACACCGGGGCAGTCACGGCGTGGAAGCCGCGCATCCGCGAGGACCAGCGCCAGTGGGACGCGCCCATCGACGACTGGTACGTGGGCGTGCCCGGAATGAGCGCCGCGGTGCGCCCCATGGCGCGCCACGTCGAGCTGCAGGCCGGCGTCGGCGTGCACGAGCTCCTGATCGGACAACGCGGCTGGGAACTGGTGACCGACGCAGGCACCGCGCCGCGCGTCTTCGACGCCGTGGCGGTCGCGGTGCCTGCGCCGCAGGCGCTGACGCTGCTGACGTCGCTCGGTCGCAGCTTCCAGCGCATCGCCGAGGTGCGCATGGCGCCGTGCTGGACCGCGATGATGAGCTTCGACGCGCCGGTGGACGCCGGCGCCGAGGTGTTCCGCTGGACCTCGGGCCCGCTCACCTGGGCGGCCTGCGACTCGAGCAAGCCGGGACGGCCGGCCGGGCCGCAATGCTGGGTGGTGCACGCCTCGCCGACCTGGTCGCGGGAACACCTCGAAGAGGATGCGGAGGAGGTCGCGCAATCGCTGTGGCGCGAGTTCTCGACAGCCGCGGGCGTCGCGCTGCCGGTGCCCGCGAGCCTGCGCGCACATCGATGGCGTCACGCGTTCGTCGAGCGGCCGCTCGGCTCGGCCTGCATCGTGGACGAGGAAAGCGCGGTCGGCGCCTGTGGCGACTGGTGCGTGGCGCCGCGGGTCGAGGCCGCCTTCGACAGCGGCCGGGCGCTCGCGCACTCGCTGCTCTCGGTCGTCGGGCGCGCCTCCCCCTCGCTGCTGCGCTGATCAGCTCAAGTCGCGGGTGGCGGAGGGTCCGCGGGAGCCGGTCGCATCAGCCTCAGCCGCGCGCCGTCCGCGGCGGTAAGCTCGTACCCGCCCCAGAGCGCGAGCGCGATCCCGCAGGGGATCAGCTCGTAGATCACGCGGTAGATCAGCACCGCCGCCAGCAGCTGCTCGGGCGGCACGTGGGGCAGCAGCAGCAGCAGCATGGACTCGAGCACGCCGAGCCCGGCCGGGACGTGGCTCAGCACGCCGACCAGGATGCTGGCGAGATACACGGCGAGGAACGGCAGGAAGGCGATTCCCGCCGACGCCGGCAGCAGCAGGTAGAGGACCGACGCCACCAGGCAGATGTCCACGAGCCCCACGACGATCTGCAGCAGGGTCAGGCGCAGCGTCGGCATGCGCACGGACCATCCGCCCAGTCGGATCGGCGCCTTGCGCCGGTAAACGAAGACGAGGTAGGCCACATCCTTCACGAGGCCCACGCAGCCGAGCACGAACAGCCACTGGCTCGGGATGCGGAACAGCGGCGCGAGCTGCTCGGAGGCCAGCACCAGTGCTAAATCGAAGAGCAGCCCGAACGCGAGCACGTACGGCAGACCGCAGAGCAGCACCGTCGCGCCGACCTCCGTGGCGCTGAAACCGGCCGGCGAGTACATGCGATAGCGCACCGCGCTGCCACTCAGCACCGCCTGGCCGAGCGCGTGGCCAAGCGGAAACGCGATCAGCGCCGTGATCACCGGCTTGGCCCGGCCGATGCAGTGCTTCACGTAGCGCACCACGACCACCTCGTAGGCGGCCAGCGTCGCGAACGCGAGCACGGCGCAGCCCGCGGCGAGCAGCAGCCGCTCACGCGACACGGCGCGGATGTTGGCGAGCACGTCGGCGAAGCTGATCTGCTGAAAAGTTCGCCACAGCACGTACAGCGCGAGGCCGGCGATCGCCACGCTGGCCGCGATGCCGAGCAGTGTCTTAAGGCGGTGCCGGCGCGGATCGGGCATGGGAGGATTCTAGGCGGCGGCGTCGCGATGCGTGCATTCGACGCAATCAAGAACGATTCTCATCGGAATCCCGGTCGCGCCTCCGATGCGAAACCTCTGCGCACAGACGATGTCGAATGTATAGCCACCGCGTAGAATCGTTGCGGCAGTCTCATCCCCCCAACGGCATGCAGGAGATAGTCCATGTCCGAGCGAAAGATTCCCCGTCGTGACGTCCTGAAGGGTGCGCTGATCGGCGTTGCGGCCGTGCCTGCGGCCGCGCTGCTCGGCCGTGCCGAAGCGGCGGCGACGGGCAAGGTGGACCCGAGCGAGCCGCAGGCGAAGAGCCTGGGCTATGTCGAGGACGCTACCAAGGTCGATCCCAAGGCCAACCCGAACTTCAAGCCCGGCCAGATGTGCTCGAACTGCCTGCAGGTGCCGGCGGGCAAGGAGAAGGGCGACTGGATCCCGTGCAACATCTTTGCCGGTCGCCAGGTCTCGGCCAAGGGCTGGTGCAAGGTCTACGTGAAGCGCCCGTAGGCGCTTCATCAGTCCAGTCTGGAGACGGCGCGACGGGGTCACCGGTCGCGCCGTTTTTTTTGCCTCCACTCGCCGGGAGCCTGCCGCCATGCCGTCCGACGGACCGAAGGACTTCCTGACCCCGCTGCCGCCGGCACTCGCGCCGATCGGCCGGCTCGCGCTCAACCTCCGCTGGGTCTGGAACCACGCGGCGGACCGGGTGTGGGAAGCGCTGAACGCGGAGGTCTGGCACCAGACGCACAACCCGATCCTGGTGCTGCAGAACACGCCGCGCAGCCACCTCGACGAACTCGCGCGCGACGCGGAGTTCGTGGAGCGCGTGCGGCGCCTCGACCGCAGCGAGGCGGAATACCTGTCTCGGCCGAGTTGGTTCCAGGACGTCTGCTCCATGGACCCGGCACCGGTCATCGCCTACCTCAGCATGGAGTACGGACTCAGCGACGCGCTGCCGCTGTACTCGGGCGGCCTCGGCGTGCTCGCCGGCGACCACCTCAAGACGGCGAGCGATCTCGGCGTGCCGGTGGTTGCCGTGGGCCTGTTCTACCGGGAGGGCTACTTCCGGCAGATGCTCGATGCCGAGGGCACGCAGATCGAGATCTACGCGGTCAACTCGCGCGAGTCGCTGCCGGTGCGCCAGGTGACCGACTCCGAGGGCATGCCGCTGCGCATCAGCATCGCGCTGCCGGGCCGCGACCTGCGGGTGCGCATCTGGCGGGCCGACGTCGGTCGCGTGCCGCTCTACCTGCTCGACAGCGACGATCCGTTCAATTCGCCGTTCGACCGCGGCATCACCGCCAAGCTCTACGCCGGCGACGGCGAGGCGAGGCTCATGCAGGAGATCGTGCTCGGCGTGGGCGGATGGCGCGCGCTCGAGGCGCTCGGGCACGAGGTGGACGTCTGCCACCTCAACGAAGGCCACGCGGCACTCGCGACCATCGAGCGGGCCCGCAGCTTCGCGGAGTCGCAGGCCTGCGATTTCTTCACCGCACTGTGGGCGACCCGCGGCGGCAACGTGTTCACGACGCACACGCCCGTGGCGGCGGCGTTCGACACCTTCCCGCTCGCGCTCGTGCAGCGGTACGGCGTCGGCTACGCGCGCAGCTGCGGCATCCGTCCCGAGCAGCTCATCGGGCTCGGGCGCATGAACCCGGGCGACGTCCACGAGCCGTTCAACATGGCCTACCTCGCGGCGCGCACCTGCGCGCGCGTGAACGGCGTGAGCGAGCTGCACGGCCGCGTCAGTCGCGGCATCTTCGCGCCGCTGTTCCCGCGCTGGCCCGAGGATGAGGTGCCCGTCACTCACGTCACCAACGCGGTGCACGTGTCCTCCTGGGATTCGCCCTGGGCGGACCGGCTGTGGACCGAGGCCTGCGGCAAGGAGCGCTGGCTCGGTGCGCCCGAGCGCCTGCAGGAGGCCGTCGGGCAGCTCTCCGACGCCCAGCTCTGGGACTTCCGCGGCATGGAGCGCCGCGACCTCGTGGACTACGCGCGACGCCGCCTGCTGCGGCAGCTGAGCCAGCGCGGCGGGCGCGAGGAGTCCGCGGCCCTGGCGCACGAGGCGCTCGACCCCAACGTGCTCACGCTCGGCTTTGCGCGTCGCTTCACGGAGTACAAGCGGCCGACCATGCTGCTCACGCAGCCGGAGCGGCTGGTGCGCCTGCTGTCGGACCCGACGCGTCCCGTCCAGCTCATCATCGCCGGCAAGGCCCACCCGCGGGACGAACTCGGCCGCTCGTTCGTGCGCCAGTGGGCCGAGTTCGTGCGCCGCCCGGAGGTCCGCTCGCGCGCCGTGTTCCTCGAGGACTACGACATGGCGCTCGCGGAGAACCTCGTGCAGGGCGTGGACCTCTGGATCAACACGCCGCGCCGCCCTTGGGAGGCGAGCGGTACCAGCGGCATGAAGGTGCTTGTGAACGGCGGCCTCAACCTCTCCGAGCTCGACGGTTGGTGGGCCGAGGCCTACGCGCCGGACGTCGGCTGGGCGCTCGGCGACGGGCGCGAGCACTTCGAGCCGGGCTGGGACGAGGCCGAGACCGAGCAGCTCTTCGCGCTGCTCGAGCGCGAGGTCGTGCCGGCCTTCTACGACCGCGACATCGACGGCATCCCCCGCGGCTGGGTGGCGCGCATCCGCGCGAGCCTCTCGCGCCTGACCCCGCGCTTCAGCAGCAACCGCATGCTGGCGGACTACCTCGATCGGCTGTACCTGCCGGCCGCGGGCAACTTCCGGCGACGCACGGCCGATAACCTGCAGCTCGCACGCGAGCTGAAGCTCTGGCTCGGCGACCTGCGGCGCCACTGGGACGCGATCCACTGGGGGAACCTCGACGTCGAGACCACGGGCGACCGCCACGTGATCCGCGTGCAGGTGTACCTCGGGGAGATCGTCCCGGACTCGGTCCGCGTCGAGCTCTACGCCGACCCACGACAGGGCGCTCTTCCGGAGCGCCGCGCGATGCGACGCGACCAGGCGCTGAGCGGCGCAGCCGGGGGCTACCGCTACGTGGCCGAAGTGCCTGCGGACCGCCCCGCTGGCGAGTACACGCCGCGGGTCGTGTCGGCACACCCCGAGGCAATCATCCCGGCCGAGGCCCACGGCATCCGCTGGTATTCCCGCTGACGGCGACGCCGGTTGCAGGGTGCGCCCCTTGAAACCCGCCGCGCCGCTCGCATCTAGGGCGGCAGATGGGTACCGCAGGGGCGGTCCCGTACTGGAGGATCAAGCAAATGCGTGTCATCAAGTGGGAACCGTTCCGTGACGTGGACGACGTGTTCGATCGTTTCGTGGCCGATTCGCTGCGCCGCTGGCCGCGGCCGCCGGCCGAGGGGCGCGTGGCGTCCGACTGGGCGCCGGCCGCCGACGTGAGCGAGACCGAGGGCGAGTACCTGATCAAGGCCGACCTGCCCGCGGTGCGCAAGGAGGACGTGAGCCTCACCGTCCAGGACGGCGTGCTCACGCTGTCGGGCGAGCGCCGCCAGGAGAAGCACGCGGAGAGCGAGAAGCTGCACCGCGTCGAGCGGACCTACGGCAGCTTCGCGCGGCGCTTCGCGCTGCCGGAGAACGTCGACGAGCAGGGCATCCGCGCCGAGAGCCGCGACGGCGTGATCCTGATCCACATCCCGAAGCACAAGGTCGAGCAGCCGCAGCCGCGGCAGATCGAGATACAGTGACCGCAGGCGCGTGACGGGCGGCGGCACAGGCCGCGACGCCCGTCACGACCTACCCGAAACGCGGAGCCCGGCGCGAGGCTGGGCTTCGTCGCCTGCCCTGCGAGGCCAGATCACTTCGCCGGCAGTTCCACCTTCATCCGGTAGCCGAAGTGGTCCGGCTGTGGCAACACGGCGAACGGCTCGTCCTTATACGGATCCTGCCAGGGCTCGTACGCGTAGAAGGTCGCCGTGATCTTCTCCACGTTGCAGTCCGGGCCCAGGGTCTCCGTGCCGGCGAGCTTGCCGAGCCACACCGGGATGCCCGCCGCATCCACGGCAACCACGAGCGTCGAGTAGGCGAACGAGCGCCCTCCGGTCCGCTCCCAGACGCCGCGCGGGATGCCGACCTTCACCCCTGCCGGCCGCAAGCCGAACAAACCCGGATCCAGCGCCGGGAAGTCGATGGTGATGGTTCCGGACGTGTTCGACACGCCGTCGGCCACAGCGACCCAGCTCGCGTATCCACCGAGGTATCCGAGCCATCCTCCGGTCAGCTTGCAGGCCGAGTCCGCCGCAAATGCCGTGGGAGCCGCGCAGAACGCGGCCAAGGCCGTCATCAGAACGACTGTCTTGCGCATGATTGCCTCCATGTTCCCCGTCTACGGTCTCGCCCGATCGACGGCAGGAGGCGGCGTCCTTCGTGGACTGGCGCAAGGGCACCGGCGCTCCCGCCGGATGGCTCCATTCTCCCCCCCCCCCGGGAATCAGGAGTCGTAGTAATTGCTAGCAAACACGGAGAAATCGCTAGAAGAAGACGATGCCCGGCTTCGCCACCCCGAGCACGGCGGAGGCGACGAGCCCCGCCCAGCTCGCGAGCACCCACGGGCGCATGCGAGCGAGGCTCGCCGCCATGGCGCGGTCCGATTCCGGTGTCTCGCGCCCGGCCGCGAGCGCAGCGTAGCCGGCGATGAAGGGCGGCAGCCCGCGGCGGATCATCAGGCCGCAGAACACCAGGAAGGCGAACAGGTGGAGCTTCGCGGCGAGCCAGGGGTGGGCCGCGAGGCGCACGCCCGCGAGCGCCCACGTCGCGGAGGCCACGACCGCGACGATCACGAGCCACCGCAGCGCGAGGACGAGCCGCCGCACAGTCGGTGCGGCCGCACTGCCCTCGCGCAGGTGCAGGAACAGCACCAGGGCGAGCCACACCGGCCCGAGCAGCAGCACCGCGGTCATCTGCCACGCCGGGTGAGGAATGCCGACAGTCTCGGCGAGCAGGGCGCTCACCGTGAGCATCAGGCTCATGCAGATGCGCGGGATGAGGTCGAGCGCGAGCATGATGCGGCCGGCCATGAGCCGCGCCGCCCTCGGCTGCGAGGCGTCCACGACTCGGCCGCTCGAGTAGAAGACGCCGAGGTCCCCGCCCAGCCACCAGGCGAACAGCAGCAGGTGGGCGGTGAGCGCGAACGAATGCGCGGCGGACGACGGCTCCATAGAACTCGCCGGCGATCCCCGCGACCCCTCGCGGCGCGGCCACCTATAATTGCATGCTCACTCAGCCGGGACCTCAACCATGACAGGACCTAAGGGCACCGCCGACTTCTGCGACGAGCACGGCGACGAGCTGCAGATCTGCGAACCCGTGTTCCACGCCTACGGCGGGCGGCACGCCTACTCCGGCCCGATCAGCACCGTGCGCTGCTTCGAGGACAACTCGCGCGTCAAGGAGGCCGTCGAAAGCCCGGGCGGCGGCCGCGTGCTGGTCGTGGACGGCGGCGGCTCGCGACGGCGCGCGCTGTTCGGCGACAAGCTGGGCAGCGCCGCGGTCAGGAACGGCTGGGCGGGCGTGATCATCCACGGCTGCATCCGCGACTCGGCCGAACTCGGCCGCATGGACCTCGGCATCCGCGCGCTCGGCACCATGCCCCTGCGCAGCGAGAAGCGCGGCGAGGGCGAGCGCGACGTGCCGGTACGCTTCGCCGGAGTGACGTTCCGCCCCGGCGAGCACGTGTACGTGGACGAGGACGGCGTGATCGTCTCCCGCGTCCCCCTTTCCTGAGCGGAAACAGCCATGCCCCGCACCGTCTTCTGCACCTACCTGCAGCGCGAGGCCGAGGGCCTCGACCGAGCCCCGTATCCCGGCGAGCTCGGCCAGCGCATCTACGCCAGCATCTCGAAGGAGGCCTGGCAGCAGTGGGTGCGCCACCAGACCATGCTGCTGAACGAATACCGCCTCACGCCGATCGACCCGAAGGCTCGCAAGTTCCTGGTCGAGGAGATGGAGAAGTTCCTGTTCGGCGGCGGCGCAAGCGCGCCCGAGGGTTACGTGCCGCCGGAGTCCTGACGGGCCGAGTACGCGTGCCAGGCGAGCAGCGCCCACGCCGCCATGAACGAGACACCGCCGATCGGGGCCACCGCACCGAGCCAGCGCGGCGCGCCGGCGGTCATCAGGTAGATCGAGCCGCTGAAGAACGCGATACCGGCGAGCATCAGCCGCGCCGACCAGCGCAGCGGCGCACTCACGCCGGTGACGCCCGCGACGAGTCCCACCGCCAGCAGGCCGAGCGCGTGCAGCAGGTGGTAGTTGACGCCGGTCTGGAAGCTCGCCAGGCGCCGCGGACTGAGCTGCTCCTGCAGCACGTGCGCGCCGAAGGCGCCGAGCACCACGCCCACGGCCATCAGCACCGCACCCGCCACGAGGCAGCCGCGCGCGAGCGGCGTGAGGCTGTACAAGGTTCGGTTCATCTCACTCGCTCCCCGTTTCGTGGGTGACGCGCCCGACGAGGGTTGCGATCGGCCTCGGCAATCCGATCCGGGCCGGCTGCTGCGCGTCGTACCAGCGGTAGCGATCGTCGTCGCGCAGCGATTCCGACTTGCCGAGACAGTGCACCACGAGCGGCTTCAGGTGGTAGTCGAAATGACTGAACGCGTGACGAAGCGGTGCGACCAGCCGGGGCTCGCCCGCGCCCGACAGGTGCTCCCGGCACCACTGCGTGGCGTGGGCACGCGTAGGAAACTCGGGCATGCCCCACAGGCCGCCCCAGATGCCGGCCGGCGGCCGGCGCTCCAGCAGCACCTTGTGCGCGCCACGCATCGCCACGACCAGCCACGCCTCGCGCTGCGGGCGTGCCGCCCGCGATCGCGGCGTGGGCAGGCGGTCCTGCAGGTTGCCGGCGCGAGCCGCGCAGCCCGCACTGACCGGGCACAGCAGGCAGGCGGGCCGCGCGCGCGTGCACACCGTGGCGCCGAGGTCCATCGCCGCCTGCGTGTACTCCGCGACGTGCTCGACCGGCGTGCAGGCCTCCGACAACGCCCACAGGCGCCGCTCGACCGCCGCCTCGCCCGGATGGCCCTCCACGCCGAAGTAGCGCGCCAGCACGCGCCGCACGTTGCCGTCGAGGATCGCGTGACGCTCGCCTCGCGAGAGCGCGAGGATTGCGCCGGCCGTCGAGCGGCCGATGCCGGGCAGTGCCGTCACCTCGTCGAAGCCGGAGGGGAACTCGCCGCCGTGCCGCGTGACGATGGCCTGCGAGGCGCGCTGCAGGTTTCGGGCGCGGGTGTAGTAGCCGAGGCCCGACCACAGGTGCAGCACCTCGTCGAGCGGCGCCGCCGCGAGCGAGCGCACGTCCGGAAAGCGCAGCATGAACGCCTCGTAGTACGGGATCACCGTGGCGACCTGCGTCTGCTGCAGCATGATTTCGGAGACCCACACGCGGTACGGCGTGGGATCGCGCTGCCAGGGCAGGCCCTTGCGTCCCGCGGTCTCGAACCACTCGAGCAGGCGGGGTGCAAAGTGCGCCGCGCGCGCGTCGGGCGTCGGTTCGGCGCTCAAGGGCGGGTCAGGAGCAGACGATCGGCGTGTCCTCGCCGGCGCGGCAGCCGTCGGGGAAGCCATACTGCTTCCAGTAGTCGACGATACCCATGCGGCGGGCGAGCTCGCCGAAACGCCGGTCCTCGCGGAAGGCCTTGCCCTCCGGGCCCCAGGCATGCGAGACGTCCCAGCGCTTCGCCCAGGCCATCGAGTCCTCGTCCAGCGACTTGAACAGCAGGTCGTAGACGATGTCGAGCTGCCCGAGGTGCATGTAGGGCTGGATGAGCTCGATCTGCGGGACGAGCTTCGGATCCACCGCCCGCATCCCCGCGACCACCTGCGGCACCAGCGCCGGATCGGCGACGGCGTCCACATACTGGCCCGCCGGCTCGCGCAGGACGTCCGGGAGCCCATCCTGGGTCATGATCAGCCGCCGCGCCTCGGCCCACTGTCCCCGTCGCATCGCGACCATGGCCTCGACGCCGGAGTTCTTCTTGCTGATCCCGAGGTCGACGGCCAGCCGGTTGAAGCGCAGCGCCTGCTCGTCGTCGCCCACCATCAGATAGACGTTGGCGAGGTTCGCGGCGACCACCGGCGAGGTCGGGTCGAGTTCCTGCGCCCGGCGCGCCTGCTCGAGGGCGGCGCCCGTTCGACCCACCTGCGCGAGCAGCAGCGAATACCACTGGTGCGGCGTCGGTTCGTTGGGCTCGAGCGAGATCGCGAAGAAGAAGCCGGACTCCGCGTCGAGGAGGTTGCCGCGCTGGGCGTTGATCTGAGCGAGCACCGCATGCGCCTCGCCGATGTTGGGGTCGATGGACAGCGCCTGCCGGGCCGAGGCCACGGCCAGCGGCCGGAGCTTCTCCTCGTCGCCCTCCTCCTCGGTGTAACCCGGGAGCACGACGTAGGCGGAGGCGAGTGCCGCGTGGGCCCGGGCGAAACCCGGATCGAGGCCGAGCGCGCGCTGGTACAGGTCGATGGCGCGGTTGAGGTTTTCCTCGCCGCGGCGCTTCCACACGGCGCGGCCCTGCAGATAGAGCTCGTACGCCTCGAGGTTTTGGGTCGGCGGCTTGTCGCGCACCGCCATCTGCTGCTCCTGCGGCGCGAGCTCGATGCGCAGCTTGTTCACGATGGCCGCGGCAATCTCGTCCTGCACCTGGAAGATGTCCGCGAGCCGCCGGTCGTAGGTCTCGGACCAGAGGTGGAAGCCCGTCTCCGCGTCGATCAGCTGGGCAGTGATGCGCACCTGGTCGCCCGACTGGCGCACGCTGCCCTCGAGCACGGTCTCGACGCCGAGCTCGCGGCCCACTTCGCGGATGTCCACGTTGCGGCCCTTGTAGGCGAACGACGAGGTGCGCGAGGCGACCTGGAGCCCGGGCACCCGGGCCAGCAGGTTGAGGAGCTCCTCGGACATGCCGTCGCTGAAGTAGTCGCGCGCCGCGTCACCGCTCAAGTTGGTGAACGGCAGGACGGCCACCGAGTTGTGCGCCTGGCCTGCGTGGGCGCGGCCGAAGCCGCGCTCGTACAGCAGGTAGCCGAGGCCCGCCATGAGCAACAGCACCACGGCCGCGTAGGCGATCCGCAGGCGCATGTGGGTGGACTTGGGCTCCCCCACCAGCGGCTCGGTGCGCTCGATGCCTTCGGGCCCGACGTCGAAGATCCAGGCCAGCACCATCGCCACCGGGAAGCCGACCAGCAGGAAGACGACGACGAAGGTCACCGACCAGTCCGGCACGCCGAGCGCGGGCAGCACGACGGACGTGGCCTCGGTGACGCCCCAGGCGATGGCGCCGTAGGCGATCGCGACCTTGCCGACGCGTCGACGTTTCAGTTCGGCGAAGAAAGCCATCGGATCCCCGCGCTGTCCGGCGCCCCCCATTCTCCACGAATCTCCGCTATTGGACAGCGCGGTCATGTCATTTGTTGCAGAGGCTGATGTCTCCGTTGAGGGTCTTCACGCGGACCCGCGCGCTGCCCTGGCCCTCGCGGAAGCGCAACTCGCTGCCCGGGGCGTATTCGCTGGTCCGGACGGGCTTCGGGCCGAAGCAGCTGCGGATGTCGCCGTTGAAGCTCGAGATGTCGAACTCGGCGCCCACGGGTCCCTCGAGATCGAGGCGGATGTCGCCGCTGATGCTCTCGAAGTCGAGTCGGGCCTCCTCGGCGAGCCGGCCCCGGATGCCGAGGTCGCCGCTGGTGGAGCGCAGCCGCGAGCGGGCGGTGTCGCCCATTGCGATGGTGAAGTTGCCGCTCACCGTGTTGCCGTTGACCTCGCCGGCGACGCGATTCACGTGGGCGTCGCCGCTCACCGTGGTGACCGTCAGCAGGCTGCGCTCGCCGCTGCCGTTGACCGTGACGTTGCCGCTCACGGTCTTGCACTCCACGTCCTCGGCGGCCGAATGCGTCTCGACGTCGCCGCTCACCGACTGCAGGCGCTGCGCCCCCTTGACCCCCTGGACGCGCACCTCCGCACTCACCGTGTTGACCGAGACGCTGCCGCCGGCCGGGACCTTGACGATGAGGTTGGTGCTCTCCGCCCGGGAGGAGCGATTCGGCATGATCACCTTGACCCGCGTGAGCTTGCCGGCGCGCGAGAACTCGAGGCGCTCCGCGCCCTTGCCGAGCTCGCCCGTCACCTCGACCTCGGCGCGGGCCCAGCCTGTCACGACCACGAATCCCGCGATGTTCGAGATCTCGACGTGACCGGCGGGATCCGCCGCCGCGCGCTCGTTGATGGGCGTGCCGGCGAACGCCGCCGGCGCGCCCGCCAGCAGGGCGAGCCACGGCAGCCACGCGGCGGCTCGGGCAGGGACAGGAGCGCGGGTCCGGATCGTCATAATTGCATCCTCGTCGGGTCGTTCGGTGCGCCGGCGACGTTCGCGCCGGTCAGCTGGTTCACGCTCGCAAGCACGGCGAGCTCGTCCTGGTAGGCATTCAGCAGCAGTTCCTCGAGCAGCGGGTCGCCGGGGCTGAGCTCGAGCGCCGCGTTGATCTCGGCGCGGGCACGGCGCAGCTCCGCCAGGTTCTTCTCGAGCTGTCGCCGACCGGCCGGCGGCAGGCGCTCGATGCGGGCCTCGAGCGCGCGGGCGAGTTCCTGCCGGGCCGCGAGGTAGTCGGGCCCGAGCGCCTGCCCCGGGCCGAACGCCGCGCTGGTCATCGCCACGGCGGCCGGCTCCGGTGAGAGCCCGGCCGTCGCGGGCGCGTCGCGGCGCAGCAGGCCCGCGGTGATCAGCGAGGAGGCCGCCACCAGCAGCACCGCCGCCGCGGCCGCCGGCCACCACCGCCGGGGCCTGGCCGCGCCGGCCTGCGGCTCGAGCTGCGCCTCGATCGCGGGCCACAGGTCGCGGGCCGGCTCGACGCTTCGTGGCAGCCGTGCGAGCGCGTCGTCCAGGCGGACTGTCTCGTCGCTGCGATCGGTGTTCATGACGTTCCCTCCGGCACGGCGAGTCGCTCCCCGAGCAGTTGCCGTGCGCGATGCAGCTGCGACTTGCAGGTGCCGACGGCGAGCCCGAGCATCGCCGCCGCTTCCTCGTGCGAGTGTCCGTAGAGGCCGACCAGCACCAGCACCTGGCGCGCCCCGGCCGGCAGGCCGGCGATGGCACGCTCGAGGTCCATGGCGGCCCCGGTGTCCCCGACCGACGGGTCGGGCCGCGCCGCGGCGAGCTCGTCCGCCGAGGCCCCCTGCCCCAGTTCCTCGCGGCGCCGACGGCCCTGGGCCAGCACGGCATTCACCGCGATGCGGTGCAGCCACGTGCCGAAGGCGCTGCGGCGCTCGAAGGTCGGCAGGCTCCGCCAGGCCTGGATGAAGGTCTCCTGGGTGCAGTCCTCGGCGGTGGCGGGGTGTGCAGTCATGCGCAGGCAGAGTCCGTAGATCTTTCCGACGTGGTTGCGGTACAGCGCCTCGAACGCGGCCTTCGAGCCGCGCTTTGCGGAGTCGACGAGCGCACGCTCCTCGGCCGCCCGTCGCGCCCGCTCGAACTCCGAGCCATCCTCCGTTTCCGCCACCCCGACCTCGGTGCTGTCTCGACACTCGTCCAGGTCATCCTACACAGCCCCTTGGGACCGCGGCTCCAGAGGACCGGCCATTCAAAAGCTAAGATGCGGCCCGGAGTTGAATGGTTCGAGCGGAGGCACGGAATGACCGAATCGGTGCGGATCGAGCGTCAGGGGGCGGTGGCGACGGTGATTCTCGAGCGACCCGCGGCTCGCAACGCAGTGGACCCGGCGACCGCCGCGCGCCTGGCCGGGGCGTTCCTCGAGGTCGAGCGGGACGAGTCGTTGCGCGTCTCGGTGCTGTGGGGGGCCGGTGGCACCTTCTGCGCCGGCGCGGACCTCAAGGCCGTGGCCGCCGGCTGGGACCCGTCGCAACTGTGCGAGCCGACCGGCGAGTCGCACGATCCGCACGGTCCCATGGGCCCGACGCGGCTGCGCCTCGAGAAGCCCGTGATCGCCGCGATTGCTGGCCACGCCGTGGCCGGCGGCCTTGAGCTCGCGCTGTGGTGCGACCTGCGCGTAATGGAGGACGACGCCGTGCTCGGCGTGTTCTGCCGACGCTGGGGCGTGCCGCTCATCGACGGCGGCACCGTGCGGCTGCCGCGCCTCATCGGCCACGGCCGCGCCATGGACCTGATCCTCACCGGGCGGCCGGTGGGCGCGGCGGAGGCGCTGGCCATGGGCCTCGTCAATCGCGTCGTGCCGACGGGCGCGGCCCGGGCCGTCGCCGAGGCGCTGGCCGAGGAGATCGCCGCCTTCCCGCAGGGCTGCCTGCGCGCCGACCGGCGCTCGGCCTGCGAGCAGTGGGGCCTCACGGAACCGGAAGCGTTGCGCGGCGAATACGCCCGCGGACTCGGCGTGCTCGAAAGCGGCGAGTCGACCGCCGGTGCGGCGCGCTTCGTGGGCGGCGCGGGCCGCAGCGGGCGTCCGGCCTGAGGCTGCCGAGACTAGCGCTTCGTCCCCTGCAGGTAGTCGACTGCGACACCGAGCAACGCGCGCAGGCCGACGTCGAGGCCGCTCTCGTCGAGGAAGAACTGCGGCGAGTGGTTGCTCGGCGCCTTGCTCGGGTCCTGGCCCGCCGGCGTGACGCCGACGAAGAAGAACAGCGCCGGCACCTTCTGGCCGTAGAACGCGAAGTCCTCCGAGCCGGTCACGAACGGGATCTCGACGACCCGGCCGGTTCCGGCGACGCGCTCGAGCGAGGGCAGCATGCGCCGGGTGAGTTCGACGTCGTTCACCACGACGGGATTGTTGTCCGCGGCGATCTCGACCGTGGCCGTCGCGCCGCCGGCATGCGCGATGTCCTCCGCGGTGCGGGTGATGCTGTCGATGATCTGCTGGCGCACGGCCGGGTCGAAGGTGCGGAAGGTGCCCACCATCTCGACCTTGTCGGGGATGATGTTGTTGCGGATGCCGCCCTTGATCGCCCCGACGGTGACCACGGCGGGATAGCGCGTGATGTCGACCTGGCGGCTGACGATGGTCTGCAGCCCGAGCACGATCTGCGACGACACGACGATCGGATCCACGCCGCGCCACGGCCACGCGCCGTGCGTCTGCCGTCCCTGCACGTCGATGCGATAGCGATCGGACGCCGCCATGATCGGGCCGCTGCGGTACCCGATCATGCCCGCGTTGAGCGCCGACCCGACGTGCAGGCCGAACACGGCGTCGGGCTTCACCGCCGCGAAGAGGCCCTCCTCGAGCATCAGCGACGCGCCGCCGCGCTCGCCGTCGGGCGCCCCCTCCTCCGCCGGCTGGAATACGAACAGCACGGTCCCGGGCAGTTCCTTGCGCAGCGAGACGAGGGCCTCGGCCACGCCCATCAGGATCGCCGTGTGCGCATCGTGGCCGCAGGCGTGCATCACGCCCACCTTCTCGCCACGGTACTCGGCCGTGGCGACCGACTTGAACGGCAGGTCCACCTGCTCGGTGACGGGCAGCGCGTCCATGTCTGCGCGCAGTGCAATCGTCGGGCCCGGTCTGCCGCCGCGCAGGATGCCGGTCACGCCGGTGTGCGCGATGCCAGTCGTCACCTCGAGGCCGAGCGCTTTGAGGTGCTCGGCGACCTGCTTCGAAGTGCGGAATTCCCGGTTGCTCAGCTCGGGGTTCTGGTGGAAGTCGCGCCGCCACGTGACCACGTCCGCGCCGACGGCCCGGGCCGCGGCGTCGACCGCGCCGTCGGAAATTTCGGCGGTCGCCTGCAGGGAAGCCAGTGCGAGGGCGGGCAGGGCGAGCGCGAGGGGTCGGGGCATGGCGCGGTCCGGTTGGCGGGCAGGGGCGCGCAGAATACCGTGATCGCGGCAACGGCGCTCCGCTGCCCTCGCCTGAGGGGCTCGTGTACGCTCGGGCCGGTCGCCTCGCCGGGAATCCCCATGTCGACCCTCTGCCGCGCACTCATCCTCTCCTGCACCCTCACCACGGCGCTGCTCATGACCCCAGTCGAACCCGCCCATGGCCAGGCGGAAAACCCGGCCGTCGCCCGCAGTTTCGCCAAGACCCAGAAGCCTCCGCTGCACGGCCAGCACTGGATGGCCATCACCGGCAAGCCGCTCGGCGCCACCGCAGGCGCGCTGATGTTCCAGCGCGGCGGCAACGCGGTGGACGCGGCCTGCGCCATGATTGCCGCAACCTCGACCATGTGGGACGTGCTGCACTGGGGCGGCGAGACCCAGGCGCTGATCTACGATCCGCGCACGAAAAAGGTCGTGGCGATCAACGGGCTTGGCATCGCGCCCACCGGGGCGACGCCCGAGTTCTACCGCAAGAAGGGTTTCGAGTACCCGCCCGCCTACGGGCCGCTCGCGGCGGTCACGCCCGGCACGCCGGGCGCCATCCTGCTCATGCTCGCGGAGTACGGCACGCTGTCGCTCGCGGACGTGCTCGGGCCTTCGATCGAGCTCGCGGACGGCTACCCGATCGAGGCGGAAACCGCCGACCGGATCGAGCGCTGGCGGGACAAGCTCAAGGAGTGGCCGTACTCGAAGCAGGTGATGCTGCCGCACCTCGGCGAGGCGCGCGAGGCGCCGCACCCGGGCGAGATCTTCCGCCAGCCCGACCTCGCCGCGACGCTGCGCAAGCTGGTCGAGGCGGAGGCTGCGGCGCTGAAGGCGGGCAAGTCGCGCAAGGACGCGATCCAGACGGCCTACGACCGCTTCTACCGCGGCGACATCGCCGAGGAGTTCGTGCGCAGCGTCAAGGAACAGGGCGGGCTCATCACGCTCGCCGACCTCGACCAGTGGCGCCCGCTCATCGAGGAGCCGCTCACCACGAACTACCGCGGCGTGGACGTGTACAAGCTCGACACCTGGACGCAGGGCCCGGCGCTGCTGCAGTCGCTCAACCTGCTCGAGAACCTCGACCTCAAGTCGATGGGCTACAACAGCGCCAACTACATCCACACCGTGTACCAGGCGATGAACCTCGCCTTCGCCGACCGCGACTTCTACTACGGCGACCCGTCTTTCCCGCCGGAGGAGCCGCGCGCGGGGCTGCTGTCGAAGGACTATGCGAAGGCACGCGCGGCCACGATCCGCAGGGATCGCAACGACGCAACGGCAGGGCCCGGCGATCCGTATCCTTTCCAGGGCGGGACGAACCCGTTCGCGGACCTGCTGCAGAAACAGCGGCGCGCGGCGGCGGGCGCCGCGCCCGCGGAGCTCACCGCCGGGGCGCACGAGGCGTTCAAGGACGGATTCCACAGCGGCACGACGACGGTGGTGTCGGCCGACGCCGAGGGCTGGCTCGTCGCCGTGACACCAAGCGGCGGCTGGGTCCCCGCGACGATTGCCGGGCGCACCGGCATCGGCCTCAGCCAGCGGCTGCAGTCGTTCGTGCTCGACCCGGCGCTCAATCCCTACAACGTGCTCGAGCCCGGCAAGCGTCCGCGCGTCACGCTGACGCCGAGCCTTGCGTTCAAGGACGGCAAGCCCTGGCTCGCATTCGCCGTACAGGGCGGCGACTCGCAGGACCAGAACCTGCTGCAGTTCCTGCTCAACATCGTGGAATTCGGCATGACGCCGCAAGAGGCGGCGGAAGCCGCCAACTTCGAGAGCTTCCAGATGCGCAGTTCGTTCGACAAGCACGAGTCACAGCCCGGCCGGCTGGTGCTCAACGAATCGGTGCCACAGTGGGTACGCCGCGAGCTCGCACTGCGCGGTTACCGGCTCGAGTTCCAGGCCCGCACCTCGGGACCGATCAACGCCATCCTGCTCGATCACGCCCACGGCACGATGTGGGGCGGCTCGAGCAACCACGGCGAGGACTACGGCATCGCGTGGTAACCCCGCGCTCACCATGCCGACGCGCCTGCTCCTGCCGATCGCTCTCGCCCAGGGACTCTGGGTACGCCAGACCGTCCCGCGCCTGCCGCCGGCGCGGGGTCGCCGCGGCGCATTCGGTACCGGGCCGCGCAGCCTGTCGCTCGTCGGTATCGGCGACTCCATCGTCGCCGGAGTCGGCGTAGACCGGCAGGAGCAGGCGCTGCTCGGGCACCTCGCCCGGCGATTGCATGAGCAGACGGGACGTCCCGTGCGATGGCAGGCCCGCGGGCTCAACGGCGCCGACTCCGGGACGATCCTGGAGCGCATCGTGCCGCGCGCGCCCGCCGCGGATCTCTATGTTCTCTCCGCCGGCGTCAACGACGCCGTGCGAGGCGTGGCGCCCGCGCGGTTCGCCCGACACGTGACGGGCATGGTCCACGCCCTGCAAGAGCGCTCGCCCGCGGCCTCGATCGTCTTCGCCGGCATCCCGCCGCTCGAGCGGTTTCCCGCGCTGCCGTGGCCGCTCGCAGCGTTGCTCGGCAAGCGGGCGGCGCGCCTGCAGGCGGCCATCCGTGACCTCGCGCCGCAACTCGACGTGGTGTGCTTCGACTTCCCGCCGGAGCTGCCCGCCGGCGGCTTCGCACCCGACGGCTTCCATCCTTCGTCGCCGGCCTGCGACGTGTGGGCGGACTGGCTGCTCGAGGCGTGGCTCAGCCGTCCGCCTCGTCCCGCCGCTTCTGCTCGCGGATCAGCATCGCCACCAGCGTGACGATGGTGATCGGCAGCACGAAGCTCAGCATGATCGCGGAGTATTCGTCGAGCGCGTCGTGGTCCTGTGCGCCGAGGATCAGGTAGGCCACGTACGCGACGTAGTACGCAAGGAACATCAGGCCCCGACGCCGGCCGATCTGGCGCCCGAACATGAATACCGGCAGGCAGGCGATCGCCACGGCGACCATCACCCATAGGTCGAAGTTGAGCACGGCGGGGGCGATGTCGAGCCCGCCGCTGCTCACCAGTCCCGACAGGCCGAGGCAGCCCAATATGTTGAACGTGTTGCTGCCGATCACGTTGCCGACCGCGATGTCGCGCTCGCCGCGCACGGCCGCCATGACCGACGTGGCGACCTCCGGCATCGAGGTGCCGGCCGCGATGATCGTGAGCCCGATCACGAGGTCGCTCACGCCGAGCGCGCGGGCGAATACGACCGCCGAATCCACCAGCCAGTTCGAGCCCAGCACCAGCAGGCCGAGACCGGCCACGATCAGAAGCAGCTGAACGGACCAGTGTCCATCCCAGCCGCCGGGCTTGCTCACACGACCCTCGAACTCGCCGCGGGTCTCGGCGGTCTCCGCGCGCGACTGCCGGACCAGGAACACGACGTAGCCGGCCAGCAGCGATAACAGCAGTGCCGCCTCCCAGCGTCCGATCTGGCCGTCGATCGCGAGCACCGCGAGCAGCACCGAGGCGCCGATCATGATCGGCACCTCCTGACGGATGATCTGCGAATGGACGATCAGCGGAATGATCAGCGCACTGATCCCGAGAATGAACAGCACGTTGAAGATGTTGCTGCCCACGACATTGCCGACGGCGATGTCGGTGCTGCCGTTCAGCACGGCGCCCACGGACACGGCGACCTCTGGCGCGCTCGTCCCCATCGCGACGATGGTGAGCCCCACCACGAGCGGCGAAATGCCGAGCGACAACGCGATCTTCGACGCGCCGCGTACGAGCGCCTCGGCGCCGGCCACCAGCGCGGCGAGTCCCAGCACGAACAGGACCGCGTGGATCAGCACGATGCCACCCCGCGGGCGCACCGGACGCGCCGCTGGCGACGACGGGCCGTAGGTTCAGGGTTCGACACGTTCATCCTCCGCATCCCGCTGCTTCTGCTCCCGGATCAGCATCGCAACCAGCGTGACGATGGTGAGCGGCAGCACGAAGCCAATCATGATAGCCGAGTACTCGTCGAGCGCGTCGTGGTCCTGTGCGCCGAGGATCAGGTAGGCGACATAGGCGGCGTAGTAGGCGAGGAACAGGATGCCCTTGCCGCGGCCGATCTCGCGCCCCGCGACGAACACCGGGAGGGAGGCCGCTGCGACCGCGACCATCACCCACAGGTCGAAGTTGAGCACGGAAGGCGCCACGGTGAGGCCCTCTCCGCTCACGAGGCCCGCGATTCCGAGACAGCCCAGGATGTTGAAGGTGTTGCTGCCGATCACGTTGCCGACGGCGATGTCCCGCTCGCCCCGCACGGCCGCCATGATCGACGCCGCGATCTCCGGCATCGAGGTGCCCACCGCGATTACCGTGAGGCCGATGACGAGGTCGCTCACGCCGAGCGCGCGCGCGAACGCCACCGCGGCGTCCACCAGCCAGTTCGAACCGAGCACCAGCAGGACGAGGCCGACCACGATCAGCAGCGCCTGGGCGGCCCAGTGCGCATCCCACCCCCCGGTCCCTCCCACGACATCCTCGTACGACTTGCGCGTCTCGGCCGTCTCGGCGCGCGACTGCCGCACGAGGAAGGTCACGTAGGCGATCAGCAGCACGAACAGCAGCGCCCCGTCCACCGGTCCGAGCCGCCCGTCCACCAGCATCAACACCAGCAGCAGCGTGGCGCCGATCATGATCGGCACCTCCTGGCGGATGAGCTGCGAGTGCACCACCAGCGGCGCGATCACCGCGCTCACGCCCAGCACCAGCAGGACGTTGAGGATATTGCTGCCGACCACGTTGCCGATGGCGATGTCCGGCTTGCCGCTGAGCACGGCGCCCACCGACACGGCGACCTCGGGCGCGCTGGTGCCGAGCGCGACGATGGTGAGCCCGACCACGAGCGGCGAGATGCCGAGCGACAGCGCGATCTTCGAGGCGCCGCGCACGAGGGCCTCGGCGCCGGCCACGAGTGCTGCAAGGCCGAGCAGGAAAAGTAGTGCGTGGGTGAGCATGGTCGCGGTCGAAAAGTATCGCACGACATCCGTGGGCGGATTCGTGGCGAGGTTCGCTAAGCTGACGGCATGCCCACCCCCCGCACGGTCTGGCGCCTGCCCCGGGCGGGCTCCCTCGGTCGCCTGCAACGGCAGGTCGAAACGCTGCCCGATCCGGGCCTGGGCGAGGCGCGCATCCGCACGGAAGCGATCGGGCTCAACTTCGCCGACCTGTTCGCCTGCCAGGGCCTGTATTCCGCAACCCCGAAGGGCTCGTTCGTCCCGGGCCTCGAGTGCGCCGGGATCATCGAGGCGCTGGGGCCCGGGGTGCAGGCGTCGCCCGGCCTCGCGGTCGGTGAGCGTGTGATCGCGCTGAGCCGCTTCGGCGCCTATGCCACGGCGATCAATGTCGGCACCGCGTACCTGCGTCGCGCGCCGGCCGGGTGGACGCCGGCCCAGTCGGCCGCCTGGCCCGTGCAGGCACTCACCGCGTGGTACGGGCTCGTGCCGCTCGGCAACGTGCAGGCTGGCAGCGTGGTGCTCGTGCAGTCCGCCGCGGGCGGCGTGGGCCTCATGGCCCTCGAGATCCTTCGCAGCCTGCGGGCGCGGCCGCTGGCCGTGGTGGGCCTGGAGGCCAAGCGACGGTTCCTGCTCGAGCAACGTGGCCTGCCGGCGGACGCGGTGGTGGTCCGCGACCCGCGCCGCTTCGGGGCGCAGCTCGACCGGTCGCTCGCGGCGCTCGGTGCCGCCGGTCTCGACTGCGTGCTCGACGCCGTCATGGGACCGACGTTCCGTCCCGCCTTCGACCGGCTGGCACCTGAGGGCCGCTACGTGCTGTTCGGGGCGGCGCAGTTCATGTCGCAGGGCACGCGCCCCAATTACGCGCGACTCGCGCTCGACTACCTGCGACGGCCGCGCCTCGACCCGCTGGCCATGATCTCGGCGAACCGGGGCCTGATCGCCTTCAACCTGATCTGGCTGTGGGAGCGCGCCGAGCGGCTGCCCGCCGCGCTCGCGGCGCTCGAGCGCCTTGCGCCGCGGCCGCCGCACGTCGGTGCGGTGCTGCCGTTCGACCGGGCGCCGGAGGCGCTGCGGTTGCTGCAGGGCGGCGGGACGATCGGCAAGGTGGTGCTGGAGGTGTGAAGCGCCCTACCCGCTCGCCGCCAGCTGCTCTCGGTGATAGAGACGCGCGGCCAGCCACCACACCAGCGCCACCAGCACCATCCCCGCACCGAGATTGATCGCCCACTCGACGGCCGTCACCGGCTCGCCTCGAAGGACGCGCAGGATGAGCTGGTTCTGCCCGAGGAAGGGCACCGCCAGCATCCACGCCTGGGTCTTCACGGGCGCGACCATCAGGTACAGCGTCGGCAGCATGGGCAGGAAGATCAGCAGCGGCAGGTAGCCCTGCGCCTCGCGATGACTGCGCGCGAACGCCGCGAGCGCGGTCAGCACGGTCGCGCCGAGCAGCACGACGGGCAGCACCACGAGCAGCAGCTGCGCGAGCGCGTCGATGGGCACCGCAAGCGAGGTGTCGATGCGGTCGGCGGGCAGTAGCGCGAAGGCGGCGCGGTACATGAGCAGCGTCACGAGCACGGACAGCATCGCAAACGCCGCGGTCGCGAGGATCTTGCCCCCGATGATGGCCTCGCGCGAGGCGGGCGTGGCGAGCAGCGGCTCGAGCGACTGCCGCTCGCGCTCGCCCGCCGTGGCGTCGATGGCGAGCTGCATGCCGCCGACGAAGGCGAGCAGCAGCAGCAAGTAGGGCAGCATCTGCTGCGCGAGGTCGAAGCGCGTGCCCGGCGTGGCCACGTCGCGCTCGCCCACCTGCAGCGGCTGCGCGACCGCCGGGTGGACGCCTCGTGCGACGAGCCGCAGCGTGCCCACCTGCTGGTCGTAGGCCGAGAGCAGCGAGCGCAGCCGCGCCACCGTGGCACCCGACTGCAGCGGGCGCGAGCTGTCGAAGACGATCTCGAGTCGCGCCGGCCGGCCCGCCCGCCAGTCTTCCGCGAAGCCGGCGTCGATGCGCAGGACCAC
>Ga0316605_10000562_pt1 | contig 25199 bp, 22 predicted proteins | sample OWC_soil_day20_n_FD_207666 | JGI IMG/M metagenome (GOLD analysis project Ga0316605, IMG submission 207666) | Wetland soil microbial communities from Old Woman Creek delta, Ohio, United States - OWC_soil_day20_noCT | ecosystem: Environmental > Terrestrial > Soil > Wetlands | place: USA: Ohio...
TTCTTCTAATCATTATTATTGTTTTTTCGAGTAATTTGATAGTTTTTATAGGTATATGGTGAATTTAGTTTGCCAAACTGCTTGTAATTTAAAGTTAATTGTATATTTTTGCATTCAAAGTATTTAACTTAAAAATAATAATTATGGGCTTTATTAAAGAATTCAAAGAATTTGCAATGAAAGGCAATGTAATTGACCTGGCTGTTGCGGTAATCATTGGTGGTGCATTCGGTAAAATCATTGCATCATTTGTAGCTGATATTGTCATGCCATTAATTGGCTTGTTGCTTGGCGGTGTAAATTTCACAGAACTCAAATGGGTAATTAGACCGGCTGAAGTTGTAAACGGTGTGGAAAAAGCGGCTGCTACACTGAATTATGGCAACTTTATTCAGGTTACTTTTGACTTCCTGATCATTGCTTTGGCCATCTTTCTGGCTATCAAAGGTATGAATTCATTCAAGAAAAAAGAAGAACTGGCTCCCGAAGCTCCTGCTGCGCCATCTGTAGAAGAAACTTTGCTTACAGAAATCCGTGATTTATTGAAAGAAAAAAAATAAATTGCATCAATAACAATAAATTCGTTTTGAAGGTGTTATTTATCATTCTTCAAAACGATTTTTTTATGCTTTATACTCAAGTGTGGTCGAAGTGAGTTGAAAAAGTTTTTATATTTTTGCGAGAAGTATATATAGTGGAAACTGATGAATGAATTTATTGGCATCAAAACTGGTTTTATAATTAACACACAGATAAATATAGATATGAAAAAGTTTTTATTATTTTTTGCATTAATCGTGGCAATATTTCCTTCATGCAAGGAGATTGAAAAATTAACTCAGTTTGATCTGCCGGTGAGCCAGCAGTTTACTCTTCCTGGATTATTACCCGTGATGAATGGCTTTTCGTTTTCAACCCCCGATGTGGAGACTAACTACATGAGTTATTTCGAAATGTTTAACATCAACGCGGATTTAGTGGAAAGCATTAGCATTAAAAGTGCTGCATTCAAAATAAATAAACCACAAACAGCTGATTTTAGTTTCCTCAAATCAGTTGAGGTCTACATTTCTGCCGACGGACTTGAACCTGTTTTGATGGCCTCAAAAAAAGATGTTAACACTAATGTTGGAAATTCACTTGATCTGAATGTTGACAATAAGGTAAACCTGAAGGATTATGTAACTAAAAACAATATAAAGTTGAATGTAAAAGTTACAACTGTAAAAGCTACGACAGAAGAATATGTCATTGATACAAAGCTTGTATTTGGGGTCGATGCCAAAGTGATAGGGTTGTAAACCAATCTGATGTTATAAATTTCAGAGGTGGCTTTGAATTAAAACGTAGTTGTTATATTTTGTCTTAAAAAAAGAGTAATTTTACAACCCGAAATTATTCGAAATTACTTCAGAAAAATTGATTTCATGAAACGAGCATTAATACGAGTATTCAACAAATACAGTAAAAATTCGGCATGCAAGTTCCATTTGACAATGTAAAAAATAAATTATTTTCAAATGAAAAAAATAACTGCATTTCTTTTATTTGTATTTTGCGGATTTTCGCTTTTTGGTCAGATAAATGCAGCAGATTCAACAGTCCAGGTAGTGGGTTACTGGAATGTTCATGATAAGCAAACCTATCAGGTAACCGAAGAATCAAACAAGATCCAAAATGGTACAGACACGATAAGTAAACAAAAGATAGCATACCTGCTCGACGTTGAAGTGCTTGATTCTACTGCAAATTCCTACACTATTCAATGGCTATCGCACGATGTAAAGGTAATCAATACGCCAAACCCTTTATTGGATGACTTGTATAAGCTGGGTGAAAATTCAAAAATCATCTTCAGCGTATCTGAAACAGGAGTATTTAAAGAAATACTCAACTGGCAGGAAATGCAGGCACAAAACCAAAAAGCGTTTGAAATGTTGCGAACAAAATTTGACACGATACCGCAACTGGTAAATATGATTAATGGTTTGGAAAGTAAGTTTAATTCAAAAGAAGCGATTGAAGGTTCATCCGTCAAACTGATTAATCAGTTTTATTCGTTTCACGGAGGTAAATACAAACTGGGCGAGGAGCTGAATACTTCCGTTAAATTACCAAACGCATACGGAGGCGAACCTTTCGACGGAATGCTTACTGTGCTGCTCGATGAAATTGATACCGATAACGATTATTCAATAATCCGGTCGTGGCAAACCGCAGACTCAGGTCAGCTCACCGAATTTGCAAAAAAAATTGTTAAAGGCATTGCTTCAGACATGAACGTTGATATTAAAAACGAGCAGCTTGATTTTCCGCCAATGGTCAATGAAACACGCATTGCCTCGCAAATTCACGGTAATACCGGCTGGGTAATATACAGTAACATGACCACCGAAGTTTCGCTCAATGATGTACTGAATATCGAAGAAACAACCATTGAACTTCAATAAAATTGGAACGATATGAAGTCAAATGATTAATCATCAGTATGTTATAGCGTATTGAAAGGAAAAAACATTTAAAAATAAAAATATCAGAAATGAAATATAAATTCTTCGTTTTCATTACTCTGGCAACAGGGTTGCTGTTATCTTCATGTAAAACCCTGAAAACCGAACGTCCCAAAGAATCCTATTTGCCTTCCGATCTTTCACCAGCCTATTCGGAGCTTCCGCTGCATCTGGAACTGGATATCAAACAACTTGAAACTTCTGTCAACAACAACCTGAATGGTTTGCTGTATGAAGGTTCAAACATTACGGACAAGGATTTGTCAATCAAAGTCTGGAAATCCGGCGATTTTACCTTTACTGTAAACAATAACAATATAGAGTACCGTATTCCCCTGAAAATTTGGTCGCGGTTTGCCTGGAAGGTTCAAAAACTGGGCGTGACCCTTGCCGACGATTACGAGGCTACGGGAATTATTGCACTGAAGTATAAAACATCTGTAGGAATTGACAAAAACTGGAATCTGGTAGCCGAAACTGCTTCGCAGGGCTATGAATGGATTCAGACACCCAAACTGAATATGATTGGCGTTAATGTGCCTGTAAAACCCATCGCCGATCTGGCTCTCTCGAAATACGGAAAGACCATTACGCAACAGATAGATAAATCGCTCAGTGAATTTGCCAGTCTGAATAAACAGGTAGCAGCCGCCTGGACTGAGCTTCAGAAACCCGTACAGGCAAGTGCCGAAAACGATGTGTGGGTACGAATTATTCCCAAAGACATTTTGGTATCTCCTTTTGTGACTAAGGGCGGTAAACTTCAGACAGATATTTCGCTTTATGGCCGGGTGGAAACCATTATGGGCTCAAAACCAGCAGCAGGCAAGCCGGTAGCGTTACCTCCGTTCAAACGATCCAACAGTGCGCCGCAGCAGTTCAATCTGAATGTGGCTGCCGATGTGACCTTCGACAAGATATCCGAACTTGCCAAACAGCAACTGCTTAACCAAACATTCAGTCAGGGCAAAAAATATATTAAGATTACCGATTTATCGGTTTTCGGCAGTGAGGGGAAAGCTGTTTTTTCGGCAGATGTTATTGGTTCGGTCAAAGGACGTATTTATTTCACAGGTGATATGATTTATAATCCTTCGAAAATGACTGTAGAAGTCGCCAATCCGGAATTTGAGCTGAAAACAAAGAATACGCTCATTAAATCGGCCGATTGGTTGCTGCATGGTCTAATTCTGAAGAAGATTATTCCTTATCTTTCATTTCCGGTAAAAGAATACACTGATCAGATGAAAACCGAAGCTAATGTCATGCTCAAAAATTATAAAGTCTATGAAGGTGTTAGTCTTCAGGGAAAACTGGACGATTTTACCATGAAGAGTGTCAGTCTGGTACCGGGAGCTGTACGTATTCAGGCCAATCTGAAAGGCAATGTCATGCTGAAACTGGCCAATATCAAATTCTGAGAAACAGAACGGATTATTTCTTTTTCTGTCCTCTTGTTTTTGGTTTTCCGTATTTCAACTTAAGGGCTTCCTTACGACGGATCTTCATATTCACTTTTTTGTTTTTGTCCTTCTTTTCATGGAAAGCCGGGCCGTGATCTTCTTTTTTGGAAACGAAAGCCACTGAGTTTCCTGTCATAATTTGAGGAAGTTCACTTTCGGTAAGCTCGGTTGAAATTTCTACTTCTTCGGGCATGCGCATCATCGGGATTTTTTGTCCCATAAGCAGTTGGATGCTTTCGCGTTTGGTAGCATCATCTTTAGTGATAAAAGTTACTGCCACCCCTTTTTTGTCAACGCGTCCTGTACGTCCGATGCGGTGCATGTAGTTTTCGGGTTCTTCTGGCACATCAAAATTCACCACATGGGTTACATCGTCGAAATCCAGTCCGCGTGCGACAATGTCTGTTGCTATTAATACCCTAAGCGCGTTTTTGTTGAATGAATTCAGTGTCTCGAAACGATTATTCTGGGTTTTGTTGGAATGAATGACACCGATGTTATCCGGAAACAGCGAAGAAATTCTTTCGTATACTTCATCTGCTAGTTTTTTAGTCGATACAAACAGCAATACTTTCGAAAATCCAGGCTCTGTTTTCAGCAGGTATTCCAGTAAATTTATTTTTGTATTGTAGTTCGCAACTTTTATTCCTATCTGTTTGATATTTGCCAGCGGAGTGCCGGTACGCGCTGCTTCAATTTCCTGAGGATCAATAAAGAAATCAGCTATGAAGTCCTTTATTTCTGTTGTCATCGTTGCCGAGAACATCAGATTTTGTCTTTTTCGGGGCAGTAAATCCATAATTCGGATGAGCTGCGGACGAAATCCCAGATTAAGCATTTCATCCACCTCATCAATCACGAATCGTTTAACTAACCGGAGTTTAAGCGTCCCGTTAAGTGCAAAATCCAGCAGACGTCCCGGCGTGGCAACCAATATATCCAGTCCTTCAAGGATAAGCGGCGCTTGCCTGATCATATTTTCTCCACCATAAACTCCTGCAACCCGGATACTCATGTAGGTTGTCAGCTGTTCTATTTCTTCTGTAACCTGAACAACAAGTTCGCGGGTTGGTACTACAATCAAAATTTGGGGATGTTTTTCGGCGGTAAACTTCCACTGGCGCAGGCAGGGCAGCAGGTATGCGATGGTCTTACCGGTTCCTGTCTGAGCAATACCCACCATGTCGCGACCCGACATGATGACCGGAAAAGCCTTTTCCTGTATGGTTGTTGCTTCAGTAAAGCCCAGGTCATTGAGCGCGTTTATCAGCGGATTGTTCAGGTTGAAATCGGAAAATTGCATTGGATTTATAATTTTGGGAATAAAAATGGTCTGTTAATACTTGTGGAAATCAGGGTGCAAAGATACGCTTAAATTATAGAAAATCAAAAGTATATATCATCGATGGTTTGAAATTGGGGTAATAATACGGCAAGTTGATGCCTGAGATGCCATGAATTCAGGGAGGATAAAAAGATTTAGTCTTCTTGTTCTAAATCTGATTCAAGTGCCGGCAGATCTTTTTTACATATAAGGATGCTTACTTCATAGAGCAAATAGATGGGCAACGCGACTACCAGCATGGTAAAGGGATCAGTAGTGGGAGTAATTACTGCGGCTATGATAAGAATGCCTACAAAAGCATATTTCCGGAAAGATTTCAGTGCTTTTTTTGAAACAAGTCCAATCCGGTTTAGTGCATAAATCACTATTGGTAATTCAAACATGATCCCGAGGCTGAAAATCAGTATTCCAAGAGCATTCATGTACGATTGTATGGATATCTGATTGGTTACCAGTCCCGATACCTGATAGGTTCCCAGGAAACGAATGGTAAGTGGAAAAATAAGAAAGTAACTAACCAGGGCACCCAGATAAAACAAAAAAGAAGAACTTAGAAAAATGATGCTAATATTTTTGCGCTCATGTTGATACAATGCCGGATTGATGAATCGCCAGATCTCGAAAAGCAGGTAAGGCATAGATAAAACCAATGCCATGATAAGCGATGAGGTGATGTGGGTTACAAACTGTCCTGCAAGAGTGATATTAATGAGCTGAACTGAAAAATCTTCCGGGCACAAGCCTGGCATCTTCAGCTTTTCGCTCAGCAAGCAAAGCAAACGGTAGGTATAGAAGTCGGAATTGAGCGGCGGAAGAATGATTTTTGAGAAAACAAAATCCTTAAAACCAAAGAATACGAACAATAACACAGTGACAACACCCAGGGATCTGAGTATTGTCCACCTTAAAGCTTCGAGATGCTCCCAGAAGGTGAATTCTTTTTCGGAATCAGGCTTGCCCAATTTTTGGAAACTTATTGAATGTCAGACAGGTGAAACAAGAGCTTATTTTTCGGTATCGTCTTTAAGATCGTTTTTGATTTCATCGTCCACGTCTTTAAGACCTTTTTTAAAGCTGCTGACACCTTTGCCAAGACCTCTCATGAGTTCAGGTATTTTCTTTCCACCAAAAATAAGCAAAACGACAAGAGCAATAAGTATTATTTCGGGAGCGCCTAACGAAAAGAGGAGAATATTTACCAGCATAATATTATTTAATTTTTATGAGATTATTGATGCAAACTTACACAAAAAAATCAAATAACTCAGGTCTGAAAATATAAAAAAGCATACTGCCGAACACAATTTGCTTTTTTAAGGATTTTTTAATAACCGGATGATGGAATTTACCCCGCATTCTTATAAACACCCTTGCTGAAAATAGTTAATAAAATAATTCTTATATCCCAGATAAACGTCCAGCCTTCGAGATATTCCATGTCAAACTGTACTCTTTTTTCCATTTTCCAGAGTTCATCGGTCAGTCCGCGGTAGCCGTTAATTTGCGCCCAGCCGGTTATTCCCGGCTTCACAAAATGACGGGCTTTGTAATGTTCAATCAGAGCTGAGTATTGTTTGGTGTGTTTGAGCATATGCGGACGCGGCCCTACCACGGACATATCACCTATCAGTACATTCAGAAACTGTGGCAGCTCGTCCATGTTTGTTTTTCGGAGAAATTTACCGATCGGTGTAATCCGGTCATCGTCTTTTGTAGCTTGTCTGGTATCTGCATCCTGATTGGTACGCATGGTTCGGAATTTGACACAATAAAATGTTTTATTATTGATACCTGTTCGTCGCTGAAGGAAAAATACCGGTCCTTTCGAATCAAGTTTGATGATCAAGGCAAGAATGGGGAAGAGCCAGCTGAAAAGGAGGATGATTATTGACAAGGAAAATATTATGTCAAATGCCCTTTTTGCGAGTCGGTAGGTTAGGCGATCCAGAGGTATTTCCTGTGGATTGTACATCATGAATGAACCGACATATTCGGTGTTCTTTACTCTTGCCTTGAACCAACTTTGATTAACCGGAACATATCTTACCCGAATTCCAATTTTATTACAAACAGCAAGTAATTCCCGGGTGAGGTTTGTTTCGTAGTATTTCGGAATGGTGACATACAACATGTCAATGTTTAATTCATCCGTGAGTCTGGCGAGATCTTCGTATTTGCCTAAAACCTTCTTCTCACATTTTTTATAATCATGTTCTTCAGTGATGAAACCAACCAGCTGAAGCCCGAGTTCGGGATTGTTTTTTATTAAGTCACCCAGAATTACGCCCGTTTTGTTCAGACCAAAAATTAAAACGCGATGTATAGAATACCCTTTTTTACGGCGATATCTGAAAAATCTATACAGCAGATATAGTACTAATAGCTTGAGCACGTAAAATAACGCAGAGTATTTCAGTAAGAACAGGTATGAAATCGGTTTGTGTAAAAAAATCTGAGCTAAAATAAACAAGGTTATCACAAATATAGCCATTCTATAGTTCAGCGCTTTAACCCTGTAGGTGTATCTGTCCCGGAAATAATAATTTCTCTTTGAGTATAACGTATAGGCAATTAATTCAGAAATGTTACCGTGTAAATATATCAGATTTCTATCCGGTAAGCTTATTTCTGCAAAAACAGGGCTCATTGAATACACGATTGCTATTGCTGCATTAAGGAGTATTAAGTCGACAATAGCATATACGAATTTCATTCCCACTTCATCCGTATCCATAATTGTAGTTGTAAAAAAGACAGATAAATATTCAGGTTTAGTAAATGCAAATCAGGTATAAAAATTTCTGACTATGTCAGGGTAATATTTCGTTTATATCTTCAATAAATACTTCTTTTTCTCCTTTAGTTGATTGCACATCTGCTTGTTGTGGTTTATTTTTTCCCATTAAATTTGAAATTTTCTCCCGGAGAATATATCCGATAAATTTAATGTTCCCAATCAGATACCTGCGCCACATACGCCGGGGTTCCTTTATCAACCGGTAAAACCATTCCATGCCGATTTTTATCATCCAGGCCGGAGCGCGTTTCACGGTGCCTGCATAGAAATCGAACACAGCACCGATACAACATACATGGCCAGCCTTCAGATTATGACTATTATTATGTACCCATTTTTCTTGTTTGGGAGCTGTCATTCCAACAAACAACACATCTGGTTCATGTTTGTTTATGGCTTCGATCATAGCCCGTGTGTCATCTTCACTGAATTCCGGTTTATAAGGAGGTGAATAGCCGTAGATTTGAATTCCGGGATATTCGCTTGCTGCTCTTTGCTGTATCAGTTGAAGAGTTTTTTCGGTGCTACCAAGAAAAAAACACTTACCTCCGGCATCGTTTATCCGGTTCATCTCATAATGAAATAAATCTTCACCTGCTATTTTTTTTATTTTCTGGCCGGTCAGCATACGCATAGCCAATACCACGCTGATTCCATCCGGTAATAACACATCGGAACTCTTAAGTGCTTTCTGAAAATCCTTGTCGGTGTGAACAGTATTAAACGAATGGGCATTAAGAGTGTTGATAATCGCTTTTGACTGGCTGATGTCGTTTAATGACTTATTATATATCGTGTAACTCTGCAGCATAGACTTAATTGTCAGGTTGTTAATGGTTATAAAAAAATCACTTAATTTATTTTTACTTAAACGACATTAAAAACATCCCTAAAAACAATCATCAGAATTCACTCTCTTATCATAGATGCATATTTTAAACAAAAACAAGTAAAAGAAGTTTAATCTGAAGAAACAATTTTAAGTTAATATATGCACTTTAGAATCTTTTGTTAAAATACAAATCAACATCAATAAGTTTTTGTTGCTGTTATTTTTCATATTTCATCCCTTCCTCGGTGCTAAGCCAGTCATCAAAATTTTTTCCTTCCCAGGGCAGTTCCTTATCAAAACTGTATGGCCAGGGATAATGAGGGCGCTTATTTTCATTTGACCATATATAATTTACTTTACACACGAAGACTGCGGGATTACCGGCATGAAGTTCATATTCACCTACATTTTTATTAATTAATGAATTAGCGCCAATCAGGCTGTGTTTTCCAATGATGACTCCGGGTAATATTACAGATCCTGCTGCAATCTGAGCATAATCACACACGGTTGAACCTATCAATTCTGTTGAAGGTGGGTGAGGATCATTGGTAAAGACTACATAAGGATATATAAAAATGAAATTGCCAAAAGTGCATTTACTTCCGATCTGTACATGGCTATTCAGACGGCAGTAATCACCGAAAGTAACATTTCCCTGAACATCACTCTGAGTACCTACAATACAATTTTTACCAAAAACCGATTTTTCTCGGATTGAAACGATATTACCTGTTTTGAAATTATCACCGAAAATGCAGTCGGCATAGATTATAGAGCCGCTTCTTATCAATGAATTAGCTCCTATTACAGTTTTTGGGTTCGCGTAACTGCTGTCATAATATGACGCAAATACTGGTTCACCAATTATACAGTTCTCACAGATAATTGAATTATCTCCGATTTCTACATTGTCATGTATAATTGTGTTTCTGCCAATTTTTACGTTTTTCCCTATTTTGGCTGAGTTGCTGATAGTGTAATTGCCATCGAATCTCATGTTGATTTTTTTGTTGAATTATTCTCAGTTAATTTTTTACTTTTTTTCCCGTAGAGCTTATATTCATTTTATCGGTAAATTCAAATTGCTTCGGAATTTTGTATAAAGCCAGTTTTTCTCTGCATTTTTCAAGAATTTTATTCTCTATCATATTTTTATTCAGGGAACTGTCAATGACAATTGTCGCCTTAATGGCTTCCCCCAATAATTCATCATCTACTCCAGCCACTGTACAATCCAGAATTTCAGGTACGGACAATATAACTTCTTCAATTTCTTTTGGACTTATCCTGTTTCCTCCAACTTTAATAATTTCTTTTTTTCTTGATACCAGGTATATAAATCCTTCATTATCTATTCTGGCCATATCACCTGTGTAAAGCCAGCCATTCTTTAGTACTTCAGCTGTACCTTCAGGATCGTGGTAATAACCAGCCATTACATTATCACCCCGCACAATAATTTCACCGACTTCTCCAACTTCCATTTGCTCATTGTTCTCATTAACAACTTTCAGGATAACATCCGGAATAGCTTTACCGATGGAGCCGATCTTTGACTTTACAAGTTCAGGCGGCAAATAGGAAAGTCTCGCTGTGGCTTCGGTCTGCCCGTACATTACGAAGAATTTGATTTCAGGAAAATATCGGATAAATTCTTCGATAAATACCGAATGCAGTTTTCCTCCGGCCTGAGTTACATACCTGAGATCGGGAAATTTCGTTTTTGTAAAGGTTTGTGATTTACGCAGAAGTATCTGGTAATGACTTGGTACACCGGCAAATCCGGTGCATCGGTATTTGAGAAGGTCATCGATTACTGATCCCAAAAGTATAAATGAGTTGTTTAAAACCATAGAACCACCTGCTTTCAGATGAGTATGCAGTAGCGATAATCCATAACAGTAATAAAATGGTAATACTACTTCAATGATATCTGCCGAAGTAAGTTTCAGATATTTGAGTATTGAATTTGTATTCGTACAAAGATTAAGGTGACTAATCATTACACCCTTTGGTTTCCCGGTAGAACCTGATGTAAAAATTATCTCAGCTATATTCTTATCGTCGAATTTGACCGGATCAAAATATACCGAATCAGCCTCTGTTTGCTGTATGATTGTCTTGATGCTTGATTCATCATACACTGTTTCAGAGATTTTTAAACCAGTCCTGATGTTTCGGGATAAAAAAATAAGTTTGCAACCGGTAAGCCCGATAATATAGTTTAGGTTGTCCTGTTCAATAAGAGAATTGAGTGGAATACAGACATTGCCGGATTTGATGATTCCCAGATATACTGTTATAAAAAAAACTGAATTCTGACTGAGAATTATAAAGTTGTTGCTGGTGCCGTAGATTTTTCGCAGATGACATGCCAGTTTCAGACTGTCGTTATAAATTTGCTTAAAAGTAGCCTTTTCAGATACTCCAAGGATAAATTCCTTTTCTGAATATTTGGTATCGCTGAAGAAGTAATCAAATGCATTCATAGCCACATTTTTTTAAGATTTGTCTCAACTTAACCCAATGGCAATTTTATAAGCTTTATTATTTAAACAAAACGACATCGATGTCTGTTCGACATTTACTGATTAAAAAAATATCGGTGGTCTTCGCTGATAATCAGCTGTTTTGCTTTTTCTTTCGAAGTTTTTGTATATATTTTCAATTTCGTCCTCTGTTTTTCCGAGTTCCTTTGCCACTTCTGCAGGTGTGTATTTATTCTCCCAGCCGTACCAGATGAGGTCCATTGTTTTGAAAGGCAATTGGTAGAAAAACTCTTCCTGTGTTTGCTCGGCACTGTAAGTGTCTGTAGTCGGTATCCTATCAATGATCTCCTGTGGAATATCAAGATATTCTGCCAATTGGTAAACCTGAGTTTTGTAAAGACCACCAATCGGCATGATATCTGCACCTCCGTCACCGTATTTTACAAAAAATCCCTGTTCTGTTTCATGTTTATTGGGAGTGCCAATGACAGCATAATGCAATCGTTCCGCATGGTAGTAAAGCATTGACATCCTGCATCGTTGCTTGAGGTTGGAAGCAGCCACTATTTGCAAATAATCTTTTACAGGTAAAAGTTTGCTGATTTCAGCTCCGTCGGGTTTGATTATAGTGATAGAAAAAGCGGGAGGAATATTATTATTTATTTTTTGCTTTAATACGATTTTTGCTTTGTCGGTTGACGGATTAAATTCAGGCAGCACATTTGATATTGCTTCGTCGCGTCGCTTGTAACACTCGAATTTTTCGAGTACAGGAGTTATATTTTCCGTTATCGTTTTTGCGTCCAGCTTTTCAGCCAACTTTCGCGCCAGATCTTCACTTTGCGGGTTTGAATCTGCTTCAGGCATCATTATGCCTAATACATTTTCGGCACCAAATGCTCTGACGGAAAGTGCGAATGTAACCGAAGAATCAATTCCTCCGCTGATGCCTACTACGCCTCCCCGGCGATTAAGCTGCAGCAGGACATTTTTCTTCAGCTGCTGGACTAAATTGTTGCAAACGGACTCGATGTTATCAAGTCGTAAGATATCAGAAGAAAAAGGTTTTTTGTCGGTTTCCATGTCCGCATTTTTGAAGTTTTATTTTAATAATCATCATAAATCTCAACGTTACATTTTAGCAATTCTGTTTCCTTCAGCATTGGGATATTTCTTTTAACAAACAGGTAATCAAGAAGCTGTGTTGATAGAATTCCCATTAAAGCCATATTGTCAGTTTCCGAAACCTGATTGTTCTTTTTAAGCCTGGTTATTAAATACTGTACCTTATCAGGATTGAAAATTCCAACCGAAATCAGTTGTTTTTCACTCAGCATCTCGTTGATAAAATCCGGAGCACTTTCGGACGTAAAACAAGTTGAAATTGGAGCCCGATATGCCTGTTTTGGCTTTTCCAATATCTGCGGTGGAAGTTTTCCTGCCATCATTTTTTTCAGAAGATACTTTTCGTTGAGTCCATGCAGTTTGTAATCCGATGGCAGTTTCATACAAAAATCAACAATCCGATAGTCCAAAAACGGATACCTTCCTTCCACCGAGTTTGCCATTGACATACGGTCACCTTGCGACGAGAGCAAATAACCTGACATAAAAAGTGTCATTTCAAGCCACTGAGCACGCGATAAAAGATCAATATCATCAAATTTATGGCCAATGTTATCAATCAATTCATTTACGGGATCGTAGCCGGAAATTTCTTTTGTTGTTTCGCTGGAAAAATAATTTTTAATATGCGATGTATTATTCCAGCGGAGTAAATGAGAATAAACAGGAGATTTGTTTTCTTCAAGTTTATAACCGAAGAATAATTTTAAGGCAGCGCTGTTAGCCGATTTAATTTGAGGCAGATATGGATACAACTTTTTCAACAGCAAAGGTCTAAGTTCTGAAGATGGTTCTCTGGACCAGAACTGTCTGATTATTGCTTCCTTGAAAATATTATAACCTCCCAAAAGTTCATCGGCACCCTCACCGGTTACAACCACTTTTATATTTTGACTTTTTACCAATCCGGACAACAGGTACATAGGTGCAGGAGCGCTTCTCAGTAATACAGTTTCGGAGTGCCAGATCAAATCCGCAATTTTTTCGGCAATATCATTATTACTGCAAATAATCCGGTTGTGATTCGTTTTGAGATATTCATTTGCCATGTCCTGATATATGCTTTCATCATATTCTTTATCGGTGAAACCAATAGAATACGTCTGCAAGTTATCGGGTACAACTTCTTTAATGAATGAAGTAGTAATGCACGAATCAAGACCTCCGCTCAAATATGCTGCAACCGGGACGTCGGCACGAAGTCTTATATTAACAGCATCCGAAAAAAGTGTCCGGAATTCTGAAATAGCTTCATCAATGCCAATTTGTAAGTATTCATCCTGTCTGTAAAGGGGTATTTCCCAATACTGATAGTTTTGAATTCCCTTAGAGTTAACCAGCAGGTAATGTCCGGGAGATACTTCAAAAATATCCTTAAAGATTGTTTCGGGAGATATTGTTGTCCAGAATGTGAAAACCTGAGATAACGCTTTTACTGACAGAGTTGCAGTCACTTCGGGATATTCGAGGAGAGATTTTATTTCAGAACTGAAAATAAAACTGCCATTTTCTTCGGTGTAAAAAAGTGGCCTGATTCCCATCCTGTCGCGAGCCAGAAACAATTCTTTTTTTCTTGTATCCCATATTGCAATGGCAAATTGTCCGTTGAGTTTTTTGAGACATTCCGGGCCATATTCTTCGTAGAGATGAAGTATAACTTCGGTGTCTGAGTGAGTATTAAAATGATGACCTTTTTTCAGTAGCTCACCTTTCAATTCAATATAATTGAAAATTTCTCCGTTATATACGATCAACAGCGATTTATCTTCGTTTGATAGTGGCATACATCCTGTTTTGAGATCAATGATGCTCAGTCGGACACTGCCCAGACATGCATTTTTTGAAATATAAATGCCACTTTCATCAGGACCTCTGTATTTAATCCGGGTTAACATGCGTCTGAGAATGACCGGAGCATTTTCTTCCACATTATTTGTGTAAAAGCCAGCAATACCACACATTTTCGGAAAGATTAATAAACAAAACAGATAACAGTGTCTTGAGAAAGCTGAATGAAGTTAACACATCAAAACTCCAGACTTAAGTTGGCTGATAACCAATGATTTTTACATCAATTTTTACCAGATATATTTTATAACAACGATCAATCATTTTTCTTCTGTAATTTATTATTCACAAATGATGTTATATTATTTATGCTTTCAAAGTTTTCTTTAGTTAGTTCGTTGTCAGTTACATCAGCATCGAACTCTTTTTTGATAAAATCGATTAGATAAAGTAATCCCATAGAATTGAGAAGGCCCAATTCAAATATCGGAGAATCGTCTTTGATAATTTCACCATCAGACAGAGTAGCTTTGAAAATATGCTGTCTTACTTTTTCTTTAATATTTTCTTCGGATTCCAACATGATGAGATGTTTTAATTTGATGGTAATAATCTTATTATCAATGTTATTTGCTTTTTGAGGTGTTTTATTTAAACAACAATAAGTCAAAATTGTTTTAATGTTTGGAAAATATAATTAAGTTTTAAATAGTTTTTCTTAATGACTAAACTAGTGACAGCTGAAGGTGTAAAAAAGGTATTCGATCGGATTATTCTTTATTCTCTTTCAGGTCCCCAGGTAAAAGTGTATCTCAATGAAGATGTGCAATTATGTGCTTCTTTAAAACGCAGCAAACCTTCATTCGGAATACCATCTGTACTTGATCTGCCAAGACAAATGTATTCGTAACCCAGATTTTTATAAAAAAAGAATAAATTCATTACCAAAAAATCCATTACTCCAACTTGCATTCTTGGTACGATATCACCCCAAAATACAGCTTGAATTATTTTGTTGTGTCCACGATAGAAGATCGCTGAAGCAAGATTCTCATTGTTAACGTTTTTTACCAGAAAATAATCCACAGGGAAGATGTTATTTACTTTCTCCAGATCAGTGAAATCCATGTATATTTCACGTCCCAGCATTGTTCGATTATCATAAATAATTTTATAAGCCTCATTCTTCTGTTTTTCATCACTTACAAGGTTGAATGAAAGATTATTTTGGATTGTTCTTTTTATATTTTTCTGAATAGTTTTTTTCTCCCATTTGCCATCAAATGATTTTAAATTAATCCAGTTTACAATTTCAGGAGTTTTCATCATGTACCCCAACCTTACAAATGAATTTACGAATTTAGCGTTCATCGAACAACAATAAATATCCGATGGCAGTGTGATTTGAACATTCTTTAGCTTTTCTGCAATAACATAATCTTTAAGATGGGTTAAAAACCGGAATATATCTTCATATAAAACCTCGTCGTTTATAAAATGAAAACCTCCATAAGGGGCAGAAAAAGGAGAGCAGAGAACTCCGTCTTTAATGCCAGCCAGTAATCCAATACTCACATTTTGGCCGGATTCAATCAGTCGCACCACTTTATCGGTCTTATCTTTTACCAAATTGATAAATTCCTCAGAAATGAAAGGATGTGGATTCTGAAGGAAATGTTGTCGGTATAATTCTTTTGAGACTTCTGTAAGCATAATTTCTGATATTTTTAGATAAGAATTATTTTATTTCCACTCACTTTATGCAATAACTTTTTGTAAGATTTCATGCAGATTTTGTTCAAAAATTTCCATGGTAAACTCTTTTTCATATTTCAATCTTCCGGCTTTTCCCATTTTCAGTCGCATTTCTGGATTTTTGATTAATATTTCCAGTTTCTCGGCTAATGCTCTGGCATTATTTTTAGGTATCAAGAAGCCGGTTTTATCATTTTCCACTATATCAGGGATGCCACCCTCACTGGTCGAAATAATCGGTAACTGATTTTGCATGGCTTCAAGTAAAACCAGCGGAAAACAATCATTCGATGTGGGGTGAACGAAAATATCAGCTTCTGAAAATACCTCTTGCTTACCATTTCCAAATTTAGGCCCCAGGTATTTTATATTATGAATTAGTTTGTTGTCAATCAGATATTTATTGAAATCGTCAACACTTATATCACCTTCACCTCCAACAAAATTACATTCAAAATCAAGTTTTTTTTGCATCAGAATAGAACAGGCATCCAATAATACAAAAACTCCTTTCGATTTCATCAGATTGGATAAAAAAAACAGTTTAACGGGAGCCTTTTCGGAGTGGGAGCGGGGCAAAGCAGTCATTACAGTGTCTTTTATTCCATTCGGACAAAAATATACTCCCGATGCTTTCACAAACGATTCTACATCACTATACAACTGTTTTGAAAGAAGTATGGTTTCTGCTTTGCTAAATACATACCGGTATAACTGATTATTTAATTTCGAAGTCTGATTTTGTTTCACTCCTTTGTTGTGAAGATGATAAATGTGTTTGATACGAAAGATGCGCAACAGTAAAACCAATAAAAAGTCTTTATAAAAAGCAGTTCCAGATGCTGTTAATGCCAGATAACACAGATCGGGTTTCTTTCTGATTATCTCACCCAATACGCTGAACCATACCCGTATGAAACGTAGAATTTTTATTAGTCCCGGTTTTCCGGTTTCATTTATAGTGCGTGACATCAACAGATTAACATAACGGCATTCAAAGGATGAGTTGATGAGTTCACTTTCCATAATAGCCTTACCTACCATCGAAGAGCCGTGTACAGGTGGCGGTAGATGCAAAATAAACAATATGTTTTTCTTTTCAGCCATTAGCAACTAAAAGTAATCCGGTTTTTTCCCACTCCTCAATAAATTCTTTTTGATGATTGGTAATCAGCGAAGGCTTTTTCGACAAACTGACATCCCTGACTGTTTCTATACTATTTATGAATAATTTAATTTTTTCTATCGATTCCTCTTTGTTTAGGGGATTGTAAATAAGTCCGTTGTCTGCTCTGATAAGGCTGGAAGCACCGGCATATTGTGAGCATAATACCTTCAGGCCAAAAATCAGCGCTTCGTTCACTACTGCACCAAAAGGTTCATATGTACTGGGCAATACGAAACCCGAAGCACATAAATACCAGGCATAGAGTTCATCGCCTTCATATCTTCCAGGGAATATTACCCTGTCACTCAGTTGCATTGATTTCGCCATAGATTGAAGTGTTTGTAATTCTTCTCCTTCACCGACAAATACAATAACGATCTGATTATTCTCTGGTAATATGGTATGTATCGTATCCAGAAAAACAGTTAATCCCTTTTCGCGTACAAGCCGTCCGACAAACAGTAATATCTTTTTTTCTGCAAGTTGAAATCTTTGCAGATATTCAGAAGCCGTTTTTTCCAGAATCTTTGAATTTTTTCTTAGTCTATCAGGATTCTGAATTATTGGTGCAATAATGAGTTGGTTTTTATTCAGATGATACTCTTTTTGATAATATGCCGAGACTTCTTGCGACATCACAACTAAAAAGTCCAAATGTTTCAAAGCCACATTACGTGCGGTAGATCTGAGTGTCGATTTGATATGTGAGCAAATATCTAAGCTATCGTCAGTTATCGATCCTATTTTTTGAGAAATTAAGCCCAGTCTTTTAAGTAAAATAAGATATTGAGTTACAATAGAAAATTCATATCCCATGATAATGTCCGGCTTGAATTCCCGGATAGTGCGGAGTATTCCGAACCGGAATATCCTTTCTTTATAACCTATACCTTTCAATAAATATGAATATTGGAAAGTTAATTGCGGTAATAATTTGCTTTGATTGAACTTCTGATTCCATAAATTTTCTGACAGAAAAACGATCTTCAGTTCATACAGGCTGTTCAGAGCATTAAACTCATCAATTCGGTAAGGAGCTAATGCTGGATGAAACATGAGTAGTTTTTTCTTTTCCATTATCTTTCCCTTTCCCAAAATATATTTTCCCGGATTTTTTTTGCCGGTATGCCAGCATAAATAGATTCTGATTCCAGATGACCTGTTACAATTGCTCCGGCAGAAACTACAGTTCCATCTTCGATGGTTGTACCCTTCAATACTTTAACACCCGATCCGAGCCAGACATGATTACCGATATACACCGACTTTGAGGCATTAATTCTTAGATTGACCTCCAGCATATAAATAGCATGACTGTCTCCGTTAAGTATCTCTATATCACGTGAAAACATGCAGTCCTTACCGATGTAAATACTCTTACCTTCCGTAGCGGCAATGTGTCCTCCTTCAGCTGTGGTTCTGTAGTCGATGGTTATTTTGCCATTGTCATCCTCAATCCATAACTCTGTATTGGCAAGTATACAATGTTTTTCAACGTTGATTTCACAATTATTTCCTTTGATGTATATCAGGCAATTATTTAGTCTGTTTTCCGGGGCTATTTTTATTATGTTGTTTGTGCCTTCTATCCGGATACGTGTGTTTTTCAGAAATGCTCCCCGAAGCTGAATTGAATTATTTTTGCAGCCTCTTATCAATAAGCAGGAACGTAAACTATATATCACAGCCATGATATAGAGCATTCCGTTTGATTTTTTCATTATTTCAATCAGTTGCTTTCTCATTATCACAATCGTTTTAGGTTATTCTTATTCATTGCAGGGCATCGAGAAGTGTTTTTTGATTTTTACTTAGTGAATGATATTTTTCAAAAGTGTTTTTTGAGCAACCAGTCAGCCGTTTTGCTTCATCCTCGTTTGTAATTAATATCTCCATTTCATTCATCAGGAGTGAAAGATCCCGTTTTGAAACTACGCTGGCCCAGCCTTCGGATTTGGCGTATTTTACAACTCCTGTATTTGGATGTCCGTACACAATAATTGGATGCTGACTTAACATAAACAAATGAGATTTTGTAGATACAGACAAGCTAATTGCAGTAGCAACCCGATCATCAAATGTTTCTGCCAGGATGTTTATATCGGCTCCTTTCAGATATCCGCGAAGCAATTCGTTGCCCGGATCAGGTATGATATCTGTGAATTTTGCATTTTTAAGAGCAGCAATTCCTTCCTTTTCCATACCCGACGAAATAACCAGTAAACGCACCGGATTTCTTTTTTCTGTAAGCATCCTGCAGCATTCATCCACGTCGAGCAGGAGCGGCCAGCGATACTTATTGAAATAACCGGTGGAAACAATTGAAACGACATTATCGGGGTGGTATCTTTGCGGAAGTGCATTTTCAAAACTTTCAGTTTCTTCAGCGTGGTTAATGGTGATGAATTCTTTATTGTAACGCGATTTATATTCCTGTGACATAATACTGTTAAAGGCAAAAGCTACATCCACATCGTTCATCAATCGCTGTGTAGATGATTTTACTATCGGTCGCATCAGCCACCGGAATAGCGTCGGCTCTTCGTACATACCGGAATAAAGATAGGAGGGCCAGTCATCCGTCGTAAGAAATGCAAGTTTTGCTCCGGTCATTTTTTTTAATAATAAAGCCAGCCACACAAAATACAGATTATAGCCCTGTACAAAAATTACCTGAGGATAATATTTCTCAATCCACGTTTTCATTTCAGAAGACATTTTTGGCCGGAAAATTAATTCAACTATTCCTGTGTCAACAAGATACCGTTTTGCTTGCAATTTTATTTTTTCTGTTAAACCATGCTTCCTGATTTCTGTTGGAGGTTTGAGAATATCAAATCCGGATTTTGGAATTTCATGTGTTTTAAGTCTGAAAAAGAGTTTACCAAATCTTCTCTCAGCTTTTCCTATCCTGTAGTAGCGCTGAAAAAATCCTTTATCTCCGTTGTCGTCGTAACAAAAAATCTGGGCCATATTTTCCCCCGGCCAGTTTTTGAACAGGTTTCGCAACAGGAGCCCGTTGTTAAAACTGTCCCTTTCGTTAATGCGCTGAATTCCAATAAATAGCACGCGGGGGTAATACATAGTTTCTTTATATTATTTTTTCTCAGCTACCTGAATAACAGTATGATAAATTTCTATTTGTTTTCTGACTATTTCATCCGGATTATGCCTTTTTAAGGCAGTTTCACGCGCATTAGTCCCATATTTCACGGCTTTTTCAAAATTCTTTGATAGTTCGGTAATTGAACCTGCCAGTGAATAGGCATCGCCATTCTGAAAGAGAATTCCCTCTTTATTGTTTTCTAAAATTGTATCTGTTCCACCTGCAAAACTTGCTATCACCGGCATCCCGATAAGCATAGCCTCACAAAGACTGTTCGAGCTATTTTCGAGATGGCTTACCTGACAATAAATATCTGATTTTACAAGTATTTCCACAACGTCTGTTTCGCTCTTCAGACCATAAAAAGAAATATTCAGTGACTGATAGTCAATTTTTAACCAACGCTTTAGCATCATCGGCAGTTCATCGGTTTCTTTCAAACCAATAATTATCCATTTGAATGGAACTGAATTCTGCTTACAAAGGATTTCGGCGCTTTTTATGACAGTTTCAAGACCCTTGGATAAATCGCTATTCATGATGGTAACGATTTGTAATGGGGTGTTAAATCTCGATTTATGCCACAGGAACTGGTAAAAAGCAGGCCGAAGCATTTCGTTACATGTAAAATATTGGCTTGAAGGTGAAAGTAATCCTGTAATTCGCCTGTCCCAATTGGTTCGACCTGTGATAAACAGTGCATGCGACAGAATTTCACGCTCTTTAGTTGCTCTCTTTTTCAGTTCGGCAATTGTTCTGCTGTATGATCTGAACAATAACTTTGGTTTTATTCCTTCGAAACGATAGGCTGCGCGGAAAGAAACCCCGGAGAAATACATCTCGCTAAAAGGAGATAATAGGCCCTGAATGGAAATAACTACAGGAATATCGGTATGTGCCTGAATTAGACCGTAATTATGTTCTGTACCATGAATATGTATAATGTCCGGTCGTACCATTTTGACGATTTTGACCAGCTCTCCGGTTTCTTTTTTGTCGTTATCACTGCGAAGTATACGATTGATTAAACGCTCTGTTTTTGAATTTCTTCCTGGCCGAAAGACCGGGTAATACATTGTATTTTTATATCGGAATGGTTCAACAGCTTCTTCCCAATAAAAGCAGACCGTCAGTTCAATATCATTATTCAGAACCAATTGCTGTTCTAATGATTTGAGCCAGCCACCCAGATAGTGATCCGGAATTAATTTTTCGGTAGCTCCGCAAGGCGTATTTGCAAACCAGAGAACTTTCATAAATTCATATTTATATCTGTTTTTATGTCTTCCTTAAGTAAATAACTTTTTCTGCTTTCTGAGAACTGCCTGTAAAAAACCGGTAAAGAAAAAAAACTTAAAAACATCGGATAATTTAGGAATTGTTCACCCTGGAGTACTAATACAATGGTCAGGAGAAAAACGACAGCAATTATTTTTTTTCGGGAATAATGATGAGCAAACAGATAAACGCAATAAAGAAAATAGAGAAAGAAAGGAATACCCCAGATTGCAGCAAAGTTTGACATGCCATTCCCGTGACCGATATCTTCTTTGACCCACGGATGAAAACGATATCGGGTCGAAATATCCAGTCCGTTACCTGTAAGAGGTTGCGACCTGATATACATCAAGTCCATATTCAATGCTCCGAAACGGGTATTGGAAACATCACTTTCTCCCATTGCCATGGCGCTGGAAAATTGATCTTCAACTTTATTGCCCATAAACGCGATATTATTATAGCCCCAGTAAACCAGCAAAAGTGTTAAAGGAACTATTACTATTTTACCCCAACTATATCTTTTCCAGATATATAATAGTACCAATATCCCGAGTAAGAAGTATCCAGTTGTTGATTGGGAGGTTATTATTCCCAGAATTATGCAGAGTACTTCCTGTTTATAATAACCAATAGTAAAACTCCGGTTTTCAAGAACGATAAACAGCAGTGCCAGAATAAGATAACCTGCAAATGCGCCCGGTTCCCAAAACATGCCTGAATTGCGTACCAGTAAACTTTCCGAAAAAGTTTCGGCAGGGTATGAGGTGTATAGAATTAGAGATTTTAGAAATATATTATCGAGTTGTATTCCTGTTTGTATGAATTGATTAAGTATGAAGAAGGGCAAACTGATTAAGGCTAAAAAAGCCATGATTTTTATATAGGTTTCGACAAAACTGATGCGTTTTGCCTGATAAAAAATGAATGTGAACAGACCCAGAAATATTTTTAGAATTAATACGATCACCCCGGGATAACTTACCTTCCCCAGCAAAAACTGCTGATATATTACTAACAGAACTATGAATACAATTACCGAAAATATTTGCTTTATTTTTAATTTTACATATTCAAAATTTACAAAGTTGAGGACATGGACAATAAAAGCAAAAGAATAGAGAACAATTAACATTTTAGAATAGCCCATGGATGAAATTATCGGATTCCCGCTAAAGCACAACATGAAGAATAAGGGTAAATAGTTCACCACACGCCGCAGTTTGGTATCATACGACTGTTTTGGTGAAGCTACTACTGATTTTTCATCCGTGAGCTTTTCGTTGTCAGAAAGAAATAATATGTTTGTAGTCTTAAGCATTGCTCTTTTTCGCTCTATAGAATAAAATTTGGTTTTGAATTTTAAATAATTGAATTATTCCCAGTTTATTTATCCCTTATGAAATTAACAGTAATAGTTTATTGTAAAGGTTTCTCTGTAATTTTCCCAATTTAGCTTTCCAAATTAACGCGCTGAATAAATTTAGTAATCGGGAAAAGTTTTTTTTGTTTTTAATTAATTCACGCTCAGAAAAAAACAATAACAGATATTCCAATCGGTAATGAAATGCGTAAAAATACATCTTGTTAGCCGTCAATTCTGGTAATAATACTTTCTTGTAAAATAATTTCAAACTTCTTACGTAGTTGATATTCATTACTTTGCTGTGCGATACACTGTCGTTGTTGTCGCGGTAGTAAACCAGAAAATCATTAACGTAGTAAAGTTTTCTGCCGCTTTTAAGTATTTTTATAAATAAAGGATAATCATCCAGAAAAGGGAATTGTTCGTCAAAACCATTAAGTTGCTTCAATGTTGTTGACTTGATGAAAAAACCAGGAGCCGGTAAAAAATTCCCTTTTAATAAATTGAGGTACTGTTCCTTTGATTCCAGCAAAAAGAATTTAGGTAAGTAATCTTCCGGTTTATCAATGCCATTAACAGATACATTTGAGAATATGACTTCTATTTCGGGATTTTGGTAGACCTCTTCATAGAATCTTTCGATGCAATTGTCATTTAGTCTATCATCACCGGCAATAAATTTAATCCATTCACCTTTTACTGCATTAAGCCCTCTGTTTAGGTTTGGGACAATTCCTGTATTTTTCTTAACAGAGATTAATTCCGTTCTGATGAAGCGGTTTTTGTTTTTTTCGATCCATTCGGTACACACAGACAAAGTATTATCCACAGAGCAGTCATCTGTTACAATCAGTTCGATATTCTGATAGGCTTGTGCTTTGGCGCTTTCGAGCGTTTCGAGCACATACTTTGAACTGTTGAATGTTATAACAACAATTGAAACTAATGGCTGTTTCGGATCTTTCATATAGATGATGTGCTTATTTTCGAATATATTTTTGTAAAAACCCCAGAATTAACTCTTTTATACCAATTCTCTTCTCCAGCTCCCGAAATGAATACCAGGCAGATAATACAATTAATATGCTCCCAACAATATAGGGGTATGGCTGATTAAAAAACTTAACAGCCAAAAAACTCAGCATAGCTAACAGAAACTCTATAAGAAAAATGAGGGAAAATGATTTGGTGAATGAAAATTGATAATTAATTTTAGCTATAATGTAAACCTGTATAAATACTATGATATAACCAGCTAAAAATGAAAACCCTAAACCATTTAATCCCCAAAAATGATATCCTATAATATTGAAAATTAATGAATAAGTTTCGGCAACAAGCTCGCTCCAAAAATAAATTTTACTTGCAGACTTTGCCAGAAAAATAAATCCAATTGCCCAACTGGCTGCTTTAAAAAACATACCCAGCGAGGCCCAATACAACATTCCATTAATGGCAACAAATTGATCGGAATAGAGTAAAATAACGAACCAGTTGATAAATACCAGAAATGCAATTAATAAAGGTGCGATAATGAGGATTGCAATTTCGGCCTGTTGGTTGATGGCTTGTCTGCTTAATTCATTGCTTTTTGCAACAGCCGATAATCTCGGATAATAATCAGTCCCCATAGCTGTGAAAATCATCCCCACGTAGGTTCCGATCATGGTGAATCCTGCACTATAAAGTCCAACATCGGCTACATTGCCGGTTCGGTTTATGTAAATACGAAGCAGATAGGCTGTCGCCATAGTCATCAAGCCACTAAGGCTGATTACAAAACCCATGGTAAGCATGTTTTTACCTTCGGAAATAGTTTTTGCTCTTGATATCCGTATGGGTTTGATTTCAACTTTTCGGGAATAGTACCAGGAAAAAAATAACGATATAAGGGATGTTACAATAATAACCGGAACAATTCCACGAATACCTAACTTGTAATATAATGGGACGACGATAATCAGACCTGCAATACTACCATATAAGTTTGCTTTAGCCAGGTATTGCAATTTTCGTAATCCCTGAAGAATAACAAGCTGCCCGCTGCTTAACTGATTGAAAAGTAAAGTAACCGAAATCCAGATAAATGCAAGCGTATAATCTTTATTTCCGAAAGTGAGCTGACTTAGCCAGGGTGATAGAATCAACGTAACAATCGCCCCCAACATACCCGT
>Ga0316605_10000563_pt1 | contig 25188 bp, 22 predicted proteins | sample OWC_soil_day20_n_FD_207666 | JGI IMG/M metagenome (GOLD analysis project Ga0316605, IMG submission 207666) | Wetland soil microbial communities from Old Woman Creek delta, Ohio, United States - OWC_soil_day20_noCT | ecosystem: Environmental > Terrestrial > Soil > Wetlands | place: USA: Ohio...
ACCCGCCTTGATCGTCACCAGCTTGCGCAACTCGTCTTCGGGAATGGTGAAATTGCCGGCCAGTTTGACCGACGAGACTTGATAACGCTCTCCCTCGCTGACGTTGGCGGTGATGTAAACATCTGTCTTGTCGGGAGAAATGGACACCTGGGTCGATTCGACATTGAACTCGAGGTAGCCCCGGTTCATGTAGAACGACTTCAGTTTCTCCAGGTCGGCCGACAACTTTTGGCGCGAATACTGGTCGTTCTTGGTATACCAGGTCAGCCAACCCGGCGTGGTTAACTGGAATTGCGACAACAATTCCTTTTCCTGAAACGCCTTGGCACCGACGATGCTGATCTGCTTGATACGGGCCGCATCACCTTCCTCAATATTGAAGCTGAGGCCGACCCGGTTGCGCTCAAGCGGCGTGACGGTAGTCGTGATATTGACCCCGTACTTGCCACGCGTCAGATACTGCCGCTTCAATTCCTGCTCCGCCTTGTCGAGCAGGGCGCGGTCGAAGATGCGACCATCGGCAATGCCGGTGTCCTTTAGCGCCTTGACGATGACGTCCTTGTCGAATTCCTTCAGGCCAGAAAAGCTGATCTGGGCAATGGCCGGACGTTCCTGGACGACGACGACCATGACATCGCGCTCGATCTCGATCCGTACGTCCTTGAAGAAGCCGGTGGCAAACAGCGCCTTGATCGATTGTGCCGCCTTTTCGTCGTTCAGCGTCTCCCCGACCTTGACCGGCAGATAGCTGAAGACGGTGCCCGCCTCCGTCCGCTGAATGCCCTCGACACGGATGTCCTTCACTGCGAACGGCTCAAAGGCCAGTGCTGGCGCAGCGAAGAAGCCGGCGATCAACAGGGACAACAGGGGTTTTTTCATTATTCAGCCGGAAACGAGGCGATTTATGTCGTTAAAAAAAGCGAAAGCCATCAAGACAAATAGGATGGAGAGACCGATCTGTTGCCCCACCTCCATCGCCCGCTCGGAGAGCGGCCGCCGCCTGACGACTTCTATCATATGATACAACAAATGCCCGCCATCCAGCACCGGGATGGGCAGCAGGTTGAGCACACCCAGGCTGATGCTGACCAGGGCCATGAACTTGAGGTAATAATCGACGCCTAGCCTGGCTGACTGGCCAGCATAATCGGCGATGGTCACCGGCCCCGACAGATTTTTCCAGGACACCTCGCCAATCAGCATTTTCCCCATCATTTGCAGGGTAAATATCGATTTGTCCCAAGTTTCAGCCAAGGCCTTGCCGCCCGCCGCCAGAAAACCGTAGCGCACAAAAACGCGAATATCGCGCCTGGCCTCGCCCGACTCGGCGACAGCCAGGCCAATCTTGCCGACCTGGCGCCCGCGCTCGGTCACGCTATCCGGAATCACCACGATGCCCAGCATTTCGGCCTGCCGCTCAACCTCCAGACGCAGCGACCGCCCGCCGGCGTCGCGCACCAGCATGACGAAATCAAGCCAGCCGCCAACCGGGGCGCCATCCACCGCCCTGATCGTATCGCCCACCTGCAGGCCGGCCCGCTCACCGGGCGCCCCGGCTACCAGCTTGCCGATCACCGCTGGAATGTTCGGCCGATAGAAAGCAATCCCCAGGCGTTCCAGCGCATCGCCTTCCCAGCCCTGCTCGCCGGCCGCGGCCAGCGGCAAACGTCGAACATTGATCTCCTGCTGCTCGTTGACTACCTCGAGTTCCGCGAACTCCTGCTCGGCAGCCTTGCGCAGCAGCAGCCAGCGCAAATCGTCCCAAGTCGCGACTGGCTCGCCATCCACCGCCCTGACCTGTTCGCCATTGACCACTCCAGCCATGGCAGCTGGCGAACTGACCGGCGGCTTGCCGAGTACCGGCAGCAACTCGTCGCTGCCATGCAGAAAGACCGCCCAGTAGAGGAAGATCGCCAGCACGAAATTGGCAAGCGGGCCGGCCACGACGATCAGGCTGCGCCTGCCCACCGACTGCCGATTGAACGCCCGATGCAGTTCAGCCGGATCAACCGGCGCCTCGCGTTCGTCGAGCATCTTGACATACCCCCCCAGCGGGAAGGCGGCCAACGCCCATTCGGTGCGGTCGACACCCAAACTGCACTGAAAAATTGGTCGCCCGAAACCGACCGAGAAGCGCAAGACCTTTACGCCACAATAGCGGGCCGCCAGATAATGCCCCAACTCGTGCACGACGATCAGTACGCCAAGCACTAACGCGAAAGCAGCAAGATAAAACGGCAAATTGATCACTGAAACGACCGTTCCCGCAACATGGCCCCGGCAACTCGCCGGGCTTCAGCATCGGCAGCCAGCACATCAGCCAGACTACCCTCCGACGTGGCAGCCAGGACACCCAGCGTGGAGGCGATCAGACGGGGAATACCGAGGAAAGGCAATTGCCGCTCAAGGAAGGCGGCAACCGCCACCTCGTTGGCCGCATTGAGGATGGCCGGCGCGGTGCCGCCGACCCGCAGCGCCTCGTAAGCCAGCTGCAAACAGGGAAAACGCGCAAAATCCGGCGGATAGAAGTCCAGGCGGGCAATCTTGAACAGGTCGAGCGCCTCGACGCCAGCCGCGATCCGCTCCGGCCAGGCCAGCGCGTAGGCGATCGGCGTGCGCATGTCGGGGTTGCCCAACTGGGCAAGCACCGAACCGTCGCAGTATTCAACGGCCGAATGGATGACGCTCTGCGGATGGACGACAACCTGGATCATTTCCGGCGGCGCGGCAAACAGCCAGTGCGCCTCGATGACCTCCAGACCCTTGTTCATCATGCTCGCCGAATCGACAGAAATCTTGCGCCCCATGACCCAGTTCGGATGGGCGCAGGCAGCCTCCGGCGTCACGTCCTCCAGCGCGGCCCGCGGCGTATTGCGGAACGGCCCGCCAGAGGCGGTGAGCAGCAGGCGACGCACGCCGCACTCGGCCAGCCCGCGGGAAAAATCGGCCGGCAAGGCCTGAAAAATGGCATTGTGTTCGCTATCGACCGGCAGCAGCGTCGCCCCGTGTTGGCGCACGGCATGCATGAACAACTCGCCAGCCATGACCAGCACTTCCTTGTTGGCCAACAACACCCTCTTGCCGGCACGCGCTGCAGCCAGCGTCGGTTCCAGGCCTGCAGCGCCAACGATGGCAGCCATCACCGCATCGACTTCGGGCAGCGACGAGAGTTCGACCAAGGCCTCGATACCGTGGCGCACTTCGGTGGGCAGCCCGGCCGCCCGGCAACGCTCGGCCAGTTGCCCGGACAGTTGCGCGTCGCGCAGCACGGCAAAGCGCGGCCGGAACTCCTGGCACTGCTCGAACAGCTTGTCGACCTGGCTGTGCGCGCACAGCGCAAAAGCATGGTAACGATCCGGATGGCGGCGAATGACGTCGAGGGTACTGACCCCGATCGACCCGGTGGAACCGAGAATGGTGATATTTTGCACGGTCATTGGGCGGGATAAACCAACAACAGCCAGAGCAGCGCAATGATCGGCATGGTCGAGGTCAGGCTGTCGATGCGGTCGAGCACGCCGCCGTGACCGGGTAGCACATTGCTGCTGTCCTTGATGCCAGCCTGGCGCTTGAGCATGGATTCGTAAAGATCGCCGATGATGCTGATCGCCGTGATCAGCAGCAAGGCGAGCAACCAGAACGGCAACGACAACAGTTCCAGCGAAAAACCAGCCCGCACCGCCAAGCCGTAGGCGACGACGCCGACGACGGCGCCGACCGCGCCTTCCCTGGTTTTGCCCGGGCTGATCGACGGCGCCAGCTTGTGTTTGCCGAAAGCCTTGCCGGAAAAATAGGCGGCGATATCGGCCACCCAGACGACGGCGAACAGACCGAGCAAGACGCCGGGACCAAGCACGCGCAACTGGACCAGGGCCAGCCAGGTCGGGAACAGGACGAGGGCGCCGACCAGCAGGCCGATCAAGCCGCCGCCCAGCGCCCACTTGGCGCGCAACCACAGCGGAATCACGACAAACCAGAACATCGCCGCCAGGCCATAAACAACCAGCACCCAGCGCGGCGCCGGTGCAAACACCTCGCCGGCGCCGATGACTTCCGGCGCCAGCAGCGAAACCACGGCGCAGATGATGGCTACCGCCACACCCAGCAGGCGCCGACGTCCTTCTGGCCAGCCAAGCAAGGCACCCCACTCCCAAGCCCCGACCCCGACCACGGCAGCCAGCAACAGCGCCCACTGAGCCTGCGGCAACAGGAACAAGCTGGGCAACAGCAGGGTCAGCAGAACGAGCGCCGTGATAACGCGGGTTTTAAGCATCGGTTTGGCCGGTCAATTGCTCGCTGGTCCGCCCGAAACGGCGTTCGCGTTGCTGATAGGAGGCAATGGCCCGGTCGAACTCGACGGTATCGAATTCAGGCCACAAGGTGTCGGTGAAATAAAGCTCGGTGTAGGCCAGTTGCCAGAGCAGGAAATTACTGATCCGCTCTTCGCCGCCGGTACGGATGAACAAGTCCGGTTCCGGGGCGTAATGCATGGCCAGATAGGGTTCGAGATCGGTTTCGCTCCAACCGTCGCGCTTATCCGGCCGGGCCGCCAACATGCGGTTAACACCCTGCATGATGTCCCAGCGCCCACCGTAGTTGGCGGCGATAGTCAGATCGAGGCGTTCGTTGCCGGCAGTCTTCGCTTCAGCCTCGCGAATCAGCTGCTGAAGTCGAGGCTCGAAGCGCGACAGGTCGCCAATGACGCGCAGTCGCACGCCATTGCGATCCAGTTTCTCCACTTCCGATTCCAGCGCCTTGACGAACAACTGCATCAGCAAGGTCACCTCTTCCTGCGGTCGACGCCAGTTTTCCGACGAAAAGGCAAACAGGGTCAGGTAGCGTATCCCGCGTTCGAGGCAGGCCCGCACCATTTCGCGGACCAGCTCGACCCCCTTGGCATGACCGGCGAAGCGTGGCAGGAAACGCTTCCTGGCCCAGCGGCCATTGCCGTCCATGATGACCGCGACGTGCCGGGGCACGGCCGCAGCCGTCGGCACCTGCCGGGTCGAACTGGAAAATAACGCCATGCGGCGGGAAGTAATCGCCAGTATCCGGGATTAAACCTGCATCAGCTCGGCCTCTTTGGCGGCGAGCATCTTGTCGACTTCGGCGATGTATTTGTCGGTCAGCTTCTGGACGTCGTCCTGAGCCTTGCGCTCGGCATCTTCGGGGATTTCACCCTTCTTAAGCGCATCTTTGAGGTGGGTATTGGCATCGCGCCGCAGATTGCGAATGGCCACCTTGGCCCCCTCGCCTTCCTGCTTGACAACCTTGGTCATTTCCTTGCGCCGCTCTTCGGTCAATGCCGGCATCGGCACGCGGATGATCTCGCCCTGCGAGGCCGGGTTGAGACCGAGGTCGGAATCGCGAATGGCCTTTTCGACCTTTTGCAACATGGGCTTTTCCCACGGCTGGACGCCGATGGTACGAGCATCGATCAGGGTGATGTTGGCGACCTGATTCACTGGCACCGGCGAACCGTAATAATCGACCATCACGTGATCAAGCAAGCCGGTGTGAGCCCGACCGGTACGGATTTTCTGGAGGTCGTTCTTCAGCGCCTCCAGCGACTTCTGCATCTTGGCTTCGGCGGTTTTCTTGAGTTCCGGAATCATCTCGTCTTCCTTCAGCAATAGACCAGCGTGCCTTCGTTTTCGCCACAGACCACGCGCTTCAGCGCGCCAGCCTTGAAGATGGAAAACACGTTGATCGGCAATTTCTGGTCGCGACACAGGGCAAAGGCCGTCGCATCCATCACCGCCAGGTTGCCGGCGATGGCTTCGTTGAAACTGATTCTTTCGTAGCGGGTCGCCGCCGGATCCTTCTTCGGATCGGCCGTATAAATGCCGTCCACCTTGGTCGCCTTCAAGACGATCTCGGCACCGATTTCCGAGCCGCGCAGTGCTGCAGCGGTATCGGTGGTGAAGAAGGGGTTGCCGGTCCCCGCCCCGAAAATGACGATCTTGCCTTCTTCGAGGTAGCGGATGGCCTTGCCGCGAATGTAGGGCTCGACCACCTGCTCGATATTCAGCGCCGACTGGACACGGGCGTTCAGGCCGGCCTGGCGGAAGGCATCGGACAGCGCCATGGCATTCATCACCGTGGCCAGCATGCCCATGTAATCCGCGGTAGCGCGATCCATCCCGGTGGCCGTACCGGCCATGCCGCGGAAGATGTTGCCACCGCCGATCACGACGCCGATTTCCACCCCCATATCGGCGACCGCCTTGATCTCCCCGACAATCGCCGCGATGGTCTGCGGATTGATGCCGTAGGCGTCAGAGCCCATCAGGGCTTCGCCGGAGAGCTTCAGGAGGATGCGCTTGTATTTGGGTGCGGTCATCGGCGTTCCTTTCGATTACTTCTTGGCAGCAGCGGCAGCAGCTTGGGCGGCCACTTCGGCGGCGAAGTCGTCAACCTTCTTCTCGATGCCTTCACCAACGATGAACAGGGTGAAGGAAGCGACGGAAGCGCCTTTTTCCTTCAGCAGCTGCTCGATGGTCTGCTTGCCGTCGGCCGCCTTGACGAAGACCTGGCCGAGCAGGGTGACGTCCTTCAGATACTTCTGGACGGTACCTTCGGCGATCTTTTCCAGCATCGCCTCCGGCTTGCCGGCTTCGCGGGCCTTCTCGATGGCAACGCGACGCTCGGTATCGAGCAGTTCGGCGGAGACACCGGAGGCATCCAGCGACTTCGGCTTGGAAGCGGCGATATGCATGGCCAGATCCTTGCCCAGTTGCTCGTCGCCACCGATCACGTCGACCATGACGCCAACCTTGGCGCCACCGTGAATATAGGAAACCAGCTTGCCCTTGGCTTCGAAACGGACGAAGCGGCGAATGGTCATATTCTCGCCGATCTTGCCAACCAGGGCGGAACGGGTCGACTCGACAGTCCCCTCACCCATCGGCAGAGCCGACAGTGCGGCGACGTCGGCCGGATTCTGACCGGCGACCAGCGCGGCACAACCGTTGGCCAGCGCAATGAACTCATCGTTCTTGGCGACGAAATCGGTTTCGCTATTGACTTCGATGATCGCACCGGTCTTGCCATCGGCCGCGATACTGACCGCGACGATGCCTTCGGCCGCGATACGGGCAGCAGCCTTCGAGGCCTTGTTACCCAGCTTGACGCGGAGGATTTCCTCGGCCTTGGCCATGTCGCCATCGGCTTCGGTCAGCGCCTTCTTGCATTCCATCATCGGTGCGTCGGTCTTGCCGCGCAGTTCTGCCACCATGCCTGCGGTAATTGCCGCCATACTTGTTCTCCTGAGCTCTCAAAACGGGCGGAGCTTAAAGCCCCGCCATTACAACCTTATTCAGCCGCGTCGACGACTTCGACGAATTCGTCGTCACCACCGGCAGCGACGATTTCCTGAACGACCTGATTGCGGCCTTCGAGGATGGCATCAGCCACGCCACGGGCGTACAACTGGATCGCACGGGAAGAGTCGTCGTTACCCGGAATAACGTAAGAGACGCCTTCCGGAGAATGGTTGGTATCGACCACACCGATCACCGGAATACCGAGCTTTTCGGCTTCGGTGATGGCAATCTTGTGGTAGCCGACGTCGATGACGAAGATGGCGTCCGGCAGGCCGGCCATATCCTTGATGCCACCGATGGACTTTTGCAGCTTTTCCAGTTCGCGACGGAAGGTCAGCGCTTCCTTCTTCGGCATCTTTTCCAGCTCACCGGCCTCGACGGCCAGTTCCATGTCCTTCAGACGCTTGATCGAGGTCTTGACCGTCTTGAAGTTGGTCAGCATACCGCCCAGCCAGCGCTGGTCGACGAAAGGAGCACCAGCACGCAGGGCTTCCTGACCGATGATTTCACGCGCCTGACGCTTGGTGCCGACGAACAGCACGTTGCCGCGATTGGCGGCCAGCTTCTTGACGAAAGCCATGGCTTCGTTGTACTTAGCCAGGGTCTTTTCGAGATTGACGATATGAATCTTGTTGCGGGCACCGAAGATGTACGGGGCCATCTTGGGGGACCAGAAACGGGTCTGGTGACCGAAGTGGACACCAGCCTCCAGCATTTCACGCATGGTAACGGACATTGTAAAACTCCTTTAAGGGTTGAACCTCCACCCGCCAGAAACGCCCGCCATAATCAAATCCTGGCGAACACCCTTAATCGGCGGATGTGTGGATTTGGCTGCACACAACCTTGCGCACAACCGTTTTAACGCGCCTCTCGGCTCGAAAAAACTTTCGGATTATAGCACTGCGAGTATTACTTGATAAAGCTCAATAGCCATTCTGCTTGAGCGACAGCAGTTGCAGCATGCGTGCCAGATAGGGCTGCCAGTCGGGCATGTGCAGACTGAAATCGTTTTCCAGATGCGTGCAATCCAGCCGGGAATTGAGCGGACGCACCGCCGGCGTCGGGTATTCGCTGCTTGGAACGGCCCGGATGGCCTCCGGCTTCAGGCGCAACTCGAAACCCGGCATGGCACCAGCCAGGTCGACGATGGTCCGGGCAAACTCATGCCAACTGACCGGCCGGCCTGAACAGAGGTGATAAAGACGCTGCTCGCCGGCCGCCATCACCCCCCCCTGGCGCAGACCGGCCAACACCACGCCAGTCACCGTGGCGACCAGCGCCGCTGGCGTTGGCGCACCGACCTGATCACTGACCACACTCAAACTGTCCTTGTCGCGCGCCAGACGCAGGATGGTCTTGACGAAATTGCCGCCACGCGCCCCGAAAACCCAGCTTGTCCGAAAAATGACCGACTTAGCGCCACTCTTCCGGATTGCCTCCTCGCCAGCCAGCTTGCTGCGACCGTAAACGCTTTGCGGATTGGTCGGATCGGTCTCGACATAAGGCGCCGGCTTCAAACCGTCATAGACATAGTCGGTCGAATAGTGAACCAGCAAGGCACCACTTTCCGCCGCCGCCTCGGCCAGCACCCCAGGCGCCTCGGCATTGATCCGCCAGGCCAGTGCCGGTTCGCTTTCGGCCTTGTCCACCGCCGTGTAGGCCGCGGCATTGACGATGACCTCTGGCCTCAGTCGCTCCAGCAGGGAACGTAACTGCCCGGGATCGCTTAAATCGGCACCCGCCCGTCCGCAGGCCACGACCTCGCCGTGCGGTGCCAGCGAACGTTGCAACTGCCAGCCGACCTGGCCATCCTTGCCCAATAGGAGAATGCTCATAACATTTAATCCGGCAAACCGAAAAACCGGAGTATGCCACCGCTTGCCGGGCCGGCTTTGCGAAACCGGAGGCATCCTTTATCCTTCGCCCCTTCCCCACCGCTGAACAGTACCGTCATGGGCATCCCGATCAAAACGCCGGAAGAAATCGAAAAAATGCGTATCGCCGGCCGTCTCGCTTCCGAGGTTCTCGATTACGTCGAACCTTTCGTCAAGGCCGGCGTCACCACCGAAGAACTCGACCGCCTGTGCCACGACTATACGGTCAATGTCCAGGGAGGCATCCCGGCACCGCTGAATTACGCGCCGTCCGGCTACAAACCCTATCCCAAATCGATCTGCACCTCGGTCAACCACCAGGTCTGCCACGGCGTGCCGAGCGACCGGGTTCTGAAGAACGGCGACATCGTCAACCTCGACGTCACCCCGATCAAGGACGGCTACCACGGCGACACCAGCCGCATGTACCTGATCGGCGAACCGTCGATCCAGGCCAAACGCCTGTGTGAAATCACCTTCGAATGCATGTGGCTAGGCATTTCGGTGGTCAAGCCCGGTGCGCGCTTTGGCGATATCGGTGAAATCATCCAGAAATACGCCGAGAAGAACGGTTATTCCGTCGTTCGCGAATTCTGCGGCCACGGCATCGGCAGCAAATTTCACGAGGAACCGCAGGTCACCCATTACGGCAAGGCCGGTACCGGCGCCAGGATGGAACCCGGCATGATCTTCACCATCGAACCGATGATCAACGCCGGCAAGGCCGGCATCCGTGAAATGGCCGACGGCTGGACCATCGTCACCAAGGACCACAGCCTGTCGGCGCAGTGGGAACACACTGTGCTCGTCACCGACACCGGATATGAAGTGCTGACCCTGTCGGCCGGTTGCCGTCCCAAGCCCGACTGGATCAAGTAATGCACATTGACGTCGCCGCGCTGCGCAACGAGGTCAAGCAAAACCAGCAAAGCCTGCGCGAAACCTACGAACGAACCGGCGACGGACTCGCCCTGCTGAGCCAGCGCAGCGAGCAGGTCGATGGCATCCTGATCCGGCTGTGGGACAGCCTCGGTTTTCCTGCCGCGCTGACCCTGGCTGCCGTCGGCGGCTACGGCCGGGCCAAACTTTATCCGGCCTCCGACATCGACCTGCTGATCCTGCTGCCGCAGGAACCCAGCGCTGCCGTCCAGGAAAAACTGGAAAAGCTGGTGGGCTGCTTCTGGGACATCGGCCTCGAAATCGGCCACAGTGTGCGCACCATCGACGAATGCCTGGCCGAGGCACGCAACGACATCACGGTGCAGACCGCCCTCTTCGAAGCACGCCTGCTGACCGGCAACCAGAAGCTGTTTTCGACCTTCAGCAAGCGCCTGCGCGGCAACCTCGACCCGCTCGTTTTCTTCGAAGCCAAGCGCCTGGAACAGCAGGAGCGCCACCTGCGCTTCAACGAAACGCCGTACAGCCTGGAGCCGAATTTCAAGGATGCCCCGGGTGGCCTGCGCGACATCCAGGTCGTTTTCTGGATCGCCCAGGCAGCCGGCTACGGCTCGACGTGGAGCGACCTGGAAAAACACGGTTTCATCAGCCGCGAAGAACGCGAACACGCCGAGGAATGCCACGACCACCTGCGCCACCTGCGCATCCGGCTGCATTTCATGCTCGGCCGGCGCGAAGACCGCCTGCTGTTCGACTATCAGAACACGCTGGCCGCCCAGTACGGCTTCGAATCGACGCCGGCCCGGCGTGCTTCCGAGCAGTTCATGCAGCGTTATTACCGCAACGCCAAGGCCATCACCCTGCTCAACACCATGCTGCTGCAAAGCATCGGGGCGGCGCTGGCACCGGAAGGCGAGCAACGGCCGCAGGCGCTGGACGACAATTTCCAGGTGGTCGGCGGCCTGCTCGACACGCGCGACCCGGAGCTGTTCGAAAAAACGCCCTCCGCCATTTTCGACAGCTTTCTGGTCATGCAGGAATGCCATGAACTGCACGGCATGACCGCCCGCACCTTGCGGGCGCTGTGGCGGGCACGCGAGCGCATCACCCCGAAATTCCGGGCCGATCCGGCCAACCGCGCCGCCTTCATCAAGCTGTTCCGCAATGAGCGCGGCATCGTCCACGAATTTCGCCGGATGAACCAGCTCGACATCCTCGGCGCCTACCTGCCCAATTTCGGCGGCATCGTCGGCCAGATGCAGCACGACCTGTTCCACGTCTACACCGTGGACCAGCACATCCTGCAAGTGCTACGCAATCTGCGCCGGTTCACGATGAGCGAGTTCGCCCACGAATACCCGCAATGCACCCGGGCCATCAGCGACTTCGACCAGCCCTGGCTACTCTACGTTGCCGCCCTCTTTCACGACATTGCCAAGGGCCGCGGCGGCGACCATTCAGAACTTGGTACCGCCGATGCGCAGGAATTTTGCCAAAACCACGGGTTGACCGCAGGCGATACCGAACTGGTCGTCTGGCTGGTCCGCCATCACCTGGTGATGTCGCAGGTCGCCCAGAAGGAAGACCTGAGCGACCCCGAGGTCATCGACAACTTCGCCAAACTGGTCGGCGACAGCCGTCACCTGACCGCGCTTTACCTGCTGACCCACGCCGACATCCGCGGCACCAGCCCGAAGGTGTGGAACCAGTGGAAGGGCAAGCTGCTGGCCGACCTCTATTACCTGACGCTGCATCATCTCAGCCGCGATGCAGCCCCCGCTCCGGCACATGGCATCATTGCCGAGCGCCAGGCCGAAGCGATGCGCCTGCTGCGTTTCTTCGCGTTGTCCGAAACCGTGCATGAACGGCTATGGAAGCAACTGGACACCGTCTATTTCCTGCGCCACTCGGCCGAGGAAATCGCCTGGCACACCCGCTCGCTGCACTACCGCATTTTCAACGACCAGCCGGTCGTCCGCGCCCGCCTGCACCAGGAAGGTGAAGGGCTACAGGTAATGGTCTACACCCGCGACCAGCCCGACCTGTTTGCCCGCATCGTCGGCTTCTTCGCCAAGGCCGGCTACAGCATCGTCGATGCCAAGATCCACACCACGGCGCACGGCTACGCGCTGGACAGTTTCGTCGTGCTCGACGTTTCCAAGCGCGACAACGACCGCGAAATGGTGGCCTACATTGAGCACGAACTGGAACAACGGCTGATCCACCAGACCCCGCCGGAAGCGCCGTCAGCCGGCCGCCTGTCACGCCAGGTCAAGCATTTCCCGATCAAGCCGGAAGCCAGCATCCGCTGCGACGAGAAAGGCACCCATTTCATCCTGTCTCTGGTTGCCGCCGACCGCCCCGGCCTGCTGTACACAGTGGCCAACACGCTGGCTGAACACGGCGCCAACCTGCACACCGCCAAGATCGTCACCCTCGGCGAACGGGCCGAGGACGTCTTCCTGATCAGCGGTGGCGACCTGCGCCAGAGCACCAGCCGGATCCGACTGGAAACCGAGCTGATCGAGCGCCTGAAGGTTTAGACCGACAACCCCATCGGCGGCAGGTTGTCGTTACAGCCGACCAACCGCTCGATGATGCTGCGCACGCGACCCATGGCCTCTTGCAGTACGTGCTCGAGGCTTTCAAAGTGGATGCCGTTGGTGCTGCTGCCGCGCCCTGCCGCATGGTTGGCGATGACGTTGATCGCCGCGTAGGGCAAGCCGAGTTCGCGCGCCAACACCGCCTCCGGCATGCCGGTCATACCGACCAGATCGGCCCCGTCGCGTTCAAGACGATTGACCTCGGCCGCCGTTTCCAGCCGCGGCCCCTGGGTCGCCGCATAAACGCCACCTTCCTTGATGGCCAGGCCGAGTTGGCCGGCAGCGACGGCGATGGCCCGGCGCAGGTCGGCATCGTAGGGTTCGGTAAAGTCGACGTGGGTAACCGGCACCCCCGCCCCTTCGAAGAAGGTCGACTTGCGCCCCCAGGTGTAATCGATGATCTGGTTGGGCAGCACGATGTCGCCCGGTTGCAGGTCGTCGCGAATACCGCCGACCGAGGCCACCGAGATGATGCCGGTCGCCTTGTGGTGGTGAATGGCCCACAGGTTGGCCCGGTAATTGACCATGTGCGGGGCGATGGTGTGACCGTAGCCGTGGCGCGGCAGGAACATCACCGGTTGTCCGCCGATCTGGCCGAAAACCAGGGCGCCGGAAGGTTCGCCGTAGGGAGTGCGAACGACCTCGCGGTGCGAGACGTCGAGATTGGACAGCGTGGTCAGGCCGCTGCCACCAATGATTGCCAGCATCTTATTTTTTCCTTTCGGCCAGGAGCGAGGCCAGGGTCGGCACCACGTTCTTCAGCGACGGGTGCGATTTGCGAAGGTGCGCCAGATCGGCGGGATTGTCGCCCAGCTTGCGATAGAGCGCGTTGCGGCGCTCTGCAATCCAGGGCAAGGCGAGCAGGGTTTTTTCACTGTGATAGCGGACCAGCGTGTCGCGGCCGATGTCCTTGGCCTGCCACGCGATGGCCGTACGGTCGACGAGGTGCAGCGCCTGCACGCCGGGCAGCGCACTGGCCAGCTCGGCCACCGCCCGATGAATTTTTTCGCGGTAAGCCGCCACCACCTGGCCACCATCGCTGGCGCTGGCCCCGGTGACGTCGGCCGGTGCGCCCATCAACCAGCAAACGACGCTGTCCGGGGCAAAAGCCTCGAGCTGCGTCCGCTGTTCTCCGGTCAAGGCGGTAATTTCGGCCTGCAGGAAACCTACATCGCGGCTGGCGACGCGCCCTGTCGTCGCCGACAGACACTCGGGCAGCGTGTCGATGGCCAGCACCGCCAGGCCGCGCGCCGCCAGTGCCTGCGTACCGAAGCCCAGCCCGCAACCGATTTCGAGCACCCGCCGACCGGGCACCAACGCCGCCATCCATTCGTAGTCGCCACGCCGGACATAGGCCTCGCCTTCGCTTGCCCAATAAGCGAGGAATTCGGCGACGTCGGCACCGCTCACGCCGGATCCTTCATGGCATAGACGGCCGGCAGATGCCGCCAGGCGCCATCGACATCCATGCCGAAGCCGAAGACGAAACGATCCGGCACGGTCAGGCCGATGAAATCGGCGGCAATCGGCTTCTGCTTGCCATTCTGCTTGTCGGCAAAAACGGCGGTGAGCACCTCCACCGCGCCCAGCCGACGCAGGCTTTCCTCGACTGCGGCCAGCGTGACGCCTTCGTCCAGAATGTCATCGACGACCAGCACGGTGCGCCCTTTGACCGGCGTCCACGGCGCAATGCGCCAGGAGATCTTGCCGCCCTGCGTTTCCGGCCCGTAGCGGGTGGCGTGCAGGTAGTCGAAGTCGAGCGGAAAATCGAGCTGCGGCAGCAGTTGGCCGCAGAAGATGACGCCGCCGGTCATCACGCACAACACCAGCGGATTCTTGTCCGCCAGTTGGGCATTGACCGCCTGCGCCACCCGCTGCACGGCCGCCTGCACGGCCTCCGCCGAGTGGATCAATTCGGCATCGGCCAGCAGGTCGCGGGCTTTTTGCAGTTCCATTTATTGCTCCAGGGTTTTCAGATAGGCATCGAAAGCCGGCCCGACTTCGGGGTGACGGCGGCCGAACACCACGCTGGCCTGCAGATAGCCGAGCTTGGAGCCGCAATCGTAACGCGTACCGGCATAACGATAGGCCAGCACCTGCTCCTCGGAAAGCAGCGAGGCGATACCATCGGTCAACTGGATTTCCCCGCCGGAACCCGGCTTGACAGTTTCCAGATGGTGGAAGATGCGCGGCGTCAGGATGTAGCGGCCAACCACGGCCAGCGTGGACGGCGCCTCCTCCGGTTTCGGCTTCTCGACGATGGCATTGATCTGCTCGATACGCTCGGCCACCTTGCGGGTATCGACGATACCGTAGCTCTTGGTGTTGGCACGCGGCACGTCCTGCACGCCGAGGACCGAACAACGGTAGTAGTCGTAGGTATCGGTCATCTGCTTCATCACCGCCACCTCGCCATCGAGCAGGTCGTCGGCCAGAATGACCGCGAACGGCTCGTCGCCGACCACCGGTTTGGCGCACAGCACGGCATGTCCGAGACCGAGCGCTTCGGCCTGGCGGATGTAGATGCAGTTGATGCTCTTCGGAATCATGCCGCGCACAAAATCGAGCATCTCGTCCTTGCCGCGTGCCGCCAATTCAGATTCCAGTTCGTAGGCCTTGTCGAAATGATCCTCGATCGCCCGCTTCGAACGGCCGGTAACGAAGATCATATCGGTGATTCCAGCGGCCACCGCCTCTTCGACGGCATACTGTATCAACGGCTTGTCGACAATGGGCAGCATTTCCTTGGGGCTGGCCTTGGTGGCGGGCAGAAAGCGGGTGCCCATGCCGGCCACCGGAAATACGGCTTTACGAACTTGTTTCATAATTGAACTCCCTCTTTCAAGATTTTCAGCAATTCTGCCTCATCAAGCACCGGAACTCCCAGTTCCAGCGCCTTTTCGAGCTTGGATCCGGCCTCTTCGCCGACCACCACGTAATCCGTTTTTTTCGATACCGAACCAACTACCTTGCCGCCGGCTGCCTCGATCAGCGCCTTGGCTTCATCCCGTTTCAGCGTCGGCAGCGTACCGGTCAAAACCAGCGTCTTGCCAGCCAGCCGCTTCGGGCCGGCATCGGGCGGTTCGCCGACCGGCCAGTGGACCCCGGCCGCCTGCAAACGCTGAATAACCTCGCGGTTGTGGGCCTCGGCAAAGAAAGCAGCGATGCTGGCAGCAACCACCGGGCCGACGTCGGGCACCTGTTGCAGGGATTCGGCATCGGCTGCGGTCAACGCCTCAATACTGCCGAAATATCGGGCCAGATCGCGGGCTGTCGCCTCACCGACATTACGAATGCCAAGCGCGAAAATAAAACGGGCCAGCGTAGTCCGTTTGCTGGTCTCGATGGCTACGGCCAGATTTTGCGCCGACTTGTCGCCCATGCGTTCCAGCCCGGCCAGCGTATCGACGCTCAGTCCATAAATATCGGCCGGCGTGTGCACCAGATCGGCGTCGACCAGTTGCTCGACCAGCTTGTCGCCCAGGCCTTCGATATCCATCGCCCGACGGGCGGCGAAATGGATCAGCGCGCCCTTGCGCTGGGCCGGGCAATACAGCCCGCCGGTACAGCGCGCAATGGCCTCATCGAGCCCCCTGACGATCGCCGAGCCGCATTCCGGACAGGCGGTCGGCATTTCGAAGGGCGGATGCAAAGGCTCGCCGCCGAACAGGTCGCGGCTCGGCCGCTTGTCCGGCACGATGGCGACCACTTCCGGAATGACATCGCCGGCCCGGCGCACGATTACCGTGTCACCGACCCGCACATCCTTGCGCCGCACTTCGTCCTCGTTGTGCAGCGTCGCGTTGGTCACCGTGACACCGCCGACGAACACCGGTTGCAGGCGGGCAACCGGGGTAATGGCACCGGTCCGGCCGACCTGAACGTCGATGCCCAGCACCACGGTCAACGCCTCTTCGGCCGGGAATTTGTGGGCAATGGCGAAACGCGGCGCCCGCGACACGAAGCCGAGTTGGTGCTGTGCCGCCAGGCGATTGACCTTGTACACCACGCCGTCGATGTCGTAAGGCAGCCTCGCTCGCTGTTCACCAATCTCGGCAAAATAGGCAAGCAAGCCCCTGGCGCCCTGCACCACCCGGCGCTCGGTGGCAACCGGGAAGCCCCACGCGGCCAATTTATCCATCAGCTCGGCGTGTGTGCGTACGTCCAGATCGTCGGCGCCGGCCCCGACACCATAGGCGAAGAACGACAACGGCCGACTCGCGGTAATTTTTGAATCGAGCTGGCGCAGGCTGCCCGCCGCGGCATTGCGCGGATTGGCGAATTCCTTGTCGCCACGCTCGCGCTGGCGGGCGTTCAGCTCGGCGAAAGCGGCCTTGAGCATCAGCACCTCGCCGCGCACCTCGATCAGCGCCGGCCAGCCCGTGCCATGCAGACGCAAGGGCAGGCAACGCAGGGTACGCAGGTTGGGGGTCACTTCCTCACCGGTCGCCCCGTCGCCCCGGGTAGCGCCACGCACGAAGAGGCCGTTTTCGTAGGTCAGGCTGATCGCCAGGCCATCGAATTTCGGCTCCACCGCGTAGTCGACCGCAGCAATCGTCTCCAGGCCATCGCGCACGCGCTGGTCGAAGGCTTCGACCTCTTCCGGGGCAAAGGCGTTGTTCAGCGAAAGCATCGGCACGCCGTGCTCGCACGGGGGAAACTCCTTGAGCGGCGCCGCACCGACCCGCTGCGTCGGCGAATCGGCCGCCAGCAGTTCCGGATATTCCGCCTCCAGCCCCTGCAATTCGCGGAACAGCCGGTCGTACTCGGCATCCGGAATGGTCGGGTTGTCGAGGACGTAATAGGCCTGGTTGTGCCGCTCGATCTCGGCGCGCAGGCTGGCCGCACGCTCACTTGCCGCTGCCGGAACCGCCATCAGGAAAAGAGGCGCAGCGCCTGTGCCGAGCCGGCCGGCAGACGATAGGCGAGCATCGCTGCCTGCGGCTTGCCGACGAATTCGCGTTTGATGTGGTCGAGCTGGGCATCGGACAAGGGATGACGATTGTCGTCCACCAGCATGCCGTTCAGGGTCTCGGCAAATCGTTTGGCCAGTTCGGACATCTGCATGAACACCCGCTCGCCGTGGTCGACGCGCGGCACGTCGAGCAGGAAGGTCAGGCCGTGCGTACTCAACGAGCGGATGGATTCGGCCGAGAATTGCGTGCTTTCGAAATTCTGCAGGCAGAACTGGGCGCGGCCCTCGTCGTCGTAACGGGTAAACAGGCCGTCGATACCCAGCACCATGCCGGCCGCCTCGGCCAGCGCACGAATCTTGGTCCCGGAGAACGGTGCCCCCTTGCTGATCAGATTGACGCCGATTTCCAGGTCGACCTCGGCGCAGAAGCGGTCGAGTTCGGCGGCGGCATCGCGCACCCGGGTGGAGGGCATGTCGGCCACCGCCATCAGTTCATCGGCCAGCGCCTGCATGGCGCCGACAAAAACGGCCAGATCGGCGTCGGAGACCGGCCCCATGCGATTGACCAGTTGCAGGCCAACGCGCAGGCGGCGCAGCGACAGCGGATTGTCCGACGTCAGACGTTCCCATTCGCGACTGCGTTCGTTGAAGCCGAGCCAGTGAATCGGCTTGGCGACACGTTGCAGGATTTCACGCTGCGAATGGAGGATCTGCGCAGCCGATACCGGGTCGACCAGTTCCATGGCAACGATGAATTCCAGGCGCGGGTCGAGCATGGCCGACGGCACTTCGACCAGCGGCAATTCCTCTCCTTCCGTATCGACCACCGGTTCGGACGGGACGGCAGGGGCGGCCGTCATGGCCGGCAGTCCATCGGACTCGGGCAATTCCGGCAGCGGACCGGGCGGTTCGTCGACGTGCACCGGCGGCGGTACGGTGCCCTCCGCTTCGGCGAGAACCGGCTCAATGCGCTCCGCCGGTCGCAACGGAGCTTCTTCGCGACGAATTTCCGGTTCGCTGCGGTCGACCACCGGTGGCGCCACAAAAACCGGGGCGGTCGCTTGCGGGCCATCGCCGAGCAGCACGTCTTCGTGATGCGGTTTCAGCACCTGTTCGGCCACCTTGCGGTGCCGGTATTCCTGCCACTTGTTGTAAGCATAGACGCCGACCACTGCCGTGGCGCCCAGGCCGATCAATCCCATCTGGAGTTCGGTCACGCCGCATCCCTCATCTTCAAAGCTTCCTCGATATCGACTTCCACCACGCGCGACACACCGGATTCCTGCATCGTCACGCCGACCAGTTGTTCGGCCATTTCCATGGCGATTTTATTATGGGAAATGAACAGGAACTGGGTTGCTCCCGACATTTTCTTGACCATGCCGCAGAAACGCTCGGTGTTCGAATCGTCGAGCGGCGCATCCACTTCGTCGAGCAGACAGAAGGGCGCCGGGTTCAACTGGAACATCGAGAAGACCAGCGCGATGGCGGTCAGCGCCTTCTCGCCGCCGGACAGCAGGTGGATGGTCGAATTCTTCTTGCCCGGCGGCTGGGCGATGACCTGGACGCCGGCATCGAGGATTTCCTCGCCGGTCATCACCAGCTCGGCCCGGCCGCCACCGAACAGTTCCGGGAAAAGCTGGCCGAAATGGCCATTGACCGTATCGAAGGTGCTTTGCAGCAGTTCGCGCGTCTCGCGGTCGATACGGCGGATGGCGTTTTCCAGGGTTTCCATGGCTTCGGTCAGGTCAGCCGCCTGCATGTCGAGGTAGCCCTTGCGCTCGGTCGCCGTTTCCAGTTCCTGCAAGGCGGCCATGTTGACCGCGCCGAGTTCGGCGATGGCGTTGCCCAGGCGGGTGATCTCGCCCTGCAAACCGGCCGGCCGGGCCGCGCCCAATTCCGGCAGCAGCGCCGCCTCGTCGGCACCGGCCTCCAGCAACTGCTGGGCGTATTGCTCGGTATTCAGGGCGGCCGCCTGCTCCTTCAACTTCAGATCGCCGATGCGCACGCGCAGCGGTTCCAGGCCCTGCTCGATTTTCAGGCGCTGCTCCTCCAGGCCGCGCAGCGCCTGGGTTGCCACCTCCAGCGCATTGCGCCTGTCGGCCAGCGTCCTTTCCTTCTCTTGGCGCAACGCCAGCGCCGCCTGCAGGCTGTCTTCCATGACATCGGCCGGCGCGGCCTCGACCTGCTCGGCACACTGGGCACGGTCCTTTTCGATGCGGTTCAGTTCGCGCTGGGCGGTGGCCTGCTGGGCGAACACGTCCTGCAACTTGCCCTGTGCCTCGCGCAACGAGAACTGCGCTTCACGCAGCGCCCGGTCAAAATCAGCATTCCTTTCGCGCTCGGCGCGTACGGCGCGTTCGCATTCGTCGAGCCGCGACTGGGCGCCGGCGACCAGCACGCGGATACGCGACAGGCCGTCGCGCACCTCGGCGATCTTGTCGTCGGCCGCCATCTCGCGTTCGCGCTCGATTTCCTCTTCCTCGGCCAGTTCGGCCAGCTGTTCCTGCTGCCGCTCCTTCAGTTCGCGATAGCGCTCCAGCGCCTGCGACAGTTTCAGCACTTCGAGCTGCACTGCATGCACACGCTGCTGACGGTCGGTGACGTACTGGCGGATTTCGCCCATTTCCTCGCGTTTGTCGTCGAGCTGTTCGTCGAGCAGCGCCAGTTGTTCGCGGGCGGCCTCGGCCTTGTCCTCAAAGGCGGCAATCCCTTCGGCCAGAGTCTCGATCTCGCGCTGACGTTCGAGCAGGCCGTGTTCACTCTGGTCCGGCGCGAAGAAGGTGAGGCTGGTGCGGGTCAGCAGGTCGCCGCCTCGGGTCACCAACAGACCGCCATCCGGCAGTTCGTCGCGTTGGTCCAAGGCCTCGGCCAGGCTTTCCGCAGTACGCACGGCGCCCAACCAGTCAGCCAGAGCGGCGCGAATCGCCGGCTCGTCGCTGCGCACGCGGGCGGCCAGCGTTTTTGCCTCGAATGGACGGTCGACCGCAGCGGTGCTGCTCAGCATCACCGCCAGACGCCCTTCCGGCCGGTCATGCAGCCAATCGTCGAGCTTGCCTGGGTCGTCGCAGGCAATGGCGCTCAGGCGTTCGCGCAGCACCGCTTCGACGGCATCCTCCCAGCCGGCTTCGACGTGGATCTTCTGCCACAGCGGCGGCGCGCCTTCCAACTCATGCCGACGCAGCCATTCCGGCAGCTTGCCGCTCTGCTGGGTGCGGGCCTGCATCTGTTCGAGCGCGGTGCGTCGTGCCTGGCCGGCGGCCAGTTCGCGCTCGATGCGTTGCAAGTCTTCCTGCGCGGCGCGTCGGCGGGCCTCCAGTTGGGGCATTTCCTGCTGCAACTGCTGCAAATGATCCTGGTCGCCAGCCAGTTCCTCGCGCAGCAGGTCGAGTTCCTCCTCCTTCTCGGCCAGATCCAGGGCGTCCGGTGCCTCGCCCCCGCCGGCCTCGTCGCGCAGCCGTTCGCGCCGCTGGCTCAGTGCCTGCAGGGCGCGCTGGGCATGCGCCTTGTTGGTCAGTTCGACTTCCAGCCGCTGTTCGCCGTTGGCGGTGCGCGCCTTCAGACGTTGCAGTTCTTCCTGCGCCTGGGCATGGCTTTCCTCGACCTGCGGAGCGATGTCCATCTGGGCATTGAGACGCTCCTCGGCCTCCTCGACGCGCAAGGCGGCGATTTCCTGCGTTTCTTCCCATTTCTGGCGGTCGACCGCCAGCTTTTCGGCGCTAGCCGTCCACTGCGCGAGTTCACCTTCCAGCTGGACGAGACGGGCTTCCAACTGGCTGCGCGATTCGCGGCGATGGCGAATTTCAGCTTCGAGACGCGCCACTTCCGCATTGGCCGCATACATGTCGCTCTGCGCCTGATGCAATGCATCGCCAGCGGCAAAATGCGCTTCGCGCGTTGCCTCGGCGCGCGCTTCGGTTTCGCGCAGTGCAGCGCTCTGCGCTTCCAGCTCGGTGGTCGCCCGCTCGACGTCGAGCGCCAGGCGCTGGCGCTCGGCCTCGGCCTCACGCTTCCTCAACAGCCAGAGAATCTGCTGACGCTGCACCAGCTGTTCGTTCAAGGCCTGATAGCGACGGGCAACCTCGGCCTGGGCTTCGAGCTTTTCCATCTGGTTGCCCAGTTCTAGCCGGATATCCTCGACCCGGGTCAGATTTTCCCGTGTGTCCTCCAGCCGGCCATTGGTTTCCTTGCGCCGCTCCTTGTAACGGGAGACGCCGGCCGCCTCTTCGAGAAAGACACGCAGGTCATCCGGCTTGGCTTCGATGATGCGCGAGATCATCCCCTGGCCGATGATGGCATAGGCGCGCGGCCCCAAACCGGTACCGAGGAAGAGATCGGTGATGTCCTTGCGGCGGACCTTCAGGTTGTTGATGAAGTAATCCGACTGGCCCTGCCGGGTCAGCGTGCGCTTGACCGACAGTTCGGTGTATTGAGACCACTGGCCAAGGGCCCGACCCAGCGTATTCTCGAAGATAAGTTCGACCGAGGCGCGCGCCACCGGCTTGCGGTTGGAAGAACCGTTGAAAATGACGTCCATCATCGATTCGCCGCGCAGTTCGGATGCCTTCGATTCGCCCAGCACCCAGCGCACGGCATCCATGATATTGGATTTACCACAGCCGTTCGGGCCGACCACGCCCACCAGTTGCCCGGGCAGGGCGACCGCGGTCGGATCGACGAAGGACTTGAAACCGGCGAGTTTGAGCTTGGTCAGACGCATGCGAGCTTCCGGCGGGAATCAATGCCCCCGCCATGATGGGGGCTGTATAATAGCACCGGACCTGTTTGATCGACCTCACCGCCCAAGGAGAACGGCCAGATGAACCCGGATGATCAGTTTCTCTCCCGCGCCGTCGAACTGGCGCGCCTAGGCAGCGAAAGCGGTGATGGCGGCCCGTTCGGCGCAGTAATCACAAAGGACGGGAAAATAATCGCCGAAAGCTGGAACCGGGTGGTGGCCAGCAAGGACCCGACCGCGCATGCCGAAATCGGAGCCATCCGCCGTGCCTGCACCCTCCTCGACCATTTCCACCTGAGCGGCTGCACCCTCTACGCCTCGAGCGAACCCTGCCCGATGTGCCTGTCAGCAGCCTACTGGGCACGCATCGAACGTATCGTCTTCGCCAACAGCCGGACAGAAGCCGCCGCCATCGGGTTTTGCGACGACGAACTGTACTGCGAACTGAACCGCCAATTATCCGCACGCAGCATCGTCATGGAGCATCGCCCACTATCCGATGCGCTGGTCCCGTTGCAACGCTGGGCCGAAAACCCGAACCGCACGCCCTATTGACCTCACTCGGCACCGGCCTACGCGACGGATGAACCTGCTGGATCAGGCCTGCGTCTTCTCGATTTCAGCCAGCAAGCGCAAGGCCCGCTCACGGTTCCTGGCAATAGCGGCAGCGCGTTCGTCGACCTTGGCCGCATCGGCCAGCGAGGACTGAATCAAGGCCTGGTGTGGCGTCATGCCACCCAGGGCCGCTTCGAGCATGCGCTCGGCCTGCAGATCGAGGTCGTCATCCGGCAATTTACTTCTCCATTTTGGCGGGCTGCCGTTTTAACCGTTTCCCGAAACCGAGTAAAGGCAAAAATACGGCGCACCGCCAGCCGGGCAATCCCCGGCCTTATTTACTTGGCAGCCGGCTTCCTGCCCGGTGCCGGGCGCGGCACATAGCCGGACAAGCGGCACTGGAAGCCCTCGACCGCTTTACCCTTGACGTAGCTGGTCACGGTGCAGCGGGAAATATCGCCCCGGGCCGACAATTCCGAGAGAGAGGCCCGAACGTCGTCCAAGGAAATATTGGTCGCGGCAGCAATGTCGAAATCGAGCAACTGACCATGCTTCTTCAGATATTCGAGAACTTTTGCGGTGTGCATCAGGATTCCTTTCTTTGGCTTGACGGACATCCGGCGGAGGCCCGTACGATAAGGCGTAACCCTTGTTGTGCTGCAAACTGACGCCATGCAGGCCGTCGAAAACGATAAAACCCGGGCCGGTCGAACCGACCCGAAGATGAAAAAAGCCCCGCGATCCTCGCGGGGCCTTGCCCATCGGAGAACCGAAACTTACTTGCTCTTCTTGGTGACAGCCGCCATGTTGGCCTGGGCCGCATCGGCAAATTGCTTGGCCATCGAATTCATGTTGCCGAAGGCGGAATTGGCGGCGGCGATGGCGCTCTGGATCGCGGAAATGGCACCTTCAGAACCGGCCGGCGCCGACTTGGCGGCCAGTTCGACCATGCCAGCCATCGACTTCTGGAAGTCGGCAAACTGGGCTTCCACCATCTTGACCAACTCTTGCTGGGTCTGGCTGGTGATTTCATAAACGGAACGGGAGTAGGCAACGGCCTTCTCGACGGCCGGCTTAGCCAGGGAGGACTGGGCGGCAAGCGCTTCTTGCGGATCCTTGGCGGCCAGCACCGATTTGGCGCCGGAGGCGGAGTCTTCCAGCACGGAACGGGCCGTATTCAGATTCAGCGCCGCGATACGCTCGGCGGAGGCCAGCGCCGTATTGGCGACAGACAGCAGGGAGTCAACAGTGGCTTTGTTGGCAGCGGCAAATTGCTCGGGATTGATAGACATTCGTTGACTCCTGATAAGGGGTTTATTGGTTTTCAAGAACCAGTATAACGCAAAACGGGATTGGTTTGTGCACCGCAACAAGGAAAATTGCAACAAACTCTTGCCCCACTGTGCCAGCCGTTGCCAGCAGCCAAGCGACAGACGGCAAAAGCAGCCTTGTTCACCAAGGCAGAAAAAGTGTTTTCAGGGATAATCGACGCTTTACATCCATTCGACGTCAGCCGTGAATCCGCACCTCGCCCAACTCCAGCCCTACCCCTTTGAAAAGCTGCGCGCCCTGTTCGCCGGCGTAACGCCGAACCCACAGCACAAGGAAATCAAGCTTTCCATCGGTGAACCGCAGCACCCGACGCCGCCGTTCATCATGGAGGCGCTGACCAAGGGCCTGACCGGCCTGGCCAACTATCCGACGACGCAGGGCATTCCGGCCTTGCGCCAAGCCATAGCACAGTGGTGCCAGCGGCGCTACGGCCTGGAACTCAATGCCGAAACCGAGATTCTTCCGGTCAATGGCTCGCGCGAGGCGCTGTTTTCCTTCGGCCAGACAGTGATTGATCCCAGCCTTGGCTACGTGCCGCTGGTGGTCAGCCCGAACCCGTTCTATCAAATCTACGAAGGCGCCGCCTACCTGGCCGGAGCCGAGCCGCGCTTCCTGAACAACCTGCCGGGCAATAATTTCGCCTTCGATTACAGCGCCCTGTCCGAAGAAGAATGGGCCCGCGTGCAGCTGTTCTACGTCTGTTCACCGGGCAACCCGACCGGCAAGGTACTGTCGCTGGCCGACTGGCAAACACTGTTTGCCCTGTCCGACAAATACGGCTTCATCATCGCCTCCGACGAATGCTATTCGGAAATCTATTTCGACGAGGCCAACCCGCCGATCGGCGGCCTGCTGGCCGCCAAACTGCTCGGCCGCACGAACGAGCGGCTGGTGATGTTCTCCAGCCTGTCGAAACGCTCCAACGTGCCGGGCATGCGTTCCGGTT
>Ga0316605_10000564_pt1 | contig 25053 bp, 11 predicted proteins | sample OWC_soil_day20_n_FD_207666 | JGI IMG/M metagenome (GOLD analysis project Ga0316605, IMG submission 207666) | Wetland soil microbial communities from Old Woman Creek delta, Ohio, United States - OWC_soil_day20_noCT | ecosystem: Environmental > Terrestrial > Soil > Wetlands | place: USA: Ohio...
GCGCACATTTTCAAGATGTTTTTGATGCAGTAAAAGCCGATAGTCAGGTTATTGGTTTGGTTGCTATTGAAAACACCATTGCCGGTAGTCTTCTGCAAAACCACGAATTACTGCGTAAAAGTCAATTGCAAATTATCGGAGAATACAAACTACGCATCTCCCACTGCTTAGTTTGCCTGCCCGATGAAGACTGGAAAGATATTGTGGAAGTAAACTCCCACCCCATCGCATTAATGCAATGTCAGGAGTTCCTCGATAGCCACCCCAGTTTCAAGGTAGTAGAAGCAGAAGATACGGCAAAGAGTGCAGAGATGATTAAGAAAAAGAATCTAAGAGGCCATGCCGCCATCTGTTCCAAAGCAGCTGCCGAGATCTACGGAATGAAAATCCTGCAGGAAGGTATTGAGACCAACAAGCATAACTTCACCCGCTTCCTTGTAATAGCAGACCCCTGGTTGGCAGATGACTTCCGAAAAGATAAAAACATCAATAAAGCAAATATCGTTTTCTCATTACCACACACAGAAGGGAGTCTTTCCCAAGTTCTTTCAATTCTATCTTTCTACAACATTAATCTGACTAAAATACAATCATTGCCAATTATTGGGCGGGAATGGGAATATCTTTTTTATGTAGACATAGCTTTTAAAGATTATCTAAGATACAAACAAGCTATCGACGCAATAACACCATTAATCAAAGAACTAAGAATACTAGGAGAATATGAAGAAGGAAAATCAAGTATTTAACATCGCACCTGCTTCAAGACTGAACAGCGTAAGCGAATACTACTTCTCCAGAAAGCTGAAAGAAGTAGCGCAAATGAATGCAGAAGGGAAACAGGTCATTAGTCTAGGAATTGGAAGTCCCGACCTACCTCCTTCAAATGACACCCTGCAGACCATGTGTGAACAAACAATGCGCACTGATGTACACGGTTACCAACCTTACACCGGTATACCAGAGCTTCGTAAAGGATTCTCCGATTGGTATAAAAGATGGTATAATGTTGATTTAAACCCTAACACAGAAATACAACCTCTGATTGGTTCCAAAGAAGGAATTCTTCATGTAACGCTTGCTTTTGTGAATCCGGGAGAACAAGTTTTGGTTCCAAACCCAGGTTATCCAACCTACACTTCACTCAGTAAGTTATTAGGTGCCGAAGTTGTTGCATACAATCTGAAAGAAGAAAACGGATGGATGCCCGATTTTGAAGAGCTGGAAAAGATGGATCTGAGCAATGTAAAACTGATGTGGACCAACTATCCAAATATGCCCACAGGAGCTAATGCTTCTATGGACTTATACGAAAAATTAGTAGCCTTTGCCCGTAAACACAATATTGTTGTTGTAAACGACAATCCATACAGTTTTATCCTAAACGATAAACCTTTAAGCCTTTTAAGTGTTGAAGGAGCTAAGGAGTGTTGCATCGAATTCAATTCAATGAGTAAAAGTCACAATATGCCGGGATGGCGTGTAGGAGTAATTGCTACAAATGCACAGTTCATTCAATGGATACTGAAAGTAAAAAGCAATATCGATTCCGGCATGTTCCGCCCATTGCAACTCGCTGCAGCTAAAGCTTTAAGTTGCGAAGCATCCTGGTACACCGAAATGAACAGCGTTTACCGTAAGCGCCGTAAATTAGCGGGCGAAATAATGCACGCTTTAGGTTGTACTTACGATGAAAATCAGGTTGGGATGTTCCTCTGGGGAAAAGTTCCTGAATCGTGTGAAAATGTGGAAGCATTTACCGACAAGGTTCTTTATGAAGCAAATGTCTTTGTAACCCCCGGATTTATATTCGGAAGTAACGGAGCAAGATACATTCGCCTTTCCCTTTGCTGCAATGAAGAAATGCTGGCAAATGCATTGGAAAGAATTAAAAACATGAATAAATAAAAAACATAAAAATATACTCATAATGGAATTAGAATCTATTTTATTACCTGGAGTGGAAGCAAAACGACCAATCGTAATTGCAGGTCCATGTAGCGCAGAAACAGAAGAACAAGTGATGGAAACAGCCAAACAATTGGCTAGCAGAGGGATTAAGATTTTCCGTGCAGGAATCTGGAAACCACGTACTAAACCGGGAGGATTCGAAGGTGTAGGTGTTGAAGGTCTTTCCTGGTTACAAGAGGTAAAGAAGGAAACAGGTATGTATGTATCTACAGAAGTTGCAACATCCAAGCATGTTGATGAAGCACTTAAACACAATATCGACTTGTTGTGGATCGGCGCCCGTACATCTGCTAATCCTTTCGCTGTTCAGGAAATTGCCGATTCACTAAGAGGTGTAGATATCCCTGTATTAATTAAAAACCCGGTAAATCCCGACCTCGAATTATGGATTGGTGCTCTGGAACGCCTTCACAATGCAGGTATAAAGCGTCTTGGAGCAATTCACCGCGGATTCAGTACATACGATAAAAAGATATATAGAAATCTTCCTCAATGGCACATCCCAATTGAACTACGTCGCCGTATTCCTAATTTGCCAATATTCTGTGATCCTAGTCACATTGGTGGAAAGCGTGAGCTTATCGCTCCACTTTGCCAGCAAGCAATGGACTTGAATTTCGACGGGTTGATTATTGAATCACACTGCAATCCGGATGTAGCTCTCAGTGATGCTTCTCAGCAGGTTACTCCTGACATCTTAGATTACATCCTTAACCTGTTGGTTATCCGTAACGAGACTCAAACAACAGAAAGCCTTGCAGAGTTAAGAAGACAGATTGATGATTGCGATAACTCATTGCTAGAAACACTGGCAAAAAGAATGAGAATAAGCCGTGAAATTGGAACTTTCAAAAAAGAGCACAATATGACTATCCTTCAAACCGGACGTTATGATGAGATCCTTTCAAAAAGAGGAGCACAAGGTGAAGAATTTGGCATGGATGCAGAATTTGTAAAATCAGTATTCGAGGCAATCCATGAAGAATCAGTTCGTCAACAAATGGAAGTTATAAACAAGTAAAGCAACAATCAACATGAGAATATTAATTCTTGGAGCCGGAAAAATGGGCTCCTTCTTTACAGATGTATTAAGTTTCCAGCACGAGACAGCCGTATACGATGTTAATCCACAACAACTTCGCTTTGTATACAACACGTATCGTTTCACCACACTGGAAGAGATAAAGGAGTTCGAGCCGGAACTTGTAATCAATGCAGTAACCGTAAAATACACACTTGAAGCTTTCAAACAGATCATCCCTGTATTGACAAAAGACTGTATTTTAAGTGATATTGCAAGTGTAAAGACAGGATTAAAGAAATTCTATCAGGAAAGCGGATTCCGTTACGTATCCTCACATCCTATGTTTGGTCCTACATTTGCCAGCCTCAGCAACTTGTCGAGCGAAAGTGCCATCATTATTTCAGAAAGCGATCATTTGGGAAAAGTATTCTTTAAAGACCTCTACAACTCACTTAGTCTGAATATATTTGAATATACATTCGATGAGCATGATGAAACAGTGGCTTATTCACTCTCCATTCCTTTTGTTTCTACTTTTGTATTTGCAGCGGTAATGAAGCATCAGGAAGCGCCAGGTACTACATTCAAAAAGCACATGGCTATAGCCAAAGGTTTGATGAGTGAAGATGATTATTTGCTTCAAGAGATCCTTTTCAATCCACGTACTCCTGCTCAGGTAGAGAATATACGCCGTGAGTTGAAAGAAGTCTTGGAAATTATTACCAATAAGGATGCCGACAGATTGAAAAAGTATCTTACTAAAATTCGTAAGAACATTCAATAAACTTAAAACAACCAATTAAAAGGCTCAAAACGCATTTTTTTTCAATATGTGGGTTGGGCCTTTATTTTTTGTGTCACAGGCTGTGATACAATTTAAAACTGATAACATAATTTTCCACCAGCTTGGGAGAAAAATTCCTTGGCGGCATCGCACCGAAATATTCACTATGATGTAAAGAACAAAAGATATTCATCTTTATAAAAAAATGTTCCGTAGATTCTATATGCAACACTTCATTTCTTCCTCTGTTATTTCATTAAACCAAGGAATCCTCAACTCCATCTCTGACTACAGTTTCAAAAAACATTTTCTCAGAGCGAACCCAGAATTCCTTTTCAGCGTACAATGCCTCATAAACAACCATGCGTTCTAAGGTTTCACTGTCTTTGGCAACAGCTTATACAAGCCTCCTTTAAAGTGGAGGAAATACCTTTCTTTATCTATAATTATAGCCACATTTCTACAAAATGTTCTTTTAAGTCGTCTTCTAATGGTAATACTGTTTTTTCCGATAACTCTTTTCCATCAAGAATAAGCCTAGATAACGAGTCGTCTGTGATACGATTGAAGGTGATATGATACACTGTTTTTGCAAAACGGTAATGAACTTTGTAACTATTCCAATCTTGAGGGAGCAAAGGTAACAGATTTAGTTTATTACCCGATCTATTTACGCCCAAAAGCGTTTCAACCAGAAGACGATACATCCAAGAGGAAGAACCAGTATACCATGTCCAGCCGCCTCGACCGGTATGAGGTGCACAAGCATACACATCAGCCGCCACAACATAAGGTTCCACTTTATATATAGCAATCTCTTCAGCTGTTTTACCATGCTGTACAGGATTTAGCAAACCGAAAAGCTCCCAGGAACGTTCGGTTTCTCCCATGAGAGCAAAAGCCATGGCAGCCCAAATGGCTCCATGTGTGTACTGACCACCATTCTCACGCACACCAGGAACATAACCTTTTATATAACCCGGATTGAGGATAGATTTATCGAAAGGTGGAGTAAATAGCTGAATTAAGTTATCATTGCGGTTCACCAGCTGTTTGTTAACCTGATCCATAGCCTGCACAATTCGTCTCAAATTTCCAGCGCCACTAATCACTGACCAACTTTGTGGCAAAGAATCAATGCAACATTCCTGGTTATTTTTAGATCCAAGTGGTTCTCCGTTATCAAAGTATGCTCGACGATACCATTCACCATCCCACGCATGTAACTCAATATTGAGTTGTAAATCATGTGCATGCGCAAGACAGCTTTCGGCAAAGTCATTATCATTACGCAGAATCGCTATTTTAGAGAACTTGATTAATACATCATACAAGAAGAAAGCTAGCCATACACTCTCACCACGTCCATCCTTTCCAATCAGATTCATTCCATCATTCCAGTCACCACATCCAATGAAAGGTAACCCGTGACTGCCAAATCTGAGCCCGTTTTTAATGCTTCTTACACAATGTTCATAGAGCGTAGCAGACTCATCAGAACGGCCAGGCATATCATAATAAGATTCTTCGTCGGATCGCAATGTCCGGCCTTCAATGAAAGGTATTATCTCGTCGAGAATACCTGTGTCGGCAACGCAGGACACATATCTACATGTGACATATGGCAACCAAAGGTAGTCGTCTGAGAAATGTGTTCTAACGCCGCGGCCCAAGGGGGGATGCCACCAATGTTGAACATCTCCTTCATGGAACTGATGAGCTGCTGCACGAAGTATCTGTTTACGAGTAATAGCAGGTTCGGCATGTACAAGAGCCATCACATCCTGTAGCTGATCGCGAAAACCGTAAGCACCGCCAGACTGGTAAAAACCAGATCTTGCCCATATCCTACTACTAAGAGTCTGATACAATAACCAACCATTGGCCATTACATTCACTGAAGGATCAGGGGTATCAACATTTATAGTACCAAGGGTGTGGTTCCAATAAGCCCAGACTTCTTCTAGCGCTTCACGAGTAGCGCCAGTTTTTTGGAAACGCGATACAAGTTGACGCATTTCGTCCTTGCTATTTGCAAAGCCAAGCCTAAACCGAGTCTCCCGATCCTGCCCATCAGGCAAATCAAACACCACTTGTACGGCGGCACAAGGATCAAACCCAGCTCCTACTTTTCCTGAAAGTCGGATATATTTCATCGCAGCAGGATGCGACAGATTCCCGTTCTGACCGATAAATTCTTTACGATCACCACTTAATGTGCGCGCTTCACCCACATCAACAAAAGCTACCCGTCCTGCAAAATCAGGATTGTAGAAGTTTCTGGCAAACAAGGCTCCGGTTTTAACGTCTATCTCTGTCTGGACATGTAGCAAACTTTTCTGCCGTATGTTAGCCAATACCCATTCGTAATATCCGGTAACTGACAATCGACGTGAACGCCCCGATTTATTATACAACTTCAATACTGCAAATTTAATCGGAGCATCTATTGCAACATATATCCACAGTTCGGAATCAATCCCGAATTCACTGTGTTCGAATACCGTATAACCAAATCCATGACGAATTACGTAAGGTGTTGCTCCACGGGCCGGTAACGGAGTAGGTGACCAAAACTGCCCGGTTTGCTCATCACGTATATAAAAAGCCTCACCCGAAGGATCTTCTACAGGATCATTGTTCCAAGGTGTGAGACGAAATTCATGACAGTTCTCAGCCCAGGTGTACGATCCTCCACTTTCAGAAATCACAGTTCCAAACTGATTATTGGCCAATACGTTACACCACGGTGCAGGCGTTGTTTGTCCCGGCTGAAGCGTTATAACATATTCGTGGCCATCACGTGTAAATCCGCCAAGGCCATTTGTGAAAATCAAGTCCCGTTTTTGAAGTGGTTCTACTGTCTCAGGTAACGCTGTTCGCGAAGGAAGTAAAGTAGGAATCATTAATTCAGGAATTCTGAGAGTTTCAAGTTGCTCAGCCAGCATTCCTTGCTTGTCGTCAAGGACAATACGGGCAGTTGCTTGCAGCAAAAGTACATCTTCACGGGGTACTTGTTCTATTCTGCGAATAAAAATACCACCTGGCTTTTCAAGTAAAGGAGCCTCAATACCTGATGAAATAAGATTAATAATTTCATCATAAATAAACTGACGATACACAGAAACATCCTCGTTCAGGATTATCAGTTCAACAGTGATTCCCTTCATGCGCCAGTATGCATGCGCCAAAGAAATCTGTCGTACCAGGTCGAGTCCTTTAGCATCACTAATACGTAGCAACACCAAAGGAACATCCCCAGATATGCTATATCCCCAAAGAGCATTCTGCCCACGTCTGTTACTTTTCAACACTCCCTGCGTAGCACGAAGCAACGGATTAGCATATATCAAGGAACTGGCAAGTTTACTATAACTTTGAGCTTCTGTTTCAGTCACATTAAGTTGATGTAATACAACTTGACTATGTGTCCATGCCAGTTCAAAAGCACGGTCAACCATACGAGTGTTTTGATATTTATCTGATAAAGCCACTATGGAGTCTCTTGTCTCAGCCATACCCAATGCAATGTATAATGTTACGGATTTGCCAGGCTGAATGGTTACGGTACGGCGTAATGAAATGATTGGATCAAGCACCGAACCAGTACATCCTGACAAGTCTCCTGCACTTCTCATCGCCAAAGGGTTAGCTAAAGAATGCCCTCTACCTACAAAACGAGAACGGTCAGTTTCGCATGAAAGACTTCCTTGTTGTTCGCCTTGCACCAGCATTAGATGTAACAGGTGAGGCACTGTTTCTTCTTGCGACCGCGCTCTACGGGTACAGAATATAGCAGAAGAAGAAGGTACAAATTCTGTTTGCACAAACAAATTGCTAAATACCGGGTGAGCCTCATCAGCAGCCTGAGGCGCTATTACCACTTCGCTATAAGTAGTAAGTTCAATGTTCCGAGGTACATGTGAATGGTTGGTCAGTTTAATACGCCTCAATTCGATATCATCTTCCGGAGAGACACAAATAGTTGTGTGAACCTCTAGACCCGACTGACGCTGACGAAATTCAGCATAAGCCTGGGTAAATATGGCCTCATAGCCTTTTATGGTACGTAAAGTCGGTTGATATGCAGTTGACCAGAATTCGCCGGTATCACTATCACGCAAATAAATAAACATACCTAAGTTGTCAGATGTAGCGTCTTCACGCCAGCGTGTGACAGCCATATTATTCCACCTACTATACCCACTTCCGGCATTGTTCACCATTACATGATAACGGCCGTTGGATAACAACTGTACCTCGGGATCTATAGTAGTATCCTTGAATATGCGCATTATTTGAGAAGTATCCACAAGAAGTGGATGCACACCTTCGAGTTCAAATTTAGAATCATCAGGAATTACGCTCGCAGTAACACTTTGAGGAATACGTTCCTGTAATAGCAACTCAGCTGCTTTAAGCATCGGACAAGACATAAAGCGTCGTTGCATTGAGCCACCTTTCATCAGATTAACCAACGATAAAAGGCTCATTCCCTGGTGGTGTGCCATGAAAGAACAGATATTCTCACTTGAAACATGCGGACGAAGATGTGAAGGAGTATAATCTATCGCCTCATAGTAACCATATGTACTTTCTTTTCCTTCAGCAGAGAGGCGTTGCATATTTTCGCAGGCCTTCCGTGGGGCCACCATTAACGCCATTACTGTGGCATAAGGAGCAATAACCAAATCTTCAGACAATCCTCTTTTTAAACCAAGGCTAGGCACACCAAATGCCCGATACTGATAATTCAGATGAACATCTGTGCGGTTGTATCCCGACTCGGACATTCCCCATGGCACACCAAGTCTTTTACCATATTCTATTTGTTCTTGTACAGCAGTCTTACAAGTTTGGTCAAGTAAAGTATTATCAAAGCTTGGCATCACCAGTAAAGGCATCAAGTATTCAAACATAGAACCACTCCATGAAAGTAATGCTGGTTGCCCCTTAGAAACAATTAACAGTCGGTTAAGCGAGAACCAATGTTCCTGGGGCACCTGTCCTTGTGCGATAGCTACATAACTGCAAAGCCTGGCTTCGGAAGCAAGAAGGTCATAACAACCCGCATCTGCACGCTGCTCTGTAACATTATACCCAATTAAAAATAACTTTTTCGAAACATCGTAAAGAAAAGAAAAATCCATTCGTGCAAAGTTTTCACTTTGATGTATTATTGATTTAAGCATTTGTTTCCTCTGAATAGCATGTCTGGCAGCTTTATGAAGACAATGTAACAATAAACTAAGGAAATCAGCCTCTTCTTTTCTAGATAGATCATTAATTTCAGAAAGCTCCGTCAATGCAGTTTCTAATAATGGACAAATAGTTTTTTCAAAACGAGCAACTTCGCTCAATGTAGGTGCTTTGTCAAATATCTCAAATTTAGTAAGAATCATTTCTGTACTTTCTGATAAGCTCACTTTATGAAGCAAGTAGTCTATTTCAACCCATGGAGCAAGAGACAACAGCTCTTCTAAATGTTCTTCACAATTTAGTTTTAATGTTTGTCCCCATGTCTGTAATTCTGCATTTGAAGAATCTAACGATGAAATTATATCATTTATTTGACTAGCAATGGATTTAAGCAATTTATATGCAGCCTGTACTGTATTAGGAGGCGTATTTTCCAACTCTCTCTCAAGTTGCTGTAAAGCCATATTTTTACCAGCAAGCTGTTTTAAAACCCCCACCGTATCAATCAGTCCAGCAAAAATATCCGGCGAATAAATTGGAGCTTCCCTTAACTCTTTGAGCCCCTGACTGAGTGCAAGCAGATGCCCGGCAAGGTTACCACTATCCACACTCGACACATACAAAGGAGAAAGCGGTTCAAGAGTTCGTGTGTTGTACCAGTTAAATAAATGCCCGCGATACTTCTTGAGTTTACCCATCGTTGCAAAGGTCTGACTTGTACGCTCCATCACCTTGCCTGCAGGCAGATATCCATAGTCAAATGCTGCCAGATTAGCTAACAATGAAAGTCCAATATTAGTAGGCGATGTACGGGAAGCAATAGTGGGTACTGGTATTTCCTGAAAGTTGTCGGGAGGAAGCCAACTTTCCTGAGCATTAACAAAAGTTTCAAAGAAATGCCATGTTTTACGAGCAATCCGATGTAACAAAAGTGTTTGTTCACTTGAAAGCTCGGGAATATGCAACTTTATTGGACAGCTAATCCGCCAAACAAAATAGGGAGTCGCAAACCAAACAAGTAAAACAGGGAGCGAATATGGCAATGTAGCCGGCTGTAAAAAAGATAAAAGTACACCACCTATCATTGCAAAAACAGGAGCAAACCACATTAGGGTATAATAACCTAAAAGTGAATTATTTGCAGTCCGTTGAGCATCTATAGAGTTTTGCCACTCCATCAAATGCTTATGTGATAAAATCAAGCGAAACAAGGTACGCAGTACTGCATTTGTACACAAGAAAGCATCGTAAGGTAACAACGCCAATGAAAGCAGAACTTGTCCCAACTGTCGCTCTCCGTTTTGCAAGACTTCCCGAAAATGAAGCGACCATGATTGGTCGATTGATTTGCGAAAAATACTAATAGACATTCCTATTATGATAGGTAATGCTGCTATGATAAGCACAAGCAGAGGACCGATCCATGTACTTTGAGGGAAAAACAAGCAAAAACCTGTCAAAAGAAGCAACAGTGCCGGCGATACAAGGCTTCGACGGAGGTTATCGAATATTTTAAATTTAGCCAATCCGGATATAGGATTATGTTCTTTCTTTTTATCAGAAACCGGGACACGAGGCATTAGCCATCGTGCAATTTGCCAGTCACCTCTAATCCAACGATAATGACGGTTGGCATCCATATTGTAACCTGATGGATAAGACTCATACATTTCTATATCGCTAATAAGGCCCGAACGAACATAAGTTGATTCCAGTAAATCATGACTAAGAATTCTATTCTGAGGAAATCTTCCAGCCAAAGCTTGCTCAAAAGCATCTACATCATAAATTCCTTTGCCTATAAATGAGCCTTCATGGAAAACATCCTGATATACATCAGAAACAGCTCGTGTATAAGGATCAATACCTGCATCACCCGAAAAAAGACGTACATATAGGGAGCATCGACTGCTGACAAGACTTACCGCTATGCGTGGCTGAAGAATGCCGTAACCTTTAACAACAACGTTGCGCTTAGGGTCAAATTCAGGACGGTTCAAAGGGTGTGCCATCGCTCCAATTAATTTTCGCGCACTACCCCATGGTAATTGCGTATCTGTATCAAGTGTTATAACATATTTAACAGATTTAAGAATTGATGTTTCACCTTCAATCAGCGAAAAAACATCGCTAGAGCCACCTCTAAGAAAAGAATTGAACTCCATTAACTTACCTCTTTTACGTTCAAATCCCATCCATTTACCTTCACTTGGATTCCAGCGACGCGGACGATGAAATAAAAAGAAAATATTATTGCATCCTGCAGCATATTTTTTATTCAGCCTTTCAACCCTAAACCGCGCTCGTTCAAGCAAGAAATCGTCCATAGGCATCACTTCATTAGCTGCATCATTAAAATCAGTCAACAAGGCAAAGTGAAGATAACGATCACGATTGGAAAGAAAACAGAGTTCCATATTCTCAATGAGTCTATCAACAGAATCCTTATTTGATAACATAGTAGGTACAACGACTATGGTACGACAGTTCGATGAAATGCCTTCGGAGAAATCGAGACGGGGAATCAAATTGGGACTTACAATCAACATAGCAATCCAGTTAACCAAAGCAAGAGCCAGTTGACTAACGCAAAAAAGGAAAATAATAACTAGAGTTATAGATTCCCAATCGATAACAAAATTGCCAAGAGACTGCAATATCTTCACAAAAGCAAAAGTACCAAACAGTGTAAATAGTGTAATAAAGCCTACATAGAAAACTAAAGGAAAGCGGTGAATAGAATTCTCAACGACTGTTCCAAAAGAACTTTTTACTTTAGCTTCCTTCATCAAAGACATTTTTCCGTCTCCAATCAAATAGAAACCTACATGTGCACTCCGTTTATCAAGCTTCTGAGCAAAGGCATCTTTAGCTAATCTTATTGCTTTTTGGGCTACTTCTACCTCCGAAAAAGGGCTTCTTTTGGCAAGTTCTTCAATCACATGACGGTAACGATCTCGCGTGGAAAAATCCATAATACAATATGTACCTTCAGGATCGTTCCGCAAAGTGCGGTCAACAATGCTCAATTTTTCAACAAAAACCTGCCAGTCTGTGGTTCCAAGGAAACGAAGGCTTCCTATTGAATGACTCACAGATAACTGGTTGGCAGCCTGATCTTGACTCTCGTCATGTATTAATTCCTCAATGGATAAACCGTTCTCAACCAATCGTTGTTCAAGCCAACTGCGTGCCATGTGCAACATCGGATTCTGAGACGATAATCTCTGGCAAAATTCAAATACAAAAGCACTACTCAGTGGAATATCAGATTTGGCCATCTCGGCCAGTACCTCCACTAGTTTTGACGGGCTTGTACCTGCCATCTGCTGAAGTTTATCGACCCAAAAATTAGCCATATCACGATGGGCTTGGTTCACTTTAAGACGTGATACAATGCGATAAAGGTTCTCTATCAATGCCAGCCTCAACATTATCGGAATAGCCCATAACTCTCCCAGTTTTAAGGTCAATTCAGTTTGGTAAGCTTCAAAAAATGCATAAAGTGATTCAACATCAATTTGTGCATCCGTATGCGAAATGAGTTCAAGCACTATTTCGTAAATACGTGGAAGGCCTTTTGACTGCCCCTTGTAGAGAATAGGCAATTGTTTACTATACTTTTTTGAAAAATGGCGTCTGGAAAGCTGAATATGTTCTTCAATGAGATAAAAGTTATCCACTAACCATTCAGCTGCTGGTGTGATATTTCGCGGCCTCTTGACAGCAAGGATTAAACGGTTATAATCACGCAACACCGCATCATTATAGTTCAGTTTTTCAAGCAAAAAACCTTCTCCGTCTTCACAAATTTTCTGCTGATCAGAAGCAAGCTTCTGTGCATATTGAGATAACTGGTCCACATTGAATAATTCTCCACGCAGAGGTTGGTCTTCTGAACTTTCTTTAAATTGTATTAATTCAGAGATCTTAATTTTTGAGAAATTAATCATATTTTTATAATTTAAAAATATAAAAATCAATGGTTACTCCAAATATTTTAAAAGCTGTATTTTTGATTCACATCTGGTAAATTAACAAAGTTATATCCACTTTAGTTCCTAAAAACAGTGAGATAATTATATAAACCTCAGTTTTAAAAAAGACATTAAAATAAAATGAGTGAAAATGATTACCTGCTTCCAGAGTCCCTTTTTAACCTAAGCATTCTGACTCTGGTACAAGTGGAGAATATCTACCGTGAATTGAAAGATATTCTGGAATTATTATCAAAAAGGATATTGATATATTAAAGAAATACCTGACTAAGATTCGAAAGAATATCCTATAAACTTAAAATAACCAATTAAAAGGCTCAAATCACATTACAATGAATGCGTTTTGAGCCTTTACTATTTTTTAAAGGATTCTAAAACAAGTTCAGCCCTTTTGCAATCCGGCATGCTTCAATTGAATTATCCACATGGAGTTTCTCTAATATATTTTGCCTATGCCTGTTTACAGTATTTATACTTATGGATAAATCTGATGCTATTTCTTTACTCATTTTACCTTTATCAATTAACTGTAAAACTTCCGTCTCTCTGCTGGATAATATATTATTAGTGGTTTGAGCTTCAGATTCAAGAATACCCCCATCTACAGAATTGATTATAATATTCCCCGAAGATGTATTTGTCGATAAATTGTATAGACATAAAGCCAGCCAGATGCTACAGTTTGACTGACTTGCTATATAGAACATTCTATGCAAAACCTGAACATATTTGCCAGAACTATCACACATACGTATATTGTTGGCAATATGGTAATCCTTACGTTCTTTTTTTGGTATAGTCTTTAAAAAATTAAAGAAGCGAAGCTCCTGCAAATGCTTTTCCAATAAATCATCCGGATGAATGCGGGTAAAAATATCTTCTTCCCATATAGAATGAATAATTTTCGTAGTACTTCGTTTAGCCAAGCCTAATCTCTCTGCCACTCCTCCATAAAATATATAGCTTGTATTTGTTTTCATATCACTCAATACAGCTATCGAATTTTCTATCCGTGCATAACTTAAAGCTATTTGTTTGCATTCATCTAATCGGGCAGACAACTCTTGTTCCTTTATGAATTTTTGTTTCAGCAATTCATCATTCAACTTGTGTATAACATCCATAATAGCAGATAAAAGAATGGTTATTAATCAGTATTGCCTTTTTATATACAAGCATTTACCTTTGCAAAGGTAATTAAAACACATGGTTATTCTATTTTAGAGGAATTAAATATGAAAACAAATAAAAAAACTATTTCAATATTATTTGCACTGCTTATAACGCAAATAATCTCTGCTCAAACATTAGAAAAGATGCAATGGTATAATGAACCCGAACAATGGGAAATTAAGGATAAGACTGTTTCAATGTATGTTACTCCGCAAAGCGATTATTGGCGTATCTCGCATTATGGGTTTACAGTTGATGACGCCCCTTTCTATTATTCAACATACGGTGGCGAATTCGAAGCAAAAGTAAAGATTACAGGTGAGTATAAGGCACGATTCGACCAGGCCGGACTAATGCTCCGCATTGATCCTGAAAATTACATTAAAGCTGGTATTGAGTTTGTAGACGGAAAATTTAACCTGAGCACAGTCGTTACTCATAAAACAAGCGACTGGAGTGTTATTACCATAGATAAGCCCGTTCCTTATGTATGGATTAAAGCCATCAGACGGTTGGATGCTGTTGAAATATTCTATTCGTTTGATGACAAGAATTACATTATGATGCGGAATGCATGGTTAAAAGACAACACTCCTGTAATGGTTGGAATCATGGCTGCTTGCCCTGATGGAAAAGGATTTAATGTAAAATTCGAACATTTCAGAGTGCAACATTTACCTGATATGCGCCGATTAGAATGGTTGAAAAGAAATGCAGATTGATAAGTATTCTGGCAAATTATATTTGCCAGCCCCAAAAAAACAAAATCAAAATTTATTAACCCAATCAACTATTTGCCTGAGAACATCCTCATTGCAAACGTTTCACCCTGTCTTACGATCTTTTTTAGTCAAAGAATGATCACATCTATCCATTATTATAGATTTTAAATTTTGATATCCTCCTTTTTTCAATAAACTGATACTCGAATTTTCCACCAATTTGGTGGAAAATTCCTTGGCAACATGACATTTAATTCCTTTGTTTTTCTCATTATCATCAGCCCTAGGGAACGGTTATTTCCAAACGTACCTTCGACTATCCATTATTCCTACGCTTGCTTCGACTTTTGTCTCATTGAAACACGTCTTTTCTCACGTAAATTATTAAGTAATAAATCAAATGATCCAAGAGATGAGCATTTACGATAATAAGAACAAACTATCCCTATGAGAAAAAATTAGAATTAAACACATACCATTAACAATCGACTTTTAAAACACGAAAGACAGCATACTATATTTTATAGCAAATCATAAATTCGCTTTATTTCTAACATTTTCAAGATCTTAATAATATTTTCTCCTTGCTTTTATTGTAAACCATTTAAATACATAATTATTTAAACCATGACAACTAAAAACAATCATTTTAATGGAAAAAAGAGACAATCTTTTTTATTCCTATATTTTAAATTTTAACATACTCTTAATATCTTTGCAAAATATTAGAGTAAAGTAAGTGTAATTATAAAATTTAACTTTATTAGTGAATCTATGAAAAGAAAATTGATTTTGCTATTGATATGCCTTTTTACAGGTATTGGTTTAGTAACCGCCCAAAATCAAAAAGTAACAGGAGTTATTATTTGGGAAGAAGATGGGCAACCTGTTGTTGGAGCTTCTATTTTAGTGAAGGGGACAACTATTGGAACTATCAGTGATATTGACGGTAATTTTACGCTGTTTAATGTTCCAGGTTCTGCAAAATCTTTAGTCGTTTCATTTATTGGAATGAAATCAGTAGAGGTTGCTGTTAAACCATCTGTGAAAATTGTTTTTGCATCTGATGCTCAGGTTGTTGATAAAGCAGTTGTAACGGCTTTAGGTATTTCTCGTAAGAAGAGAACTTTGGGATATGCTGTTTCCGAGATCTCTGGAGATGAAATGTTGAAAGCTCGTGGTGGTGTAAGCAACCCGGTTAACTCATTACAAGGTAAAATTGCCGGATTACAGATTCAAAGTGGATCTGGTTCCATGGGTGGTTCTTCTAAAATACTCATTCGTGGTGTGAAATCAATCACAGGAAATAACCAGCCATTATTTGTAGTTGATGGTGTGCCTATTGAAGGTACAGACTATAATAGTTCAGATACTCAAACTGGTGCCGGTGGTTACGACTATGGCAATCTGGTTCAGGACCTTAACCCTGATGATATTGAGAATATCTCCGTGTTGAAAGGCCCTAATGCATCTGCTCTTTATGGTTCTCGTGGTACAAACGGTGTTATTATGATTACTACGAAGAAAGCTAAAAAAAGCGATGGATATGGTGTTACATTCAACTCTTCTATTGGTTTAGAGGTGGTGAATAAATTACCAAAGATGCAAAAGCTATATGGTGGTGGTTATTATGGATTCAAAAACATAGCTATCAACGGGAAGAATTATTTGTATCCGGATATGGCTACTGACGTAAGCTGGGGTGATAAATACGAAGGTCAGGAATTCGTTTCATGGCTTGATTTAGCAAAATGGGAAGATGGTGGAAAAGTTGGAAATCCAACAACTTCCAAATGGAATGCTCCAAAACATGATATCGATGATTTCTTCGAAACTGGGGTTTCATTTACTAATAACATTGCTGTAAGTCAGGCAACAGACAGAGCGAATGCACGTATATCATATACAAATTCAGATCTTACAGGTTATATGCCTAACAGCTCTTTAACAAAGAATATTTTTAATGTTGCTGCTTCTACTGTAAGTGCAGATAAACGTTTGGAAGTATTCACTAACGTTACATACTTCAATTCAAGAGCAAAAGGACGTCCAAAAACCGGAGACAGTGATAACAATGTTATGAAGCAATTCATTCAATGGGGACACCGTGAACTTGATATGAAAGAATTAAAGAGTATGTATATGAACTCAATCGGACATCAGGTAACCTGGAACCGTGCAGGATGGGATAATCCAACGCCAATGTACAACGATAACCCATATTGGTCACGTTATATGAATTATGAAAACGATTCACGTAACCGTATTTATGGTAATGTTGGATTGAGCTACAAAATTCTGGATAACTTAAAGTTCCAATATAAAGCAAATGTTGATTTCTTTGTTGACAAACAGTATGAACGTAATGCAGTTTATTCTAACGAACTATCTCGTTACTATGAGATATCTCGTCAACAGATTGAAACCAACCATGAATTTATGCTGTCATACAATTCTCGTTTTAAGAGCGATTTCTCATTTGATGCCAACGTTGGTTCAAACTTTATGAATCGTAGGTATGAATATATGTTCGGTGAAACAGATGGTGGATTAGCAATTCCTTTGTTCTATAACTTAAAGAATTCTGTTAACACTCCAAAATCAGAGAACTATTTTAAAAAGAAATCTATTCGTTCTGCATTTGCAAATGCTACGCTAGGGTATAAAAACACCTATTATTTGGATATGTCTTTACGTGTTGACTGGTCATCAACATTGCCAGAGAATAATAGTCCGTATAAATATCCTTCTATAGGAGGTAGTTTTGTGTTCTCTGAATTATTGAAGGATAAAACTCCTTGGCTTAGTTTTGGTAAGTTGAGTCTGAGTTATGCTCAGGTAAATAATGATACTGACCCATATCAAACAATAGATAAATATTCTCCGTATACAGATATCACTGCTACTCCAGGATATAATATGAGTACTGCTTTAAAAAATAGTGATCTGAAACCTGAGTCTACAAATTCTTATGAAGCCAGTCTTGAAATGTCTTTCCTGAATAACCGTTTAGGCTTTGAAGCAACTGTCTATTCAAGTGAAACAAAAAATCAGATTATTACTTTAAAAGATGGATATTCATATTATGTTACAAACTCTGGTATAATTAGTAATAAAGGTGTTGAATTATCAGTTCATGCAACTCCTGTGAAAGCTGCAAAATTCTCATGGGAATCATCACTGGTTTTGGCATCAAATAAAAACAAAGTTAAGAAACTAGTTGATGGAATAGAATATTATAGCTTAGCTAATGCTCCTTTTAAAGTTAGAATTGGTGTTATCGAGGGAAAAGAATATGGAACTATTCAAGGTACCGATTTTGTATATGATGATAAAGGAAATAGAGTAATCAATGCAGATGGAACTTATGCTTCTGCTTCAAATAGGCAAAATCTTGGAAATCTTGGAAAAGTCTATCCAGACTTCACCGGTGGTTGGACTAATACATTCCACTACAAGAATTTTGATTTAAGTGTATTGTTTGATTTTTCTAAAGGCGGACATTATTTTTCAACTTCTTATATGTGGGGAATGTATTGTGGTATGCTTGAGGAAACAGCTGCTATAAATGAAAACGGAGTGAATATCCGTGAATCTATTGCTAACGGTGGTGGTGTATTGTTGAAAGGAGTATTGGCTGATGGAAAAGTAAATACTAAACGTATTGATGCAGAAACCTATGGCATTCAATATTATACAGGTCCGGCTGCACAAGATGTATTCAAATCTGATTATTTGAAATTGCGTGAAATAAACATTGGTTATACAATTCCTTTAAGTAAGTCTTATTTTATCAAATCATTCCGCATAGCAGCTTACGGACGTAACTTAGCCGTTTGGGGACCAGATGTTAAACACTTTGACCCGGAAGCAATAGTTACAAGCTCTGGCAATATTCAGGGGATAGAATGTGGCGCTTTGCCTTCAGTTGCTAACTACGGTTTAAACTTTTGCTTGAAATTCTAGTAGAAGTCGATTCTGAAGAAATACAATTAACTATCTCTTAATAATCCTGTAATAAACAAAAGCTATTAAGCCATGTATATTGCAGGATTATTATTTTCATCTATTCGTAAATTTAATCAGCATTAAAAAATACAATTAGAACATGCTGATTTCTTCCTCTGTTATTTCTTTAAACCGAGGAATCTCAACTCCGTCTCTGATTATTGTCTCAAAAAACATTTTCTCAGGACGAACCCAGAAGCCCTTTTCACCATATAATGCCTGATAAACAACCATCCGTTCTAATGTTTCACTATCATTGGCAACTGTTATCATCTTATACAAGCCTCCTTTAAAATGGCGGAAATATCTTTCTTTATTCATGATTTTACTTTTTACAAAAGTACACTAACTCTCTGTTAAAAGCTATTTTCCAGATTATTTATTAACACATAATAAATAACAGAATAGTCTCATTTCAAGATTATCATTATCGTTCTTATATAAAAAATGGCGGAATTTTAGTTCCTGCAAACTAAAACTCCGCCATTTAATTGAATACACTTTTTCTTCCGAAGTTAACCCCTACTTTATATCAAACCAAAGACGAGTTATAAGAAGATCAGGCCCCTGACGTTTTACAGCCTCAGTATAATTGTTCCCATTGAGCGATTGTTCTTTTGAAGGATAGAAAAAGCGCAAAGGCATTTTATCTTCTAAAACATTTGCCGGTCCGGCTTTCAATTCAGGATAATCTAAACGCCTCCACTCGGTAAAGGCATCCAATCCTTGGCCATAAAAAGCAATCCACTTTTGAGTTCCAATAGATTTACGATAATTGGAAGCATCATAATTAACGCCACTCTGCGACAAATAATTATTAATAACAGATGCACTTGTAATCCCGAATTGATTCAAAGAAGCCTGAATAGCCTGTTTATAATATGTTTCAGCATTACCAGCAATAAATCCGCGGGCTGTAGCTTCTGCTAAATCAAACAAAGCTTCAGCATAGGTAAAAAATACCGCAGGTGAATGAGCTGCAAGGAAATAGGTACCCGGTCGGGATGTCTTAGCAAATCCTAGTGAATTAGCATCAGTTGTTGTTAATCCATTTGGTACTCCAACATAATCACCCACGGAAGTGTCCGATGGTAATTGAGCAAATACAGGCAAACGTGGATCAGACAAAGACTTCAGCTTATCAACCATCACCTTCGAAACCCGATAATCATCACGAGTATCGAAACTTGTAGCAAAAGGATTTTGTTGTGGAGAATCTGAATAGATAAATTGAGCAATTTCACTATTTGATGTAAACACACCATCTTTTACTTCACCAGCTATTGATTTTGCAGTAGATTCATCCCTATCAGCCAATAATAAAGCAATACGTAAACGCAAGGAATTACCAAACCGTTTCCATTTAGTAAGATTACCATTATAAATAACATCGCCGGAAATACCATCACCAGATGTATTTATAGCAGCGACAGCAGATTTCAGTTCTTCATTTAATCCGTTATAAATTGTTTCCTGAGTATCGTATTTGGGTAGAACACTCTTTCCTGCTTCCGTATAAGGAACGTCACCAAATGCATTGGTGAGTTCAAGAAATACCCATGAACGGAATATTTGTGCAACTGCCTTGTAGTTATCATTACCTTGGTCAGATGCTATAATAGCATTAAGGTTAGTAATCAAAGTAGCATAGCCTTCAGTCCATAATGAAGTGAACGCACTATTTGTCACGTTATAGCAGTCAGTCTCCGTATATTGAATACTAGCCCAATGCTGAACAAACAGCAAGCTTGTATTATAATTATTACTACTCCCCCAGTATAGATCTGCAGCATGTTTTTCACTAGCCGTAAGCAAATATGCAGGAAGCGGAGCCTCTGTAGCATTAGGATTCTTATTTATGTCAGTCAGTTCATTATTACAAGCCGACAAAGTAATGATTGCAAGACCCAGAACTATTGTATATAATTTCTTTTTCATATTCTCATTGATTTAGAATTTAGCACTAATGTTGATACCAAATGTTCTGACAGTTGGCAATGAAAGAGATTCTACACCCTGTCCGTTACCTGTACCAAAAGAAGCTTCAGGATCAATATTTGGCACTTTTTTATGTATAGTCCACAAATTACGTCCCACCAAAGAAACACTTGCATCCACTAATTTAATTTTGCTGGCAAATCCTTTCGGCAAACGATAAGTAAGAGATAGCTCTCTAAGTTTCACAAATTCTGAGCTATATACATAAGCCTCATTGATACTATAGAAAGACTTGTAATACTTATCTGCACTAATAATCTGATTGTTAGGAGTACCATTGGCAGTCACACCTTTAAAAATAATACCATTATCAGAAATAGCCTCTCCACTGGGGCCAACTTTGCCGGCTATTGCACTCTCAGAATTATCGTTTCCCGGATAGTAGTAAGACAATCCACCAAACTCGGCTGCACGTCCAGGCAAAGTACTAGCTAAAACACCTGCATACTGGCCCCACATATTAGAACCCGAATAGATAGAACCACCAAAACTTGCATCAATAAGGAAAGAGAGTGATACATTCTTATAGTTTAAGGTATTGGTTATACCACCAGTCCAGTCCGGAGTAAACTTGCCTAATGCACGTTGTGTAGGATCTGCTTTTGGAAGTCCCTTAGCATCAACAATAATATTGCCTGCATCGTCTCGTAAGAATGCTGTTCCAAACAATGTACCATACGCTTGTCCCACAGAAGCTAAAACTTGTACCGTTGAAGAATATATTGTATAACTCTTTATTCGTCCGGCGTCATCTAGCTTAACAACTTTATTTCGGTTTGAAGCATAGTTAATATTGGTATCCCAGGAAAAATCTTTCTTCTTAATCGGTGTAGCACCTAATTGAATTTCAACACCTTTATTAGTAATCTTTCCCGCATTAAGCAATTGTGAAGTATAACCACTGGCCGCTGTTGTTTCCAAATTCAGAATCTGGTTCTTACTAACAGTGTTATAATAAGCAAAATCCAGATGCAAGCGATTATTAAAAAGACCAGCTTCAAAACCCAACTCCGTAGAAGAAGTAATTTCTGGTTTCAGATTACTATTTTTACCCGACTGTGAAGATGTTAACTGAGGATTACCATTAAAAGCAGACTCAGAAGTGTATGTAGAGTATAGCTGGTAAGGATCAGCATCATTTCCAACTTGTGACCATCCACCACGAAGTTTCAAATAACTAAGCGCACTACTTTTTAATGAAGGTAACCATTCAGTTACAAGTAAACTTAGATTAGCTGATGGATAGAAGTATGAATTCTTTCCAGCAGGTAAAGTTGATGACCAGTCATTACGTCCGGTTATATTCAAATATACAAAATTTTTATAACCAAACTGAGCAGAAGCATATAGTCCATAATTGCGCAAACGCGAAAGTGTATTACTAGAGGTAAGCGCATCACGGGAATTGGCTAAAGTATAGAGATCTGCTACAGCCAGACGAGGAGCTTTCTGATAATTATTTTCTAATGACTTGTTACGGATGTTATAACCCACCAAAGCATCTAATGAAAAATCATCATTCAGATTTTTATTATAATGCAGTAAATACTCTGTATTATTTTCATTCAACGTATAAGCATCTTCTGCATAAGATCCGTAAGGAGTACCATTCGTTCCATATTTAATTTTATACTTACGGCGATCATTGTAATAGTCGGTACCAGAACGGAATGAGAAAGTCAATTCTTTAAGCAGCTCATAACTAAAATGAACATCACCGATTATACGGTTACGCTGTTGAGAAGTGGTGTTATAATAAGCTCTCCAATAAGGATTACTATAATAACTATTGTTCCAGTTACGACTATAATCCTGTTTCAATGAATTCATATCTACCTGACGACCAAACCAGGTAAATTGTAACATTACTCCGGCAGCACGCTGACCGAAAGGACCGCCCGGTAAGCTTGGTGCATAAGTATCTATATAATTGGCAGTAGCTCCTACAGACAAACGAGAAGTAACTTTGTAGTTAGCATTAAATGTAATGTTACTCTTTCGTGATTCACTGCCAGGCACAATACTGTTCTGTTTTTCATGATTGTAACCTAAGCGGAAGTCGAACTTATCGTCCGAATTTGTTATAGAGATACCGTTATTCAGTGTATAACCAAGCTCAAAGAAATCGCGAACATTATTAGGGTGCGCTACCCAGGGAGTAGCCTGGCGAACACCATTCACAACAGGACTATCAAACTGAGGAATCAGTCTGCCATCCAATCGTGGTCCCCAACTTTCGTCCACACCATCATTTACACCGCCACCTTTACCATCAACATAACTAAATTGCCCATCAGCTCCTTGTCCAAAGACATTTTGGTATTTAGGAAGTTCCAGTATAGTAGCAATTTGGGTAGAAGAATGAACATCAATGCCCAAACCTTTCTTACCTTTACCCGACTTGGTTTTAATAACAACTACACCATGTGCAGCACGTGATCCATAAAGAGCTGCTGCATTTGGTCCCTTTAAAATATTCATAGATTCTATATCCTCAGGATTCAAGTCGGCAATTGCATTCTTAAAATCACGCGAATTACCACCCGCATTCAGTTGCGAATTATCTATAGCAATTCCATCAATGATGAATAAAGGTTGATTCTCGCCTGCTATAGAAGTTTCACCCCGGATAATAATACGTGAAGATCCCATATCACCTTGTGAATTAGTAATTCTAACACCCGCAATTTTACCTTCCAGTGAGTTAACAATGTTGCTTTCTTTTGCCTTTGTCAAATTCTCATTTGAAATATCCTGTGCTGAATAGCCAAGAGACTTCTTTGCTCTCGATATACCCAGAGCAGTAACCACAACCTCATTTAATTGTGTGGCGTTCTCATTAAGAACAATAGTCAGCTCTTTCCTGAGTTCATTAATTGTAACAATAGCAGGAAAATACCCTATGTAGTTAGCCTTTAATTTTACCGGCACTTTGTTTACTTTCAAACTAAACTCACCATTCTCATTCGTAATGGCATGGGAGCCCGATTCTCCTTCAACCCCAACAACTGCTCCAATCAGTGGTGTCTGGCCATCTGAATCCAGAACTTTTCCCCGAAGCAAATTCTGCGCATTTACCCCCAAAGTAATACCGCAAAACAACCATGTAAAAAGTAGTAACAATCTTTTCATACTTAAATAATTATATTGTGTGAATGCAATGAACGATTCTCTCTAAGCTGCATTTCAACTATGATAATACCAGCTTTATTTTTTTGCAAAAATAGGAATCATTCAAGAATCATAAAATCCCCCATTCACGGCATATTATATACCATAAATAGGGGATGGATCTGTGACTAGCTATAAAAGGCTCAGGCACATTCTTTGTAATATGCCTGAGCCTTTCATTCATATCCAGCATATTTTCTTATTACATATCACTTAAAAATACAGAATAAAACCTTCGCTGTTTTAAATATACACTATACATAATATGGTATAAATGAGAAATATGGAATGAAATTGATTTAATTTCATATTCCATCACATCCATAAACCACTAAAAATAAGCCAAATAAAAATCATCAGATGGCAGGTGTGGCAGCAAAAAAGCCTATTTCTCGATTCCAGAAAATGAATTTCAAAAATTCTGCAAATTGCGGAATTATCAGAGTTTAATTTCTCAGAACAGAAAAAGTGTTAATTTCCTGCCACACCTGCCACTTAAAAAATCGCACATTGCTAACAATCAACATATTACAAAATACACTACTACAAAAAGGGTGTAGATGGTGTAGATAAAAAGAGTTTTTTCCAGTTTCAGAAATTGAATTTCAAAAAATCTGCAAATTGCGGAATTTTCAAATTTTTATTTTTCAGAACGTAAAAAGTACATTTTATCTACACCATCTACACCCTACAAGATATAACTATCTGATTATCAATGATGATTTTTCTTGCAATTTAGCATAACGAACAAATTAGCCAGAAAAAGTCAACCACTATCAGTGGAAAAAGGTAAAGTAGTCTACTGAAAACAGTGTTAGGAACACTAAACAGAAGCCCTAAGCGGATTAGTAGAAATAAAGTATAAGATTAGGAAAGCAAAGGCGGGAGGATAAAAAAAACATGTACACAGGGCCGACGCATTAAAAATTTTGTGCCAATAAAAGTTCACAGAGGAATCCTTGGTCCCACCCGGCCGCTTTCCTTTTTCCTTTAATGCTGCCTTTT
>Ga0316605_10000565_pt1 | contig 24990 bp, 18 predicted proteins | sample OWC_soil_day20_n_FD_207666 | JGI IMG/M metagenome (GOLD analysis project Ga0316605, IMG submission 207666) | Wetland soil microbial communities from Old Woman Creek delta, Ohio, United States - OWC_soil_day20_noCT | ecosystem: Environmental > Terrestrial > Soil > Wetlands | place: USA: Ohio...
CGCCCGCCGCGTCGACCTTCTCGACGCCGACCTTGACGGCGGCGAAGGCAGGAATGTAGGTGGACACCGGCGCGTCCAGATTCAGCTTGCCTTCTTCCACCAGCATCATCGCGGCGACGCTGGTCAGCGGCTTGGTCATCGAAAAGATGCGGAAGATGTCGTCGACCTTCATCGGCGCGGCCAGCGACGGGTCGCGCTGGCCCACGGCATCGACATAGACCGGCTTGCCGCCGCGAACGACCATGACCACCGCGCCGGGGATCTTCTTCGCCGCCACCTCGGCACGCATCCAGTCGCCGATCATCGCCAGGCCGTCGCTCGACAGCCCGACCTGGTCGGGCTTGGCGTCGGCAAGGGCCTGCGCGCCGGCCTGTTTCGGACTGCCGATCAGGCCGCAGGCGGCAAGGCCGAGCGCCACAGCCAGGGCGAGACGCCGCAGGGGTGCGGCGAGTGAGGTGAGATGGGTCATGCGACGCTACCTGGGCGCAGTGAAGGCCCGGTCGCGGCGGATGTTGGGCTCGACACCCTTGCGCGTCAAGCCGGGGTTTGCCGGCGTCGAGCATCAAGCCTCGCTGGATGAAGCCTGCTCCTGTCGGCCTTCGAGCGCCTCGTGCGCGCAATTCAGCAGGCCTCGCCAGCCCTTGCCACGGTCCATCTTGCAAGACGCCCAGAACCTGCTCGATGCCCAGGCCGCGGCTCATTGCCGAGGGCTTGCGAACCGGCACCCAAGGCGCGCAGTCACTGCCTGCCAGCAGCCTTCGCACCAGGAGGCAGCAGCGTTGTCCATGGGCGCAATTTGCGTTCGAGGGGTGAGCACCCGGTCGCCCAGAACAACCTGCCCTTCGCGCGATTCGGGCTGGGTGGCGCGCACCGATATAGTGCTTTAATGGGTTCGACCCGCGCTATCGTGTTCACCTCTCGCACCGGACCTGCTCTCATGACCAAGACCCGCAAGCCCACGCCCAGCACGCAGGACTTCGATCGCGAGTTCCGCGCGCAGGTGGCGCAAATGACCGCCGGGCTCGCGCCGACGGCGTTCACCACGGCCTGGGCCGACTGGGCGATGCATCTGGCGTTGTCGCCGGCGAAGCAACGCGAGCTGTACCAGCATGCGATGGAGCGCGCGCAGGACACCTGGGCCTTCGCGTGGCGTGCCCTGGCCGGGGCGCCGGTGTCGCCGACCGAGAGCTTTGCCGGCAACCCCGACCGACGCTTCGACGCGCAGGACTGGACGCAGTTTCCGTTCAACGTCTACGCCCGCGCCTACCAGAACAACATGGCCCTGATGAACGAAGCCGTGAGTGACGTCGGCGGGGTCACCGACTATCACGCCCAGCTGATGGAGTTTGCGGTGCGCATGCTGCTCGATGCGAGCTCGCCGTCGAACTACCTGGCGTCGAATCCCGAGGTGCTGGCGCTGACGCAGTCGGAGCAAGGGCAGAACCTGGTGCGTGGCTTCGAGAATCTGGTCGAGGACCTTCAGAACACGCTGAAAGGCAGCGCGCCGGCGGGCACCGAGGAATTCGAGGTCGGCAAGACCGTCGCCGTGACCGCTGGCAAGGTGGTGTTCCGCAACGAGCTGATCGAGCTGATCCAGTACCAGCCGACAACTCCGTCGGTGCACGCCGAACCGGTCCTGATCGTGCCGGCCTGGATCATGAAGTACTACATCCTCGACCTGAGCCCGCGCAATTCGATGGTGAAGTACCTGGTCGAGCAGGGCCACACCGTGTTCATGATCTCGTGGAAGAACCCTGACGAGAAGGACCGCGACATCGGCATGGATGACTATGTCGACAAGGGCTTTCATGCCGCGCTCGACGCCGTCACCACCATCGTGCCCAAGCGCAAGGTCCACGCGGTGGGTTACTGCATCGGCGGGACCTTGCTGGCGATCGGGGCGGCAGCGCTGGCGCGTGACAAGGACGAGCGGCTGGCCTCGATCACGATGCTCGCCGCGCAGACCGACTTCTCCGAGCCGGGCGAGCTGGCCTTCTTCATCAATCCCAGCCAACTGGCCATGCTCGAAGCCACGATGCACCGCAAGGGGGTGCTCGAGAGTCGGCAGATGGGTGGCGCGTTCGCCCTGCTGCGAGCCCAGGATCTGGTGTGGCGGCCCATCGTCAACCAGTACCTGAAGGGGCAGCGCGATCGGATGATCGATCTGATGGCCTGGAACGCCGATGGCACGCGCATGCCCTGGCGCATGCACACCGAATACCTCTATCGCCTGTACCTCGACAACGAGCTGGCGACGAACCGCCTGCCGGTCGCCGGCAAGCTGATCAGGCTGTCGGACATCAGCGTGCCGATGTTCGTCGTCGGCACCGAAGCCGATCACGTCGCGCCGTGGAAGTCGGTCTACAAGGTCGACAACCTCGTGCGCTCGGACGACCTCACCTTCTTGCTGACCTCCGGCGGCCACAACGCGGGGATCGTGGCCGGCCCGGTCCATCCCAAGCGGCACTACCGCATTCGCAGGCGCCGCCTGGCTGACCCGCACCTGGCGCCAGAGGACTGGATGGAGGCGGCGGCGCAACATGAGGGCTCCTGGTGGCCGGCATGGCAGCGCTGGCTCGTGGCGCATTCCAGCGGCAAGAGCAAGCCTGCCGCAGTGGGAGCGCCGCAAAGGGGCTATCGCGTCATTGACGACGCACCCGGCCAGTACGTGCGGCAGCGGTAGCGAAGGCGAACGCGGAGCGGGGTCTCTCCAGCCGCTGGACGTCCTGGCAGACCGTCAGCGGGCGGCGAGCGCGAATCGCGAATCGTCGGTGCGCAGCACTCGTCCGTCTGCGATCAGCTCGTCGAGATGCTGCGAGATCGAGCGTGCCTCGGCGCAGCCGACCCACAGGTCACTGGCTTCGGGCGGGTAGAGCAGACGTTGCCCGACCAACTGCTCCAAGCTTTGCGGGCCGGCGGCCAGCATCTGCAGCAGCCGGGCCTCGCGTTCGTCGATGCGGCCGGCAAAGGCTTGCAGCAGGGCGTCGAACTGCGCCTGGTCGTCGATCACGCCCTTGTGGTGCGAGGTGATCCACACCGAGGCCGGCAAGTCGGCCAGGCGCTGCAGGCTGCGTCGGAAGTCGGTCAGGCTGGAGGTGGCATCGCCGTAGTAGGGGCCGAAGCTGGACAGGTCGAAGTCGCCGATGAAGGCTATGCCTTGCGGCTCGACCCGCAGTACGCAATGGCCGGCGGTGTGCCCCGGTAGGTGCACGGCGCGCACGCGCACGCCGCCCAGCTCCCACACCTGGCCGTCGGCATAGCCGGTGGCATCGGGCCGTGGGCGGTAATGGAAGTCGACCTCGATCTTGCGCCGCAGGTCGTCGAGCACCTGTGGCGGGTAGCCGTAGTGGCGGCTCAGGCCCGGCCAGCTGCGCGCCGCGTCGAGATCGGCTTCGTGGACCTGCACCAGGGCTTTCGGCAGCCGGTGCAGGCCGGCCATGTGGTCCTCGTGCACGTGGCCCAGGATCACCAGGTCCGCCGCGTCGAGTGCCGGGCCGATGTGGTTGGCCACCTGGGGTGTGTCGAAGGCCACCAACGTGTCGCTGCCGCGCACGAGCACCTGGTTGCCGTCGGGGTACTTGCCTGACTTCTCGCCGAAGTAGACGGTGACCGGGCCGCGTTGCCAGGTCGTACGGGTGGCGTCGGCCATCTCAGGCATGGGCCAGCGCGGCGAACTTGCGGCGGTGCCAGTCGGCGTCGCCGAAGCTGCTGTCGATGACCATCAGCCGTTTCATGCAGTGGCCGACCGCGAGTTCGTCGGTCATGCCCATGCCGCCGTGCATCTGGATGGCTTCGCCGCCGATCAGGCGGCCGCACCTGCCGACCATCACCTTCAAAGCCCGCAGGTCGCGCTCGGCCTCGACACTGCCCTCGTCGGCGGAACACACCGCGCGGTACAGCAGCGAGCGCGTCTGCTCCAGCGCGGTGTACATGTCCACCAGCCGGTGCTGCAGCGCCTGGAAGCTGCCGATGGTCACGCCGAACTGCTTGCGCGTCTTGACGTAGTCGAGCGTGGTGGCCTGCAGCACCTGCATGATGCCTAGGGCTTCGGCACACAGCGCCAGCGTCGCGTCGTGCACCGTGTCGCGCAGCGGCGCAAAGCCTTCGCCCGGTGCGAAAAGCAATTGCGACGCTGCCACCCGCACCTCGCGCAAGCGCAGGTTCGCGACCCATTGGCCGTCCATCAGCTGCAGCACCGTGCGCTCGACACCGGGGGCCTCGGCGTCCAGGCGCACCAGGCTGATGCCGGCCTCGTCAAAGCGGCCGCCGCTGCTGCGCGCGCTGACGATCAACTGGTCGGCTGCGGCGCCATTGAAGACCAGCGCCTTGGCGCCGTTCAGCACGTAGCCGTCGCCCGCGGGCCGCAGCAAGGTCTGCACGTCGGCCAACTCGTGGCGGCTGTCGCGTTCCAGGCAGGCCAGCGCGCCGAGCACACTGCCGTCGATGATCTTTGGCACCCATTCATCGCGCAAGGCGCCGCTGCGCTGAATCAGGCCGCCGAACAGCAGCACGGCGGGCAGGTAGGGCTCCAGCACCAGGCCCTTGCCGAGTTGCTCCACCAGCAGCATCGTGCCCAGCGCGCCGCCGCCCAGGCCGCCGAGTGCGTCGTCGAAGGGCAGGGCCAGCCAGCCCAGCTGCGCCATCTCGCGCCAATGCTCGCGGCTGAAGCCGGGCGCTTGCGCTGCCAGCTTGCGGCGTGCGTCGAAGGGGTAGCGCTGCTGCACCCAGCGCGCCACGCTGTCCTGCAGCGCGGCATCGTCTTCGGACAGGTCGAAGTTCATCGTTACAGCCCCAGTACGGCCTTGGCCGTGATGTTCTTCTGCACCTCGTTCGAGCCGCCGTAGATGGTGCTGGCCCGGCCGTACATGAAGGCGCGCCGCGCCTCGTCGCCGAAGTCGTGGCCGATGGCCTGCGCGTCCAGCGCACCGGGCAGCACCGCGCCGTAAAGCCCGGCCATGTCCATCATCAGCTGCTGGATGGCCTGCTGCACCTCGCTGCCCTTGATCTTCAGCAGCGAGCTTTCCGCCCCGGGCCCCTTGCCCTTGGAGGCCTCGAACAGCGCGCGCAGCTCCATCGTCTCCAGTGCCATCAGTTCGATCTCGATGTCGGCCAGCCGCGCCTGGAACAGCGGGTCGTCGAGCAGTGGCTTGCCGGCGCTGGTTTCGCGGCGCGCCAGCTCGCGCAGCCGATGGATCCGTCGCTTGGAGTCGCCGACGCCGGCGATGGCCGTGCGCTCGTGCGCGAGCAGCGACTTGGCGTAGGTCCAGCCCTTGTCCTGCTCGCCGATGAGGTTGGCCACCGGCACGCGCACATGGTCGAAGAACACCTCGTTGAGGCTGTGCTCGCCGTCGATCGAGATGATCGGGCTGATGCGGATGCCCGGCGTCCTCATGTCGATGAGCAGGAAGCTGATGCCGTCCTGCCGGCGTGCCGAGGCTTCGGTGCGCACCAGGCAGAACATCCAGTCGGCATGTTGCGCGTAGGTGGTCCAGATCTTCGAGCCGTTGACGATGTAGTGGTCACCGGCGCGCTCCGCGCGCGTCTTCAGCGCCGCCAGATCGGAGCCTGCGCCCGGCTCGGAGTAGCCCTGGCACCACCAGTCCTGCCCGCGCAGGATGCGCGGCAGGAAGCGCGCCTTCTGCTCCTCGCTGCCGTACTTGATGATCACCGGGCCGACCATCTTCAGACCGAAGGGCAGCACGTCGGGCGCGCCGATCGCCGAGCGCTCGGTTTCGTAGATGAAGCGTTGGGTGGGAGTCCATTCGCAGCCGCCGTAGGACTTCGGCCAGCCCGGCGCGACCCAGCCGCGTTCGAACAGCCGCCATTGCCATTCCACGATGGCCTGCGGGTAGCTGGCGTCGTCGTCGATACGCGCGGCCAGCTCCGGCGTCCAGGCCTGCTGCAGGAAGGCGCGCACTTCGGCGCGAAAGGCGTTTTCCTCGTCCGAGAAACGGATGTCCAAGGGATGCTCCTTCAGTGGGCGGTGCGTTGGTACCAGGCCACGCCGTCGGCATCGATGTCGCGCTTCACCTCGCCGCGCTGCAGCAGGTAGTTGAGGCAGGCCAGGCTTTCGCCGGTGGCCAGGTTCAGCAGCCCGGCGTCGCCTTCGCCGATGGCACGCGCAAAGAGCGCGGCGAAGACATCGATCGCCCGCTTGGGCTCGGCCAGCGACTTGCGCAGCCGCGCCAGCGTGCGCAGCTGCGTGGCGGCCAGGTAGTCCAGCCGCGCATGCAGGCCACGGAAGACCTCGTTGTGCGACGGCAGCACCAGCACGTCGTCCGGCACCTGCGCCTTGATCTTGGCCAACGAGGCCAGCCAGTCGGCCATCGGGTTCTCGTCGGGCTCGGTCGGGTGCACCGACACGTTGGACGAGATGCGCGGCAGCACCTGGTCTCCCGAAATCAGCAGCTTCAGCTCCGGGCAGTGCAGGCAGGCATGCTCGGGCGAATGGCCGGTGCCGACGATCACGCGCCAGTCGTGCCGGCCGATGCGCAGCACTTCACCATCGCCAATGCGCCGGTAGCTGTCGGGCAGCGCATGGATGCGCTTGCCGAAGTTGCCGAAGCGCGCGCGGTAGTTCTCGATGGCGGCGTCGCTCCAGCCGGCGCGGTGATAGAAGACGATGCCGTCGTCCGGCGCCTCGCGACCGGTGTCGGCGGTGAGCACGCGGCAGTGCAGGTACTCCAGCCGCGTCATCCACAGCCGGCATTTGAACTTCTTGGTCAGCCAGCCGGCCATGCCGACATGGTCTGGGTGCATGTGGGTGACGAAGATGCGGCTCAGGCTCTTGCCGTGCGTGGCCTGCGTGAACAGCTGGCGCCAGGCGGCCAGCGTCTCGTCGGTGCGCATCCCCGTGTCCACCACCGCCCAGCCATCGTCTTCCTCGATGCCCCAGATGTTGATGTGGTTCAGCATCATCGGCAGCGGCATGCGCATCCACACCACTCCGGGCGCCACCTCGAGCGCCGCCCCCGGCTCGGGCGGCTGCTCGAAGGGGTAGACCAGCGTGGGTTTTGGCAGCCGGTCGCGCTCAGCAGCGATCTCAGTCATCGAGGCGTCCTTGCGAAGTGCTCAGCGCATCAAGCGGCCGCCGCGGATCCGGCTTTGCCGGTCCGCCAGCGGCGCCCCCTTGAGGGGGAGCGCCGAAGGCGCTGCGGGGGTGGGCCAATTTATCGCGGCGCCATGCGGATGGCGCCGTCGATGCGGACGGATTCGCCGTTCATGTAGCCGGTGGTCACCATGAACTCGGCCAGTGCGGCGTACTCGTCGGGTTGGCCCAGGCGCTTGGGGAAGGGCACCGACGCGGCCAGCGCGTCCTTGACGTTGTCGGGCAGGCCGGCCAGCAGCGGGGTCTCGAAGATGCCCGGCAGGATGGTGTTGACGCGGATGCCCTCGGTCATCAGGTCACGCGCGATCGGCAGCGTCATGCCGACGATGCCGGCCTTGGAGGCCGAGTACGAGGCCTGGCCGATCTGGCCGTCCTGCGCCGCCACCGACGCGGTGTTGACGATGGCGCCGCGTTCGCCGTGCTCCAGCGCGGGCAGCGTCATCATGCCCGCGGCGCTCTTGGCGATGCAGCGGAAGGTGCCGACCAGGTTGATCTGGATGATGCGGTCGAAGTTCAAGGTCGGGAAGGCCTTGATCTCGCCGGTCTTCTTGTCGCGGCTGGCGGTCTTGATGGCATTACCGGTGCCGGCGCAGTTGATCAACACGCGCTCCTGGCCGATGGCTGCGCGGGCCTTGGCGAAGCCGGCGTCGACCTGCTCCTCGTTGGTCACGTCGACCTTGCAGAACACGCCGCCGATTTCCTTGGCCAGCGCTTCGCCGGCTTCGGCGTTCAGGTCGAACAGCGCCACCTTGACGCCGTGCTTGGCCAGGCGGCGTGCGGTGGCGGCGCCCAGGCCGGAAGCGCCACCGGTGACGATGGCCGAGATGTCGGAAGAGAGTTTCATGGGGTTGCCTCTATGTGGGGGTGTCACTTGCGCGACGGATCATCCGTGGCGCTCACGCGGTATGCTGCGCCTTCACATTCTGTGCCCGAAAGCGTCGGGTCCCACTGCAAAGGAAACACATCATGGCTGAAGCTTATATCGTCGCCGCCGCCCGCACTGCCGGCGGCAAGCGTGGGGGCCGCGTCTCGGGCTGGCATCCGGTGGACCTGGCCGCGCAGGTGATCGATGCCCTGGTCGAGCGCAGCGGCGCCGATCCGGCGCTGGTGGAAGACGTGATCATGGGCTGCGTGCTGCAGGCGGGCGAGCAGAGCGGCTGCATCGGCCGCATGGCGGCGCTGGCCTCCAAGCTGCCGATGAACGTGCCGGGCGTGACCATCGACCGGCAATGCGGCTCGTCGCAGCAGGCGCTGCACTTCGCCGCGCAGGCGGTGATGTCGGGCACGATGGACTGCGTCATCGCCGCCGGTGTGGAGAGCATGTCGCGCATCCCGATGGCGGTGCTGCCCAAGGTCTACAAGGAAGCGGGCCTCGGCCACTACATGAGCCCGGTCATCAAGGAGAGGTTCCCCGGGCCGCAGTTCAGCCAGTTCATGGGCGCGGAGATGATGTGCGAGAAGTACAAGCTGTCGAAGGACGATCTCGACCGCTTCTCGCTGCAAAGCCATCAGCGCGCCAAGGCGGCGACGCTGGAAGGCGCGTTCAAGGCCGAGATCGTGCCTGTGGCGGTGCGCATGGCCGAAGGCCCGGCGATAGATGGGCAACACGTCGCCGACGAAGGCATCCGCATGGAGGCCACGCTCGAAGGCATCGCCGGCGTCAAGCTGCTGCGCGAGGGCGGCTACATCACCGCGGCCAGCGCCAGCCAGATCTGCGACGGCGCTTCGGGCGTGATGGTCGTCAACGAGAAGGGCCTGAAGGCGCTGGGCGTGAAGCCGCTGGCCCGCATTCACCACATGACGGTGATCGGCGGCGACCCGGTGATCATGCTCGAAGCCCCGCTGCCGGCGACGCACCATGCGCTGAAGAAGGCGGGCATGAAGATCGACGACATCGACCTGTTCGAGGTCAACGAAGCCTTCGCTTCGGTGCCGCTGGCCTGGCTGCAGAACACCGGCGCCGACCCGGCGCGGCTCAACGTCAACGGCGGCGCCATCGCGTTGGGCCACCCGCTGGGCGCGTCGGGAACCAAGCTGATGACCACGCTGGTGCACGCACTGCATGCGCGCGGCAAGCGCTACGGATTGCAGACCATGTGCGAAGGCGGGGGCCAGGCCAACGTCACCATCGTCGAACGCCTGTGAACCAAGAAGGAGCGACGCGATGATTCCCCGCAAGCTGTTCAGCGAAGAGCATGAGAGCTTTCGCGCGTCGTTCCGCAAGTTCCTGGAAAAGGAAGTCATCCCGCACCACGAAGCGTGGGAAGAGCGCGGCTATGTCGACCGCGAGGTCTGGCAGAAGGCGGGGGCCAACGGCTTCCTGTGCCCGAGCATGCCCGAGCAATACGGCGGTTCGGGCGCGGATCGCCTGTACAGCATGGTGATGATGGAGGAGACGGCCAAGGCCCGCACTTCGGGGTTGGGCTTTTCGCTGCACTCGGAGATCGTCGCGCCCTACCTCCTGAAGTACGGCAGCGACGAGCAGAAGGCCAACTACCTGCCGCGCATGGCGCGCGGCGAGATCATCGGCGCGATCGCGATGAGCGAGCCCGGCGTCGGCTCCGACCTGCAATCGGTGAAGACCAGCGCGGTCAAGGACGGCGAGGGCTACTACACCGTCAACGGCGCCAAGACCTTCATCACCAACGGCTGGAATGCCGACCTGGTGATCACCGTGGCCAAGACCAACCCGGCCCTCGGCGCCAAGGGCACGAGCCTGGTGCTGGTGGAGCGCGGCATGCCGGGCTTCGAGCGTGGCAAGCGGCTGAAGAAGCTGGGGCTGAAGGCGCAGGACACGTCGGAGCTGTTCTTCGACAACGTCAAAGTCCCCGAAGCCAACCTGCTGGGCGCCGAGGGCCAGGGCTTTGTCTACCTGATGCAGGAACTGCCCTGGGAGCGCATGCAGATCGCCATCGGCGCCGTGGCTTCGGCGCAGCAGGCGATCGAGGACACGATGGCCTATGTGCGCGAGCGCAAGGTCTTCGGCAATGCAGTGGCCAGCTTCCAGAACACACGCTTCAAACTGGCCGAGATGCAGTCGCAGGTGCAGATGGCGCGGGTCTTCGTCGACCACTGCATGAGCCTGCTGCTGGCCGGCGAGCTGGACGCGCCCACCGCGTCGATGGCCAAGCTCAACTGCACCGACATGGCCGGCAAGGTCATCGACGAATGCCTGCAACTGCACGGCGGCTACGGCTTCATGTGGGAATACCCGATCGCGCGCGCCTATGCCGATACGCGGGTGTCGCGCATCTACGGCGGCACGAACGAGATCATGAAAGAGGTGATCGCACGGTCCATGGGTTTGGGCAAGTAGCGCGCCCATGGAGGCGATCGATGGGCGCATGCCGGTGCTCGTCGGTTGCGGCGATGTCACCGACCTGGACACGTCGGCCGAGGCCGGCCGCTCTCCCTACGACCTGATCGCGCAGGCGGCGCGGCTGGCGCTGCGGGATGCGGGTGCCGCCGGCATCGGCGAGGCCATCGACACGGTGGCGATGATCCGCAGCTTTGCCGACACTTCGCCGCGCTTCGCGACGAAGCTCGGCACCTCGACCAATCCGCCGCGCAGCGTGGCGCAGCGGCTGGGGCTGAACGCTTCTCGCCACATCTACAGCTACAGCGGCGGCAACATGCCGCAGTACCTGCTGAACCAGTTTGCCGAAACCATCGCCCGCGGCGAGATGGACACCGTGCTGCTGTGCGGCGGCGAGGCGCTGCGCACCCAGCATGGGCTGGAACGCACGGGTGCCGCCGGCGTGTGGAACGAGGATCCCGGCGGCACGCCCGAGCTGATCGGCGAAGCGCGCCGGGGCTGGAACGAGCATGAAGAGCTGCACCGCATGCGCGCGGCCATCGTTATGTACCCGCTGTTCGAGAACGCGATCCGCGGCGCGCGCGGGCGCTCGATCGAGGTGCACCAGCAGGCCATCGGCACGCTGATGGCCCGCTTTGCCGCCGTGGCCGCCGCGAACCCGCTGGCCACGCGGCGCCAGGGCTACAGCGCCGAGCAACTGGTGACGGTGAACGACGCCAACCGCTGGATCGGCTTCCCCTACCCGAAGCTGATGAACGCCCATGCCTTCATCGACCAGGCGGCGGCCGTGGTCATGACCAGCGTGGCCACGGCGCGCGAACTCGGCATTCCGCGCGACAAGTGGGTGTTCCTGCACGGCTGTGCCGATGCGCACGACCACTGGTACGTCAGCGAGCGCATCGACCTGCATTCGTCGCCGGCCATCCGCGCCGCGTCGCGCCAGGCGCTGGACATGGCCGGCAAGACGCTGGCCGACATCGACGTGATCGACCTGTACAGCTGCTTCGCTTCGGCGGTGCAGATCGGCTGCCGCGAGATCGGCCTGGCCGAGGACGATCTGCGCGGCCTGACGGTCACCGGCGGGCTGCCCTTCTTCGGCGGGCCGGGCAACAACTACGTGACGCATTCGATCAGCGAGATGATGCGGCGGATGCGCGCGCGGCCCGGCGCTTTTGGCTTGGTGACCGCCAACGGCAACTACGTCACCAAACACTCCTTCGGCGTGTATTCGACCGCAGCGCCGGCCGGGCCCTGGTGGCGTGAGCGCCCGGCGGCGCTGCAATCGCGCATGGACGCGCTGCCGAAGGCGCCGTTCACCGAGACGCCGCAGGGCGAGGCCACCATCGAAACCTATACCGTGATGCACGGCAAGGCGGGACCGGAGTTCGCGGTGGTCTTCGGACGCCTGAACGCCACCGGCCAGCGCTTCATCGCCAACCTGAGCGAGGACCCGGCGGCGCTGTGGGATCTGCAAAATCGCGACAGCCTCGGCCGGCCCGGGCGGGTGACGCAGGCCGAAGGCCGCAATCTGTTCACGCCCCACTGATTCGACAAGGAGACGACACGATGTACCCAGGCAAGTACGCCACCCAGCACCCTGACCGGGCAGCCTTCATCATGGCCAGCACCGGTGAGGCCGTCAGCTATCGCGACTTCGAAGCGCGCAGCAACCGGCTGGCGCACCTGCTGCGTTCACAGGGGCTGCAGAGGCTGGACCACTACGCCATGTTCCTGGAGAACAACAACCGCTTCCTGGAAAGCTGCTCGGCCGGCTACCGCGCGGGGCTTTACTTCACCTGCATCAACAGCTACCTCACGGCCGAGGAGCTGGCCTACATCGTCAAGAACAGCGAATCGAAGCTGCTGATCACCTCGCGCGCCAAGCTGGCGGTGGCGGCCGAGGCGCTGAAGTCCTGCCCGCAGGTCAAGCTGTGCCTGGTGGTGGACGGCAGCCCTGACATGGCCGCACCCTTCCAGGACTTCGCCACCGCCACCGCGGCCTTTCCCGACACGCCGATCGCCGACGAATGGCTGGGCACGGCGATGCTGTACTCATCGGGCACGACAGGCCGGCCCAAGGGCATCCTGCGGCCGCTGCCGGAAGGTCCGCCGACTGAGGCGCTGCCGATCTTCGGGTTCCTGCAGAAGCTGTGGCGCTATCGCGAGGACATGATCTACCTGTCGCCGGCGCCGCTGTACCACTCGGCGCCGAACGCGGCAGTGAGCCTGACGCTGGGCGTGGGCGGCACGGTGATCGTCATGGAGCACTTCGACCCGGAGCAGTACCTGAGCCTGATCGAGAAGTACAAGGTCACGCACAGCCAGCTGGTGCCGACGATGTTCAGCCGTCTGCTCAAGCTGCCGCCGGAACTGCGCAACAAGTACGACCGCTCGACGCTGGAGATCGCGATTCATGCCGCCGCTCCCTGCCCGGTGCAGGTGAAGGAGCAGATGATCGAATGGTGGGGCCCGATCATCCACGAGTACTACGGCGCCACCGAGGGCCTGGGCTTCACCGCCTGCGACAGCGAACAGTGGCTGGCACACAAGGGCTCGGTCGGCAAGGTGATGATCGGCGACCTGCACATCCTGGACGAGAACATGCAGCCGGCGCCCAAGGGCGTGCCCGGTGAGATCTGGTTCAAGACGGCCACGCCCTTTGTCTACTTCAACGACCCCGAGCGCACTCAAGCGACGCGCTCGGCCGACGGCACGATGAGCACGGTGGGCGACGTGGGCTATGTCGACGATGACGGCTTCCTGTACCTGACCGACCGCTCCAGCTTCATGATCATCAGCGGCGGCGTCAACATCTACCCGCAGGAATGCGAGAACCTGCTGATCACCCACCCCAAGGTGGCGGATGCGGCGGTGTTCGGTGTGCCCAACGAGGAGATGGGCGAGGAGGTCAAGGCCGTGGTGCAGCCCGTGCCGGGTGTTGCCGCAAGCCCCGAGCTGGAGGCCGAGCTGATCGCCTTCTGCCAGGCGCACCTGGCCAAGCTGAAGTGCCCGCGCAGCGTGGACTTCATGGACCCGCTGCCGCGGCTGCCCACCGGCAAGTTGTACAAGAAGCCGCTGCGCGAGAAGTACTGGGCGGGGCACAAGTCGCGGATTGTCTGAGACCGCCGACAGCGTCTGATCCCGGCGCCCGAGGCCGCTGCGCATGCATTTGCTGCTGCTCCAGCTCGCGGCGCACCCGGAAGAGATCGCCGCTACCAAGCTGGATCACTGTCTGCCGAATGGAGCCTTCTTCCTGGACTTCAGCCGGCCGCTGGTCCGGCAGCGCTTCTGTGGCGTCTGGAACCGCTGGATTGGCACGACCATGGCCTTGTACGTGCCGGTCATCCACGAGGGCGAGGCTGCCGGCCGGTGCGTGATTGCGGTCGAGCGCGTCGACCCGTACTTCAAGGAACTGCAGCGTCTGTGGCAGGAGCGCCATCCGCTGACCCGAAGCGCGCCCCATCACGTCATCGATGGACTGCGTGTCGAAGCCGACTTCGCCGCGCAGTTCCCCGACGACGCCCGGCAGGCGGCGTCGAACCCGCCCGCGCTACGCCGCCGGGATCGCTGAGCCCTGCACGGGAATGCGGTGCATCAGCCGACGGTGCCCGTGGTAGTCGTTCAGCGCGTAGTGCCAGGTGGCGCGGTTGTCCCAGAAGGCCAGCGAGCCCTGTTGCCAGACGAAGCGGCAGCTGACTCGGGTTTGGAGGCGTGCTCGTACAGCAGCTTCAGCAGCGGCGCACTCTCGGCGGCGGTCCGGCCTTCGAAGTGGGTGGTGACGGCCGCGTTCACGTACAGCGTGCGCCGGCCCGTGTCGGGGTGGCGGATCACCACCGGGTGCACCACGTCCTGCGTCACCGCGGCCGCATTGCCGATGCGCCCGCCCAGGTCGGCAGCCTTGGCATAACCGCCCTGCGCGCCGAACACATGCGCGGTCGAGTGCACCGCCGGCAGGCCATCGAGCGTCTTCTTCAGGCCGGTTGACAGCGTCTCGTAGGCCAGCGCCATGTTGGCGAAAAGCGTGTCGCCGCCGTGCGGCGGCACTTCGCACGCCAGCAGCAACGAACCCATCGCCGGCACCTTGTCGTAGCTGTGGTCGGTGTGCCAGTCGCCGCCGATGTGGGTGGTCTCTGGTCGGCCTCCTTGCGCAGTTCGGCGATCTGTGGACAGCCGTCCACCGGCTTGCCGAAGCGATTGGTGTCGATCGTCGCCGAATGCCGCGCAGCGGCCAGGTGCTGCTCGGGCGTGATCTGCTGGTCGCGGAAGAAGATCACGCCATGTCGTGGAAGGCCTGGCGCATGGTCGCGAACTCGGTATCGCTGAGGGGCTGGGACAGGTCGACGCCGGAATTGATGGCGCCAAGCGCCGCCGAGCAGGGGTGACTTTCGGGGTTCGCTGCGCCATGGTGTCTGCGTGTCCGCGTGCCTTGGGTTCGCCCACTGTGGCGTGCGGTGTCGTTGGCAGGCCCAAGGTGGAGGGCGCATGCGCAGGCGTTCAGGCGCGCATGCGGGCAAGCCGATTCGCCAGCGCCGGACCGAAGGCGCGCAACATCACCTGGATGCGCGGGACGTTGCGCAACTCTGCATGCGTCACCAGCCATAGCGGTGTGTCCAGTGCCGCGATCGGCGCGGTCAGGGGCTGCAGGTCCACCAGGCTGCCCTCGATGAATGTGGGCAGCAGCGCGATGCCCAGGCCCGCACGAGCCATCGCCGCAGCATGCGTGAAGTTGTCGACGCGCAGCACGACGTGTGCATCCGGGACCTCCGACGCCAGCCAGCGATCGAACTTCTGATCGATGGCATCGCGCTCGAAGGCGATCCAGCGGCGTTGCCGGCTCAGTTCGGCCACGTCGCGCAGCGGTACTGCCGTGCGTCCGCTGCGGCGCGCATAGATCTTGAAGCGCAACAGGCCGAGTTCGCGCCCGACCAGCCAGTCGGGCACGGTGTCGGCGATGCGCAGCGCCACGTCGGCATCGCGGCGCCGCAGGTTGACATGGTCGCGCGAGGTCGACAGTTCGATGCGCACTTCAGGAAACGCGGTACCGAACTGCGCCAGCACCACCGGCAGCAGGTGGGTGGCAATGATCGACGAGGTGTTCAGGCGCACCTCGCCGCTGGGCCGCGGATCCGTGCCGCGCGCGCGCGTCTCGGCGGCCATGGCGATGGGCTCGATCGCTCGCGCCGCCTGTTCGATTTCGTGGCCGGCGGCGGTGAGCGTGTACTGGCCGCGCACACGTTCGAACAGAGGCGTCTGCATGCGCGTCTCGATCTGCTCCAGGCGACGCAGCAGGGTTGCGTGCGACATGCCCAGCGGCGTGGTGGCCTTGGCGACACTGCCATGGCGCGCGATCGCATGGACCACCAGGAAGTCCGACCATGCCAGCGATGGCCGCGCGGTGCGGTTGGAGCTCATTTTCAGGAATGCAAACTACGTCTTGCAAATTTGCAGTTTACTTTGCAGCGATGAAAAACTAAGGTTGCCGCTGATTAGAAGGAGACGACATGAGGTGGATCGACCCGACGACTCCGTGCTCAGCGCGGCAGCGCTGCCGATGACGCGCCGGACGCTGACACTCGACCGGCACGAGTTGCAGGACGCGAGCGCTCCGGTGCTGGCTGAGTTGGTGCGCCATGCACGGGGTGCAGAGGAGCACTACCGTGCCGCGGCGGAGCAGATCGGCCAGCTCTACATGAGCGCAGACACCCATCGCCTGGTGGGCCTGACGCGCAGTCTGGACGAGCCGATGCGCCGTGCGGCGGAGGTGGAGCGAACCTTTGCCGGCCTGTTGCACGAACTGCAGGCCTGCGTCGCCCGACAGGCCGGCCGAACATGAAACTGAACCCGGGCATCGAGAGCGCGCGCTTCGGCGAGCAGGACATCCACCTGTTTCGCGAAGGCACCCACGGCCGCCTGTACCGCCGTTTCGGATGCACGGCGGCGGGTAGCGACGCACGCTTCGTCGTCTGGGCGCCGAATGCCCAGGCGGTGTCGGTGATGGGCGACTTCAACAATTGGCAGCGTGATGCCGCTCCGGCGAAGGCCCGCAGCGACGGCAGCGGCATCTGGGAACTCGAGCTGTCGGGCGTGTTGCCCGGTCAGGGCTACAAGTTCGCCATCCGCACACGGGATGGGCAGTGGCTGGAGAAGGCCGACCCGTTCGCGCGCCGCGCCGAATGCCCGCCGGCGACCGGCTCGGTGGTGCACGAGCCTGTGCCCTTCGACTGGCACGACTCGCTGTGGATGGAACAGCGCGCCGCGAAGACCGCGCTGGATGCGCCGATCGCCGTCTACGAGGTGCATCTGGGGTCGTGGCGGCGCGCTGCCGACGGCGCCATGCTCGGCTACCGCGACGCGGCGGCCAGGCTCGTCGAATACGTGCAGCGTCTGGGCTTCACGCATGTCGAGTTGCTGCCCGTGACCGAGCACCCGTTCTACGGTTCATGGGGCTACCAGACCACGGGCTACTTCGCGCCGACCGCCCGCTACGGCACGCCCGAGGACTTCAAGGCGATGGTCGATGTGCTGCACCAGGCCGGCATCGGCGTGATCCTCGACTGGGTGCCTTCGCATTTCCCGGCGGACGCGCATGGCCTGGCGCAGTTCGATGGCACCCACCTGTACGAACACGAAGACCCGCGCCAGGGCTTCCATCCGGAGTGGAACTCGTCGATCTTCAACTACGGCCGCAACGAGGTGCGCTCCTTCCTGCTGTCGAGCGCGCTGTACTGGCTCGACGAATTCCACATCGACGCGCTGCGCGTCGATGCCGTCGCGTCGATGCTGTACCTGGACTATTCGCGCAATGCAGGCGAGTGGATCCCCAACCGCTTCGGCGGCCGCGAGAATCTCGAAGCCATCTCGTTCCTGCGTTTGCTCAACGAGGCCGTCTATCGCGATCATCCGGGCGCACAGACCATCGCCGAGGAGTCCACGGCTTGGCCGATGGTGTCGCGCCCGGTCTATCTGGGCGGCTTGGGTTTCGGCATGAAGTGGAACATGGGCTGGATGCACGACACGCTGGCCTACATGCAAGAGGACCCGGTGTACCGCCGCTGGCACCATGGGCAGATGACCTTCTCGCTGGTGTATGCGTTCAGCGAGAACTTCATGCTGCCGCTGTCGCACGACGAGGTCGTGCACGGCAAGGGTTCGCTGATCGGCAGGATGCCCGGCGACGACTGGCAAAAGCGGGCCAACCTGCGCCTGCTGCTCGGCCACATGTGGGCCCACCCGGGCAAGAAGCTGCTGTTCATGGGCTGCGAGTTCGGCCAGTGGCGCGAGTGGTCGCACGACCGCCAGCTCGACTGGGAACTTCTCGACGATCCGGCCCATGCCGGCATCGCGCGCTGGGTCGAAGACCTGAACCGGCTGCTGCGCGAGAACCCGGCGCTGCACAACCGCGATTGCGAAGCGGGCGGCTTCGAATGGGTCGACTGCAACGATGCCGAGAACAGCGTGCTGAGCTGGCTGCGCAAGTCGCGCGACGGCCGGCTGCTGCTGGTGGTGGCCAACTTCACGCCGTTGCCGCGCGCCGACTATCTGGTCGGCGTGCCGCGCGCAGGACGCTGGCGCGAGCGCATGAACAGCGACGCCGCACTCTACGGCGGCAGCGGCGTCGGCAACCAGGGCGGCGTCGACACGGTGCCGGTGTGCGCGCACGGCCGCTACCACGCGCTGAACCTGACGTTGCCGCCGCTGGGCCTGCTGATGTTCGAGCCGGATTCCGCGGAAGGCCCCAGTCAATGAACGCATTGCCCCCAGCCGAGCCGGTCGATGCCACCGATGGCCGCGTGCGCGTCGTCATCGAGGGCCTCAGCCCGGCGATCGACGGCGGCCGCTTTGCCGTCAAGCGCGTGCTCGGCGACGAGGTGATCGTCGAGGCCGACTGCTTCGCCGACGGCCACGACGTGGTGGCCTGCAGCCTGCTGTGGCGGCCGGCCGGCGAGCCGGGCTGGCGCAGCGTGACCATGAAGCTGCTGGGCAACGACCGCTGGCGCGCGAGCTTCGTCGCCGACGCGCTCGGCAGCTGGGGGTACACGGTGCGCGCCTGGGTCGACCCCTTCCTGTCGTGGCGGCACGATTTCAGCCGGCGCGTCGACATCGATGACCTGCACCTGGCCGCGCTGACCGGCGCGGCGCTGATCGAGCAGGCCGCGCAGCGCGCCGGGCCCGGCAGCGATGCGGTCCTGCTGCAGGCCTGGGCGCAGGATCTGCAGCGCGCGGCGCAAGGCGGTGCCGCTGCCGGCGAACTGCAGCGCTTGGGCATGGACGAGGCGCGCGCCGCGGTCGCCTCGCGCCACCCGGACCTGCGCCATGCGCGGACCTACGCCCCCGAGCTGCCGCTGTCGGTCGAGCGCGAGCGCGCGCGCTTCTCCAGCTGGTACGAGTTCTTCCCGCGCTCGGCCTCGCCCGAGCTGTCGCGGCACGGCACCTTTGCCGACTGCGAAGCCTGGCTGCCCTATGTCGCCGGCATGGGCTTCGACGTGCTGTACTTCCCGCCGATCCATCCGATCGGCCGCATCAACCGCAAGGGCCGCAACAACACGCTGCAACCCACGCCGCAGGACCTGGGCAGCCCGTGGGCCATCGGCGCCGACGAGGGCGGGCACCTGGAGATCCTGCCGGCGCTGGGCACGCTCGACGACTTTCGTCGGCTGGTGCGGCGCGCCGGCGAACACGGCATCGAGATCGCGATGGACATCGCGTTCCAGTGCGCGCCGGACCACCCGTGGGTGCGCGAGCACCCGCAGTGGTTCCGCCGGCGTGCCGACGGCAGCATCCAGTATGCCGAGAACCCGCCCAAGAAGTACCAGGACATCTATCCCTTCGACTTCGAGAGCGAGGGCTGGGCGGCGATGTGGCAGGCGCTGGCCGGCGTGTTCGAGTTCTGGATCGCGCAAGGCGTGAAGATCTTCCGCGTCGACAACCCTCACACCAAATCCTTCGGCTTCTGGGAATGGGCCATCCGCACGGTACGCGAGCGGCATCCGGAGGTGATCTTCCTGTCCGAGGCCTTCACCCGGCCGAAGGTGATGCACCGGCTGGCCAAGCTCGGCTTCAGCCAGTCCTACACCTACTTCAGCTGGCGCAACACCAAGCAGGAACTGACCGAGTACTTCACCGAACTGGCGCGCGGCTCGGGCCGCGACTACTTCCGGCCAAACGCCTGGCCGAACACGCCCGACATCCTGCCCGCCGCGCTGCAGTGGGGCGGCCGCGCGGTGTTCATGGCGCGGGTGTCGCTGGCGGCCACGCTGGCCGGAAACTATGGCATCTATGGCCCGGCCTTCGAACTGCTCGAGGCCCAGGCGCTGCGCCCCGGCGGCGAGGAATACCTCGACTCCGAAAAGTTCGAGCAGCGCGTCTGGAACCGCGACGACCCGGCGTCGCTGGCGGCGTTCATCGCGCTGCTCAACAAGACCCGTCGCGACAACCCGGCGCTGCAGCAGGACACCGGCCTGCAGTTCATCGGCATCGACAACGAGCAGATGATCGCCTATGCCAAGTCGACGCCGGACGGCTCGAACGTCGTCGTCTGCGTGGTCAACCTCGACCCGCACCATGTGCAAAGCGGCTGGCTGAATCTGGACCTGCCGGCGCTGGGCCTCGAGGCGAAGCAGGCCTACCAGATGCACGACGTGCTGACCGGCGCCCACTTCCTGTGGCAGGGGCCGCGCAACTATGTCAGCCTCGACCCGCAGCGCTGCCCGGCGCACGTGATGCAATTGCGCTCGCGGCTGCGCCGCGAGAACGATTTCGACTACTTCCTCTGATGCCAGCGGGGCCCCACGCGTGAAAGCCGATGCCAGCAACCTGCTCGCCGAGGCGCCATTGACGGCGGCGGCGAACACCGACGATCCGCAGTGGTACCGCGACGCGGTCGTCTACGAACTTCACATCAAGGCCTACGCCGACGGCAACGGCGACGGCATCGGCGACTTCCGCGGCCTGACCGACAAGCTCGACCATGTGCAGTCGCTGGGCGTCAACACCATCTGGCTGCTGCCGTTCTATCCGTCGCCGCTGCGCGACGACGGCTACGACGTCGCCGACTACCGCGGCGTGCACCCCAACTACGGCACGCTCGACGACTTCCGCGCCTTCGTCGCCGAGGCGCACCGCCGCGGCCTGCGCGTCATCACCGAGCTGGTGGTCAACCACACCTCGGACCAGCACCCCTGGTTCCAGGCCGCACGCCGCGCGCCCAAGGGCTCGCCCGAACGCGACTTCTACGTCTGGAGCGACGACCCGAAGCTGTACGCCGGCACGCGCATCATCTTCACCGACACCGAGAAGTCGAACTGGACTTTCGACGAGGTGGCCCAGCAGTACTTCTGGCACCGCTTCTTCAGCCACCAGCCGGACCTGAACTTCGACAACCCGGCGGTGCTCGAGGCGGTGCTGCAGGTCATGGAGTTCTGGCTGGAGATGGGCGTCGACGGCTTCCGGCTCGATGCCATCCCGTATCTGATCGAACGCGACGGCACCAGCAACGAGAACCTGCGCGAGACGCACGAGGTCATCAAGAAGATTCGCGCGCGCGTCGACGCCAAGTATCCGGGTCGCCTGCTGCTCGCCGAGGCCAACATGTGGCCGGAGGACGTGCGCGAGTACTTCGGCGACAGCGACGAATGTCACATGGCGTATCACTTCCCGCTGATGCCGCGCATGTACATGGCCATCGCGCAGGAAGACCGCCACCCCGTGGTCGAGATCCTGGCGCAGACGCCCGACATCCCCAGCGGCTGCCAGTGGGCGATCTTCCTGCGCAACCACGACGAGCTGACGCTGGAGATGGTGACGAGCAAGGAGCGCGACTACATGTACAGCATGTATGCCGCCGACCCGCGCGCGCGCATCAATCTGGGCATCCGGCGGCGGCTGGCGCCGCTGCTCGAGAACGACATGGACCGCATCCGGCTGATGAACAGCCTGCTGCTGTCGATGCCGGGCACGCCGGTGCTGTACTACGGCGACGAGATCGGCATGGGCGACAACATCTTCCTCGGCGACCGCGATGGCGTGCGCACACCGATGCAGTGGACCAGCGACCGCAACGGCGGCTTCAGCCGCGCCGACCCGCAGCGCCTGTACCTGCCGCCGATCCAGGACCCGATCTACGGCTTCGAGGCCGTCAACGTCGAGGCGCAGGCGCGCGAGCCGGGGTCGCTGCTGGCCTGGACGAGGCGGCTGCTGGCCGTGCGCAGCAGCAGCCAGGCCTTCGGCCGCGGCCGCTTCACGATGCTGCATCCGGGCAACCGCAAGGTGCTGGCCTACCTGCGCGAGCACGAAGACGACGTCGTCCTGTGCGTGGCCAATGTCAGCCGCGTGGCGCAGGCCGTCGAGCTCGACCTGCATGCCTGGAAGGGCCGCGTGCCGGTGGAGATGATGGGGCGCAACGCCTTTCCGCCGGTCGGCGAGCTGCCCTACCTGCTGACGCTGCCCGGCCACGAGTTCTTCTGGTTCCGCCTGGCGCTCGATGTCGAGCCGCCGCAGTGGCACAGCGAGCGCCTTGCGCTCGACGACCTGCCGGTGCTGGTGCTGTTCGACGGCTGGAACAGCTTCTTCCGCCATCGCGTGGTGCCCTGGCGAATCTCGCTGGCCGAGAGGACGCGACAGACGCTCGAGCGCGAGACGATGCCGAGTTTCATGCAGCGCCAGCGCTGGTACGCGACCAAGTCGGTGAAGCCCGAGCGCGCGCAGATCGTCGAGCACGCGATGCTCGAGACCGGCCGCAGCGAGTGGCTGATCGCGCTGGTCGATGTCGACGACAGCGCGCAGCGGACGCGCTACTTCCTGCCGCTGGCGATCGCCTTCGAGGACAGCGAAGAAGAGCGCATGCACGCGCTCGGCCCGGTGGCGTTGAGCAAGATCCGCCAGCAGGCAAGCATGGGAGTGCTGGCCGACGCGATGGGCGACGAGGCGTTCTGCCGCGCGTTGATCGAGTGGATGGGCCGCGGCCGCACGCTGAAGACCGAGAGCGGTACGCTGCGCGGCGTGGCAGGTGCCAGCTATGCGCAGGCCGCCGCCGATGCGCTGCGCGGCGAGCTGCCGCTGCAGCGCCTGACGACCAGCAGCAATTCGGTCAGCCTGCTCGGCGACCAGCTGTTCCTCAAGGCCTACCGGCGGCTGCAGCCGGGCGTCAGCCTGGAGGTCGAGGTCGGCCGCTACCTGACCGACGTGCTGCAATTCGACGGCTGCGTGCCGGTGCTGGGCAGCCTGGAATGGGTCGGCAAGGACGGCCAGGCGACCACGCTGGCACTGCTGCAGGCGCAGGTGGAGAACCAGGGTGACGCCTGGGTGCACTTCGTCGAGCAGCTGGTGCGGCTGCTCGAGGGACACGAGGGCGAGGCGAGCGAAACCGTGGCCACCCAGGCCTCGCAGGCGACGGTGCAGCGCCTGCAACGGCTGGCGCAGCGCATCGCCGAGCTGCACGTCGCGCTCGGCCGGCGCACAAGCAACCCCGACTTCGACCCCGAGCCCGTCACCACGGCGGACCAGCGCGACTGGGTCGATGCGGTGGCTGCCGAACTGCAGGCGTCGATGGCGTTGCTCGAGCGCCATGCCACCACCGCAGGCGCGCATCCGCTGGCCGCGCCGGTGCTGGCCGCACGCGATGCGCTGCGCGCGCGCATCGAGCGTTCGGCACGGGCTGCGCCGGCCGGATGGAAGACACGCATCCACGGCGACCTGCACCTGCAGCAGATCCTGGTCTGCCGCGACGACTTCCTGATCATCGATTTCGAGGGCGAGCCGTCGCGGCCGATCGCCGAGCGGCGTGCGCGCTCCAGCCCGATGCGAGACGTGGCCGGCATGCTGCGCTCCTTCGACTATGCGCGCGAATCGGCACTGCAGGCGATGCCCCATGGCGTGCTGCACCGCGAGGCGCTGACAGCGGCGGCGCGCTACTGGGAGCGGCGCGCGCGCGAGGCCTTCCTGCATGCCTACTGGTCCGCCGTGGTCGCCGGGGGCCTGTACCAGGCCGGGCAGCGCGACGACATGCTCGCCGTGCTCGACCTGTTCGAGATCGGCAAGGCCCTGTACGAACTGCGCTACGAGATCGACAACCGGCCCGACTGGATCGGCGTGCCGCTGGCCGGGCTCGTGGCCCTGGCGGCGCCGCAGGACAAACCAGGCGAAAGCGGGAGAACGTGATGCAAGAGCTGAACATGGTCGTGGATTCGCTGCGCGCACTGCTGCACCAGGTCGGTGTGTTCCTGCCGCGGCTGGGCACGGCGCTGATCGTGCTGCTGCTGGGCTGGCTGTTCGCCAAGGGCGCGCGCCTGGCGGTCGTCAAGGCGCTGCGCGCGTTGAACTTCCATGTGCTCACCGAGCGCGCCGGCATCGACAGCTTCCTGCAGCAAGGCGGCACCGAGAAGGACACCACCGATCTGTTCGGCGCGATCGCCTACCTGCTGGTGATCCTGGCGTCGCTGATCATCGCGTCCAACAGCCTCGGCCTCGACCAGGTGACCGATCTGCTGGGGCGCGTGCTGCTGTTCGTGCCCAAGCTTCTGGTCGCACTGCTGGTGGTGGTCTTCGGCAGCTACTTCGCGCGCTTTGCCGGCCGCAGCGTACAGACCTACTGCCGCGGCGCCGACATCGCCGACGGCGAGCTGCTGGGCCGGCTGATGCAGTACGGCGTGATGGTCTTCGTCGTGCTGCTGGCCATCGACCACCTCGACGTCGGCGGCGGCCTGATCCAGCAGACCTTCCTGATCCTGCTCGGCGGCGTGGTGGTCGCCCTGGCGCTGGCCTTCGGCATCGGCGGCAGGGACCGCGCCGCCGCACTGATCGAACGCTGGTTCCCGCGCGACCGCGACGGCCCCGGGCCTGGGCCGCGCTGAAGCAGATGCCGACAGCGCTGGCGGCGCGATGAGTGCCACGATCGACGCCGTCTGGCCCGGCCAGCCCTATCCGCGGGGTGCGACCTGGGATGGCATGGGCGTGAATTTCGCGCTGTTCGCCGAATCGGCGGAGCGCGTCGAACTGTGCGTGTTCGACGCCAGCGGCCGACACGAGCTGCAGCGCGTGCGCCTGCGCGAACAGACCGACCAGATCTGGCACGCCTACCTGCCGCAGGCGCGGCCGGGCATGCTGTACGGCTGGCGCGTGCACGGGCCGTACCGGCCGCGCGACGGCCACCGGTTCAACCCGCACAAGCTGCTGCTCGACCCGTATGCGCGCAACATCGTCGGCGCGCTGCGCTGGCATGACGCGCTGTTCGGCTACCGCATCGGCCACGACGATCGCGACCTGTCCATCGACCGGCGCGACAGCGCGCCCTACATGCCGCGCTGCAAGGTGGTGGACACGGCATTCAGCTGGGGCGACGACCGGCCGCCGCGCGTGCCCTGGCATCAGACCGTGATCTACGAACTGCACGTGCGCGGCTTCACCATGCGCCACCCTGACGTGCCGCCGGCGCTGCGCGGCACCTATGCCGGCCTGGCCTGTGCGCCGGTGATCGACCACCTGAAGCGCCTGGGAGCCACCACCGTCGAGCTGATGCCGGTGCACGCCTTCGTTGACGACCGCCACCTGCTCGAACGCGGCCTGCGCAACT
>Ga0316605_10000566_pt1 | contig 24968 bp, 17 predicted proteins | sample OWC_soil_day20_n_FD_207666 | JGI IMG/M metagenome (GOLD analysis project Ga0316605, IMG submission 207666) | Wetland soil microbial communities from Old Woman Creek delta, Ohio, United States - OWC_soil_day20_noCT | ecosystem: Environmental > Terrestrial > Soil > Wetlands | place: USA: Ohio...
CGACAATGAATAATGAAGGTTGGTCTTACGGATGGAGAGTAGGGATTCCAATCTTCAAAATCAAGCGTCAAGTCAACTCCTGTCTGTCACGTTCCCGTCTGTCAACCTGGATCCTTCGCCCCTTATATGTTGCCTTTGTTGAATGCTTTTCGCTATTTTGACATACGTGTGGGGAATGTGTGTATCGCATCATCTATCCCGGTCCGCCCACCTGAGAAATGGTATGACACAACAGACTCCCGGCAGAGCCCGCCGCATCATAACAGCCATTTCGCCCCCGGAAAACTGGCGAACATCGCCGGTTCATGTCAGGTGTGCCACCGGGGGAACCCAAAGTCCTTGGCTTTTTCGGTTTTTTTCTTCACATTGATATACCGTGTATTGGACTATCGTAGCACATCTGTCCCGATCGAACACTCTCGTGGCTGCAATGACTCAGCCGGCGTCCGCTGATTCACCGGAGTCACAGCAGCTATGAGCAGAGATCTTGTCTTTCATATCCAGCGCTTTTCTATCCATGACGGCCCGGGGATACGGACAACCGTGTTCCTGAAAGGGTGCGCCATGGAGTGTTTCTGGTGCCACAACCCCGAAGGCCGCCATCCTTATCAGGAACTCCAGTATTTCGCCACGCGCTGCATAGCATGCGGCGAGTGCGTCCGGGTCTGCCCGACCCATGCCCATGTGCTCACCGACGGAGTACACACGTTCCTGCGGGACCTCTGCACGACTCACGGCGCATGCGTGGACGTCTGTTGTTCGGGTGCGCTGGAAATGAACGGCCGGATCATGTCGGTCGACGAGGTGATGTTTGAAGTCCTGCAGGACAAACCATTCTATGAGAACTCCGGCGGCGGGGTGACGCTTTCAGGAGGCGAACCCGGGCTGAACGTCAGGTTCAGCAGGGAAATCCTTCAACGCTGCAAAGACGCAGGTGTGGCAACAGCCGTCGAGACATGCGGATACTGCTCGAAAGAAGCGCTCAATTCCCTGCTTCCGGTGACCGACCTGTTTATGATGGACCTGAAACTTATCACTCCGGAACGGCACGATGCCGCCACAGGCAACACGAATGAGCGTATTCTGGACAATGCCCGCATGCTTGCCTCGAGCGGGAAGCCCCTCATCTTCAGGACGCCGGTTGTTCCGACAGTCAATGATGCTGTAGAAGAGTTCTCAGGAATTGTCGCATTCATACGGGAGCTCATAGCGCTCCGCAGCGTAGCCGGGAACACCGCGCCCATCACGTACGAGCTGCTTGCATTCCATAAGCTTGGAAGCGACAAGTACGTGAGTCTCGGCATGGACTACCGGGCTTCGCACCTCGAGCCTCCCACGAAAGAGCAGATGCACAGCCTGCTGACGATCGCCCGAACTGCGGGAGTCGACGCCAGAATCCGTTGAAATAGGTATTGCGCCATCTCCGGATGGAGCTGGCTCAGGATTGAACCAAGGAAGAAGCCGATGGAAACCGAAAATACACAGACACTGACGTATCAGGAACGAATCGACCTCCTGCGCGCCACGAAGATGCGGCACACGGAGGAGAAGTGGCGGGATATCGGGATCATCGACATGGACGACAGCGGATCCATCCTCCCTCCGCCCGGATCACGACGCTATGTCGAGGTGATCAGCGGGTCCGGCGTCCCGATGAAGGATGTGCTGTTCTCTGAATTCACACCGACGAGCAATCACCCGAGCGGCGGCTTGTTCGGCGCACGGGCATGTGGGGAGAACTACCGTGCCCTGCTGGAAATGCATCCGACATACGTCGACCCGGTGAGTTCCCTCGCCGGCGGCTACATGGTAAATTTCCTTTCCTACCGCACCCCCCAATGGAATCCGGACTTTGACTATTCCCACCTCAAACCTGAACAGGAACTCTACGGTCTTCACCATGGCATTGGAGCCGTCCAGCATTTCTGCCAGGATATGACCATTGGCCTGTCACTTGGATGGGGAGGTATCCTCGAGAAGATCCGGCACTTCAGAACCGTCAACAAGGATGAAGAGGCCCAGGAGCTGTATGATGGCCTGGAGGCTTTCGTCCTCGGGATGCAAAGCTGGATCGGCCGCACGGCACGCGCCGCTCGCGAGATGGCCGCCAGCGAGAGCAATCCACAATACCACGAGAACCTCCTCCAGATCGCTTCAATCAATGAGTGGCTGGTCAGTGAACCACCCCGCACATTCCGGGAGGCGTGCCAGTGGATGCTGTGGTACCAGATGGCTGGCAAGATGTACAACATGGGCGGGTCTCTCGGCCGGATCGATCAGTTCCTCTACCCCTTCTACCAGCGCGACAGGGACCGGGGAATCCTCACCGACGAAGAAGCGGTATTTCACCTGGCCTGTCATTTTTTGATGGATACCTCGTACACGCAACTGGGCGGGCCTGACTCCTCCCACGAAGACACCACCAATCAGCTTTCCTATCTTGTCCTGGAGGCTGCTCACCGGCTCAAGATCCCGGTGAACGTCGGGGTCAGCGTTGGATCTCATGTCGATCCCGGCCTCCTCCACCGCGGTGTGGAGATCATGTTTCAAGACAGGACCGGCATTCCGAAATTCCTTGGCGTGGACCGGACGAGTGAAGGCTTTGCGCGGAACGGATATCCTCTCGCTTTGGGCCGTGAGCGCGCGTATTCCGGATGCCACTGGTGCGCCATCCCCGGCCGGGAATATACGGTGAATGATTGCGTGAAGGTCAACCTCGCCCGTGTGTTTGAGGTGGCCCTCAAAGAAATGACAAGCGACACGAGCATCAAGCCCGGCATCGCGGAACTCTGGACGCGATTCGAGAAACATCTGCGCAGGGCCGTGGACGTCATCGCCGAAAGCCTCGATTTCCACATCGACCACATGTACAGGGTGTTTCCAGAGCTGCATCTGGATCTGCTTTGCCATGGTCCCATCGAACGGGGACGCGACGCTTCGCACGGGGGCGTGGAGTACGTCAACCTGTGCGTCGACGGTTCGGGGCTGGCAACCGTCGCAGACTCCTTTGCGGCACTTGAACTGCGCGTCGAGAAGGAAGGGCGGTTCACATGGCCCCAGATAATGGCGTTCCTGGATTCGAACTGGGAAGGTACGGAAGGCGAACGGGCGAGATTGATGATGCGCAGGATCCCACGCTATGGCAGCGGTGGATCGCGCGCCGATCATTTTGCCGAGCAAGTCTCCGGCACATTCACCGCGCTGGTAAAGGAGAAGCCGACTCCCAAAGGGTTCATCATGATTCCCGGCCTCTTCTCCTGGGCGGCCAACCTCCTGCTGGGCAAGGATGTCGGTGCAACCCCCAACGGACGCCGCGCAAAGGAGAGGATTTCGCACGGACCGAATCCTGACCCCGGCTTCAGAAAAGATGCTGCGCCTACCGCGCTGGCACGCGCCGTCGCCGCCGTCCAGCCGGGTTACGGCAACACTGCGCCGATGCAGATCGAACTCGATCCCGGAGTCTCCAGAAGCGAAGAAGATATCACCAATATCGCCGCGTTGATCAAGACCCACTTCGATCTGGGCGGCACGCAAATCAACCTGAATCTCCTGGACAAGAAGAAGGTTCTGGAGGCTCACAAAGACCCGACCAAATACCCCGATCTTGTCGTGCGCGTTACAGGATTCAGCGCCTACTTCGCCAGTCTCTCTCCCGCCATGCGGCAGATGGTGGTCGACCGTATCATCGCTGAAGAGTAGGCGGATCGTCCCGATGACCCTTACGCCACGGCAACGGTTTCTTTCCTACGTGCGGGATTCACGTTCCACACGGCAGGTTGTCTCTCCGTTCCTCCCCTTTCCGGCTGTGATCAGGAGGTGCCTCGAATATCTCCAGATTCCCGTGGTGGAGGATGATATTCTCAACGAGATTACGCTCTCCCGTTCGCTGGATTATGAACCCATGTTCATGACGGACTGCTCGGGTTTGATCTTCAACTGGAGCGTCGACCCGGAACGATCGACAGACAAGTCTCTGACAAGGGTTATCCGGACAGGCCGGGGAGAGTGGATACACCGTGCCAGCGGCGAGAATATCCCCTGGCACGACGCGGAAACATGCCCGGTTCAGACACCGGAGGATCACGCCATGCTCGTCGCAGTCTGCGAGCAAGTGGGAGACCGCGCAGAAGAAATCCGGACGTACTACCGGACATGGCGGAAGCGCGTCGGTGAGGACGGCGTCATCGTCATCGGGCACCCCCACCCATCCTGGCTCGGCTATCAGATCAACCCGTCAAACATCTTCTACCACTGGAACGACTATCAGGACGTGTACATCCGGAGCATGGAGGCGATCTTCGAAGCCTCGCTCGTCGTCATGTCGATTGCCATGGAGGAGGGCATCGATTTCATGAGCGATTCGAGCTATGGACTGGAGATGACCTCTCCCGAGCTGTTTCAAGTCATGGACCTGCCGCATATCCGCCGGTTCGCGGAATGGACCCATGACCGGGGAGGGTTGTTCTGGTACCACAACTGTGGATTCACGCGGCAGATGATACAGGATGGGACATTCAATACCCTGGGAGCGGACCTCATCGAGACCATTGCTCCGCCTCCTGAGGGAGACAATGATCTTGCAGAATCGCGCCGCTACCTGGATCCGGCGATCTGCAGCAAAGGCAATCTGAATCTCAGGATCCTCCGCGATGGAGCAACGGATGAGATCATCTCCGCTACGCGATCCATCGTTAGTGCGGTGAACGGATACAAGCATGTGTTGTCAACGGCCGACGGCGTTCTCGAAGGAACACCGCCGGAGAACTATATCACGTTCGTGCGTACAGCCAGGGAACTGGCCGGCAGCTGAGAGGCGTACGCCTGCCTCCTGGTTGGTCAGCGGGTCCGGAGACCGGACGGCACACCGGTCTTCAGACCCATGACAGTGTGCGAAGACCACTGGAATACGGGTACTACCATGAAACGCCTGATCCCGCTTCTCATCCTTTCCCTGTTTACACTCACCTGCGGGGAAAAGCACGACGGTGTTGAGCTTCAGCTCTGGAACTTCGGCGGAACCCCGAAGTTTATCGAATTCCTGCGCGCACGAATCGACACATTCCAAATCCTCCATCCCACGATCCGGATCGTCCAGAGCGAAAAGAGCTGGAACATGATACGCGAGATTCTCTATTCGAATCTGAGCGTGGGCACAGGGCCCGATATCATGAACGTCCATGCCAACTATGGCGCCGAATTCGGCGGGGGCGGCTTCTATTATGCGGTGAACACGTTTCCGGATTTTGAAGAGGTCAAGAGCTGGTACCAGCCGAATCTCATCGAATCGACCCGGTATGGGGACAACTACTACGGCCTTCCGTGTTCCGCCATCGCGTTTACTCTCGTCTGCAACAAAGATCTGTTTGACGCGGAAGGAATCGCGCCGCCAAAGACCTGGACGGAATTCCGCACTGCGGCCCGCCGCCTCACGAAGGACATTGACGGCGATGGGAAAACGGATCAGTGGGGACTCGTGCTCCTCGGCGGAGATCGCGGCGGGTTTGCCTACCGCTTCGCTCCATTCCTGTTCAAGGCAGGCCTCAACATCCTGTCCGACGATCTGAAGAAGGTCGAATTCAACGGACCCCTCGGCGTTGCGGCCCTGAAGCTGTTTGCGGATATGCACCAGGTCGACCGCTCGATTACGCCTGGTTTTCTCGCATACCAGATGTCAGAGATCAACGATCTCTTTTGCAGCAACAAGGTGGCGATGAGCATCGAAGGACCCTGGTGGCGGAGTGTCGTGAATCAGAAGAGCCCCGGTAAGCAGTTCTATACCGTGCCGGTCCCTGTCCCGGACCATTTGATCGCACAATATGAGACGCTGCCTACACTGCAGGACATGGTGATGTATGCCATCAGTGCCTTCTCCAAGCATCCGCAGGAGTCGTGGGAATTTCTGAAGTTTCTCCGAAACGTCGACGCAGACATGCATTGGGTTACAGAGGATTTCGGGGGGATTGCCACCACGACGCAGGTCCTGAACAGTCCGGAAGCCGAGAAGTGGGAGTTCATCGATGTCTATAGACACGAGCTCGCCCGTGCCCGTCCATGGCCTTCACATCCCGGCATCATCAACATCGCGAACAACGTCATTACACCCTGGTGCGAGAAGGCCATCGTCGGCGATATCTCTCCGGAAGAGGCGATGGCAGGCGCAGGGGCTGAAGCCCAGGAGATTCTCGACGGGAAGCGATGAAACGCGCCACACCTTATCTCCTCCTTTTCCCGGCACTCCTCTTCACGGTCTTTGTGCTGGCATATCCTCTGGCTCAAAACCTCTTCAATAGTTTCCATTCTGTGAGCCTTGTCCGTGGGACAGGCGACTGGGTTGGTTTCGGAAACTTTGAGAAGGTGTTTCAGGACGCCGTATTCTGGCTTGCATTCTGGAATACGCTGGTATACGCGACCGTCGGCACGGTCCTCGCCCTTGTCATCGGACTTGCGTTCGCCCTGCTGCTGAACCTCAAGATCGGTCCCATCACCTCAGTGATGAATGTGATCTACACGATTCCATGGGTGATCTCACCCGTCGTCGCGGGGTTTGCCTGGAAATGGCTTTTGAACGACAACTTCGGCATTGTGAATCACTGGCTGGTCAGTCTGGGCCTGATCAACGAAGAAATCACTTGGCTCGGGAGCGCCGACACGGCGCTTGCCTGCGTGATCATCGCACGTCTCTGGCAGTTCTACCCGTTTGCGATGGTAATGTTCCTAGCCGGTCTGCAGTCAATACCCCACGACCAGTATGAGGCTGCCGCGGTGGACGGCGCGACAGCATTTCAGAAGTTCTTCCATATCACGCTGCCCAACCTGCAGTCGGTGACGGCTGTCCTGCTGCTGTTGGGAACGATCTGGAGTTTTAACGACTTCAACATTGTCTTCGTCATGACGCGCGGCGGACCCATCAACGCATCCATGGTGCTCCCCGTGCTGGTCCGGGAGTTCTCGTTCGTGCAGTTCGATCTCGGCAAAGGGTCTGCACTTTCCATTGTCATCTTTTTCCTCCTCATCAGTCTTTCTCTGGTCTATCTGAAGATCATTTCGAGGAGGGAGCCGGAATGAAGCGCACCGCCGTTATCCTCCTTCTGCTCGTCCTTGCTGCTCTCGTTCTGCTCCCGGTCCTATGGACGTTTGCCACATCGCTCAAGCCGCTAACGGCAGTAAACGCGTATCCTCCGAGTTGGACGTCACCGGACATGAGCTTCCAGCCATACGTCGACATGTTCTTCTTCATGCCATTCGCCACGTATGCTGTCAACAGCCTGGTCGTGGCAACGATCGCCACGGTGCTGACGCTTCTGTTTGGCAGTCTTGCAGCGTTCGCGTTTTCGCGATTCCAGTTCCCGGGAAAGAACATCTTCTTGCTGATCCTGCTTCTGTCACAAATGCTCCCCGGTGCATCGGTCATTGTCCCGCTCTTTCAGCTTCTCACAACGATCGGACTGTACGACACCATCATAGGGCTGGCGCTCACGCACACGGCAGTACTTCTGCCGTTTGTCATCTGGCTGCTCTACGGGTTCTTCTGCTGCATACCCCGGGAGGTCGAGGATGCCGCACTCATCGACGGCTGTTCCCGGCTTGGTGCACTCTGGAAAGTTCTCCTTCCTCTTGCACTTCCGGGATTGGGTGGTACCGCGATGTTTGCGTTTCTCGGGTCCTGGAACGAATTCTTCTTCTCACTTATACTCACCAACTCGGACACTACAAGAACCATCCCGGTAGGAATCGGACTGTTTGTCGGGGAGTTCCAGGACGTGTGGAACCAGATGTCCGCCGCCGCAGTGCTGTTCAGCATCCCCCCTTTGCTGGTGTTTTTGCTGATGCGGAAGACGTTTGTGAAGGGGCTTGTTGCGGGGGCGATCAAGTAGCGTTTGGACCGCGTCGGAGAATTCCACTGCGTGTTCTAGGAATACGAGGACCCGAGGTGCTGCGGACGGAGGATGGGCTGCGTTGAATTCCCTCGCGTCGGACTATCCTTGCAATCGCCGGCAGCTGGCGCCGGAGCGTCCGGCTGAGAGATGTTCCAGGAGTTGCGGCATCATGCGGAATGATGCCGATGCAGAGGATGGAGGGAAGGGGAAAAAGCCTGCTTCCCGCCTGCAGGATCTCTTGAATGCCCTCCGTGTGCGCGGAACGGAAACATTTTGGTGGACTGTGGACGAGTGTGGGCGTCCATCGATAGACCGCCCCGGGTGGAGCCTTCGCCGATACCGCATCAACAATAATCACCCGCTCACGACCGCGCATCAGATTGAGAAGCGACAGCCCTCCCGTCCCGCCATCGATCAGCTCTATCCGGTGCGGCAGTCTGCACCGCCCCATCGCGCGAATTACATGAATGCCGATACCTTCATCGGACATCAGCAGGTTCCCCACACCGATGATCGCCACCGGAGGGACTGGCTTGAAATCCTCCATCGTCGGGTGAGTCACAGAATCCGGAACTTTTTCACCGCCTTCCCCGGCTCGAGAATATGCACCGCACATGCTATGCATGGATCGAATGAACGCACTATTCGCGCCAGCGGGAAGGGATTCTCGGTGTCCTCCACGGTTGTCCCAATAAGAGCCTGTTCGATGGGACCGGCGAGCCCCCGGTCGTCGCGCGGAGAAGCGTTCCATGTTGTCGGCACAACTGCCTGGTAGCGCGCGATCTTGCCATTCTGTATCTCCACCCAGTGGCCAAGCGCTCCGCGCGCTGCACACCACAGCCCCATTCCCTGTCCCTTCTCCGGGATTGTGTGGGGAACGCAGACCGGCTCTTCGAGCTTGACCTGCATGATCATCTCGCCCAGACTGTCGGCTACAAGCTTACACTCAATGGCTCGCGCCAGGTGCCGGCCCATGACGGAGGAGAGGGCCGACGATTCGAGTTGAAGGCCCCGCAGGGTTTTCTCTACCAACTCCTTCCCCGCCGGGTGTGCACCATTCTGCATCATCATCGCAACGCGGGCAAGCGGCCCGACTTCGTATACCTTGCCGTCGTATCGCGGCGACTTCAACCAGCTGTAGGCACCTTTCTTTTCCAGCTTGGGAACGGTTTCCCCTTTCGATGGGTGGAGATGACTGGAAGAGCTGTACCAGGAGGACCGCACATCTTCGACGATGGCTTGTGGATCAACACTCTCCAGCTTTCCATTCGTGATGCGCCCCATGGGGAAGAATCGCTTTCTCTTTGTCACGTCAGGCTCCGCGTCGAGATCGAACAACCCGAACGACAGATAGTTCTTCGGTCCAACGCCAATGGAGAAGTAATCCCGGTACACCTCGCCAAGCGTGATCACATCCGGCAAGTAGACGTTGTTGATGAATTCGGTCAGCTCTTTCAATCGCCAGAGTGAGGTCGTGATATTGTCGATGCGCGGTACAACACTCACTCCGCCCGGAACAATCGAAGCCACATGGGGCATTTTCCCCGACCAGATTGCTGAGAGCTCATGCGCTTTGAGACGCATCTGGTACGCCTGGATGTAGTGCTGGATCAGGGCTTCATGCACGCTCTTCGGCACCCGGTAGTCGGATTCATACCGCGGAACGAACGGAGGAACGTCGGGACCGCGGAAGTAGTCAAGTGACGACAGGTGATAGAAGTGAAGCACATGCGACTGCACGTAGTTCGCCGCCTGCATGATATTCCGGATGATGCGTCCGTTATTCGGCGGCATGATGCCGAACGCATTCTCCAGTGCTTGCGTAGAGGCGATGGCATGCGGGGTCGGACAGACGCCGCAGAAGCGCTGTGTAATCTGAATGGCGTCGACCGGATTGCGCCCGACCAGAATCTGTTCGAATCCCCGGTACAACGTCCCTTCCACCCGGGCATCCACGACTTTCTTGTTTTCAACGTCGGCTTCGATCTTCAGATGGCCCTCAATGCGGGTCAGCGGATCAATCACGATAGTCTTGCGGATGGTTTCCATGCTCGATCACCTCCTTTGATAAATTGGTGAGTGGGCATCGGGGAATCCCTTTTCCGTACATCCGATGCACGGGGCGCCTGCATTAATGCACCAGCTTACGCTCCCGTTCCAGAGACGGATGGGGCAATCCGCATTCGTGAAGGGCCCCTTGCAGCCAAGTTCCAGGAGACATCCCTCCTCCCCGAAGGTGGTGGCAAAGATCCCTTCGTCCAGGTAATCGCGATTGATGCAGCGGTTGTGGACCGATCGACCGAAAAACAGTTTTAGTCGACCATACTCATCAAGCTCCTTCGGCTGTGGCATCCCATACAAGAGAATCTTTGCCACCGTGCCTATGAACCAATCGGGATGACACGGGCATCCGGGGATGTTGATCACCGGGGTTTTGATGCCCAGATCCGCAAAGACCTCCGACACACCTTTGCAGCCCGAGGGGTTTGGCGCCGATGCTGGCAGGCCGCCATAGGCCGCGCAGGTCCCAACGGTGAGGACTGCCATGGCTTCCTTCCCAAGGGAATCCACCCATTGCAGCATCGTCACAGGATGGCCGTTTTCTTCCCCGATAACACCATAACCGCCGGACTGGGCCGTCGGAATAGCGCCTTCCACCACCAGGACATACTTCTTTTTGAACTTTTGGGCAGTGGATCTGGCGGTCTCCACAGAAAGAGACCCGGTCGCAGCCATGAGCGTGCCGTGGTACGACAGGACAAGTTGATGGCCCGGCAGTACCTGCTCGAGGATGACATTTTTGATGCTGGGGTGGATCGTATTGATGACGGAAACCGAGCACCCACTGCAGGTGGATGCCTGGAGCCAGATGATGGGGTACTCCTTGACAGCGTCCTGAATCGCGTAGGCCAGACGCGGGAGGAACTCGTCGGCCACACTCAGGGCGGCGGGCGCAGCAACGGCCCACCGGATGAACTCTCTCCGGGATATTGCTTCACGGGTTGACATAGGCTGTCCTCTTGTATTGGAAGGAAGCGTGCGTGTCCCTGTGATGAAGCAAGTATATCGGGAGAAAATTTGGGAGGAATTGCGAAGAGTGTCAAAGGACAGAGACGGCGTACAATGTACTCTGCCCTGCAGATAAAGTCAAGTCGAACCCCGATATGAGCAGAACAGATATAAGCAGAAAAGATTGGAGTAGAACAGGTTGGAGTAGAACCTCATGTGAGCCAACGGGGTTGAGAGAGTGCAGGTGGGTACCGCCCGCGTCAGAGAGGACGTACGGCATCCCACAGGATTTGCCGGAAGGCTTCGTACTCTGGGGCGAGGGGGACGCTTTGCTTGGCCCGCCGGAATGCTTCCTGAAGCTGTTGCGGAAGGGGGATGCGAAGGCCAAGCGCGCGATCGATCACATCGGGAAACTTCGCCGGATGCGCGGTCGCTGTAATGATGCACGGTGTACTCCCGGAAAGCGCACGCGCAGCCGCGAGACCAACAGCAGTATGGGGATCCACAACCCTTCCCGTCCGTTCAAATGTCAGCCGGATCTCGTTCAACGTCTGTTCGTCGCTCACACAAACCGTCTCAATGGTCCGCCTGAGCCTCTCGTGATCACCAGCATACAGAGAACGCAACCGTGCGATATTGCTCGGATTGCCAACATCCATCGCATTGGAAAACGTCTGCACTGCTGATCGCGGAACGAGTGAGCCCGATCGGATGTATTCCCCGCCGACGTCATTCACATTCGTCGCGGCGACAAAGCGGTCGATGGGAATGCCCATCTCCCGCGCATACACTCCCGCAACGAGATTCCCAAAGTTGCCGCTCGGTACAATGAACACCGGCGCCCCCGGCTGTGTGCCGTGCCGGAAGTCCCGTTCCCACTGCGCGACCCCCCAGGCATAATAGGCAACTTGCGGCAACAACCGCCCGAGATTGATGGAGTTTGCCGTCGTGAGATTGAGTTTACCGGCCGTCTCAACGTCACCGAGAGCCCGTTTCACCAAGGCTTGACATTCATCGAACGTGCCGGATACCTCGAGTGCGTGAATATTGTTGCCGAGTGTCGCCATCTGCCGTTCCTGGAGAGGGCTGATCTTTCCGGAAGGATAGAGTACATACACGGTGACGCGCGGCACATTAAAGAAGCTATGCGCGACGGCACTCCCCGTGTCGCCGGATGTTGCGACAACAACGGTGATATTCTGGTTCGATGCCCGCACATAGTGTGACACCACGTGCGCCAGAAAGCGCGCGCCGATATCCTTGAACGCCAGCGTGGGTCCATGGAACAGCTCCAGCAAGTACAAATTCCCTTCGAGATGGATCAAGGGAATGAGAAACGTCCATGCACGCTCCACGATGGCAGAAAGCTCGCTGAGGGAAATGTCATCGATGAACGCCGAGAGGATCTTGCTCCCCACCTGCGGAAGAGAATCCCCTGCAAAACCGCGCACTGTTTCAGGACTCAGTGCGGGGAGCTTCTGCGGGACGTACAGGCCGCCATCCCGGGCCAATCCGGAGAACACTGCATCCTGGAATGTCGATGCGGAAGTGCGTCCTTCAGTGCTTCGGAACATCATGTGCTTTTAACCCAGGAAATGTCGGCACCCGTCCGGTTGATCCGGGAGACATAGATGTCAGAGTCAATCCCTGCTGATACGGCAAACACGCTTTTCATTGCCCTGGCCACCCTGTGCGCCATACGGATGCTCGACGTCACTGCGAACATCGAAGGTCCCGACCCGGAAATCGAGCAGCCGTTCGCCCCCGCCCGAAGTGCCGCCTCCTTCACCTCGTGGAACGCCGGAATGAGGTTACCCCGGACCGGCTCGGCAACCGCGTCCTCGACACATCTGCCAACAAGCGCAGCGTCTCCCGACGCCAGACCGACGGTCAGTCCACTGATATTCCCCCATTGCCGGACCGCAGTCTGCAACGTAATTGCTTTGGGGAGAATATTGCGCGCATCTTCCGTGCGGATGCTGATGTGAGGATGAACGACGGCCCACACGATGGACTGCTTCGTCGGGATCGAGATCACGTCCAGCGGATCGTACCTTCGCACAAGGCACGCACCGCCGAGCAGTGAAGGGGCAGCATTATCGGCGTGCGCCGACCCGGAAGCCTTCCGTTCTCCCTCCATCGCGAACCGAAGCAGGTCCTTCCGGTGGATCGGCCCGGGGAGTAATGCATTCACAGCAACAACCGCGGCAACACTGCTGGCAGCCGAACTCCCGAGTCCCGAACTGATCGGCATTCGCTTCTCAAGCGTCAGCTTCACACCGAAGGGAGGATGGAATTCCTCAAGCATCAGTGTGGCGACATACGCGGCCACATTCTTGTCCGCAGCGGTGGGGACGTCTGGATGTCTGGTCCGGACGCAGAAGAATAGTCCCGGCTCCGCCCGCCGTTCTGCAACGACGACATCTCCCGGCTGGTCGATAGCGATCCCCAGCACATCGAACCCCGCACCCAGATTCGCAATGGTTGCCGGTGCAAACACACGTATCCTGCGCTCGCGCATCATTGAGGTAAATACCGCAGCAGTTTCAAGATATCCGCGAATACCCCCATTGCCGTCACGTCGGTCCCGGCACCCGGTCCCTGAACGACCAACGGTGTCCGTGCATACCGATGAGTCGTGAACGCGACGATATTGTCGCTGCCGTGGGCGGAGGCGAAGTGATGCGTGCGCGGGATCTCCCTGAGGCCGGCAAATGCGGCGCGACCCTGGAGGACTCCGACGTAGCGCAACAGACAGCCGCGTCCGTGAGCCGCATCGAAGCGCCTCTTCATGGCATCGTCATGCCGGCTGAGCGTATCGACAAACCTCTTGACGAAGGGACCGCGCCGCAGTGACGGCGGAACCAGACTCTCCACTCGAATATCTCGCAGATCCATGCGCAGGCCGAGCTCCCGTGCCAGTATCAACAGTTTTCGGGCAACGTCCGCACCGCAGAGATCCTCGCGCGGATCTGGTTCAGTGTAGCCCAGTTCCAGGGCCTCTTGAACCAGACTGCTGAACGGCCGCGTGCCATCGTACTCGCTGAACAGATAGCCGAGAGTGCCCGAGAAGATTCCCTCGATCTTGACAATCTGGTCGCCGCTCGCGATCAGATCGTTCATGGTCGAGATGATGGGAAGCCCCGCCCCGACATTCGCCGTGTAGAGGAAATGTCTCTCCCGGACTCTGACCAGCTCCATCAGCCGCTGGTACCGCGGCCAGGGAAGCACGTTTGCCCGTTTGTTCGGGGTCACTATGTGCATGTTCAGGCGTACGAAATCCTCGTAGAGATCAACTATGTCGGCACTCGCCGTGCAATCAACGACGACTATGTTGGTGAACTGCAGGGATCCCAACGCCTCGAGAAACGCGGATGTGTTCATGCGATGCGGAGAGGAGCGCAACGCTTCGCTCCACCGGGCGAGGTCTATCCCTGAGGGTGAGACAACAAACTGCGTGCTGTTTGCCAGGCCGCAGAGCCGGAGATCGAAACCCTTCGTGCGCAGGAACGACTGCTGCTGCAGCACCTGTCGCAGCAGGGCCCTGCCGATAGTTCCCGGACCTATCAGAACTACAGCGAGTGTCCGCTTCCGCTCGAAAAAGGCTTCATGGATCACATTCAGTGCTCTGATCCTCTCCGCATCGTCGATCACCAACGAGATGTTCCGCTCGGATGCACCTTGTGCAATTGCCGAGACATTGATGCCATTCCGGCCGAGCGACTGAAACACCTTCCCCGATACGCCGGGAGTGCCTTCCATGCCATCGCCGACAATCGCGACGATGGTTTGCTCCGCCTTCTCATCCAGCGACACGAGTTTCGCGTGGAATTCGTACCGGAATTCTTCCTGCACTGCCTTCTGCGCTGCGGACGCTTGCGCTGTGCTGACAGCAAAGCAGATTGTGTGTTCCGATGAGGCCTGGGAGATGAGAATGACATTGACCCGGTGCGAGGCGAGTGAACGGAACAGCCGTTCCGCCGTTCCGGGCACCCCAACCATGCTCAGGCCACGGAGCGTAAGGAGTGTACAATGCTCGACCGCCGTGATTCCTTTTGCCACACCTTCCCATCGGTCGACGTGGCGGGAAATGCGCGTTCCCGGTGCCAAGGGTTTCAATGTGTTCTTGATGACGATTGGAATGCGCCTGACCACCGCCGGGGCAATTGTGGATGAGTGCAGCACCTTCGCACCGAAATAGGAAAGCTCCATCGCTTCTTCATAGGACATTTGCGGCACGACAAACGCCCCCGGAACTGCCCGAGGATCCGCACTGAGGATTCCATCAACGTCTGTCCAGATCTCGATGACCGACACACCGAGCGCTGCCCCCAGAATCGCTGCGGTATAGTCCGATCCGTCCCTGCCGATGGTTGTCGTCCGGCCGTCCTCTGTCGCTGCGATAAACCCCGTCACAACGGGGATGGAATGTGAACGGGCATGTGCTCGAGGCGTTCGGAACTGCTGACGTATCTTCTGGTTGGTCTTCTCAAACAGCACTGCGGCATGCGTGAAGTTGTCGTCCGTGACGATACACTGCCGGGCGTCCGCGGCATACGCAGGGTGCCGCCGGTTGAGGTACGACGCAACCGTCAGGGATGAACACCGTTCGCCAAAACTCGCAACCAGGTCAAGCGCCTGGGGTGGGCTGTGTCGGAGCATCATGATCCCCTGGAGGACATCGTGGAGTTCCGAGAGCATGGTGAAGAGTTCAGCCATCACCCGTTTCGGGGGACGACCGGCATGGAGTGCCTTCAGGGTCTCCACATGGCGTGCGGCCAGCGACCGATAGAGATCGATGTACGTGCTATCGCCTTGTTCAGCCCTGTGCGCACATTCAAGCAACTGGTTTGTGACTCCGTGGAAGGCTGAAACGACCACAACAACTCTTCCATCCCTGGCTGCGTTGAGGACAATGGAAGCGACAGTACGGATCCGCTCGTCGCTCGCAACCGAGGAACCGCCGAATTTCATGAGCTTTTGCTTGTGATGGATCATGTCATGGGCGCGGATGTGCGGGTCAGATGTGGTTCAACATGCTGCTGAGCTCCTCCGACCGGCGGGTGGCAGTCGCCACAGCATTAATGAGCATTGAACGCAGCCCGTGCGATTCAAGCTCGTGAATTGCATTGATCGCCGTCCCGCCGGGGGTCGTGACCTGGTCACGGAGAATTGCAGGATGGAGGCCCGAGATCTTCACCAGCTTGGCAGAGCCGAGGACCGTCTGGATAGCGAGTCTGGTCGCAATGTCGCGCGCCAGGCCCATCTTGACTCCGCCATCAATCAGCGCTTCAATCACCATGTAGATGTACGCCGGCCCGCTGCCGCTGAGACCTGTGACCGCATCCAGCTGCGATTCGGATACCGTCACGACATCACCGACGGCACGGAAAATCGACTCCGCAATAAGTTTTTGAGTCGTAGTGACGTTGTGGCCGAATGCGATCGCCGCAGCACCCTCGTCCACCGTCGACGCAATGTTCGGCATCGTCCGGATGATGCCGATCATAGAGCCAAGGGCCTCTTGCAGAGTTGCAATGCGAACACCGGCAACAATGGAAATAAGGAGATGATCCTTGCGCATCGCCGGTTTGATCGCGTTCAACACCTCAGGGACTGTTACCGGCTTCACACAAAGCAGAAGCACTTCTGCCGCCTCGACCGCTTCCCGAAGCCGGGTGGTGGTGCGCACATGCCACTGCGCGGCCAGCGAACGCAACTTCTCCTCATTGATGTCGCACGCAATGATCATCTGCGCTGGCGTCAGTTTCGCTTTGACGATGCCCAGCAGGAGCGATGTTCCCATGTTGCCGGTACCGAGCACCGCCACACGTCTGTTGATGTGTTGATCGTGTCCCTCCGTGCGATCGGGTTGGGTACCTTTCCCCTTTGTTGATATCATGATACTTCTCCTTCCTTCCTGTGCACTTCCGCGGTGATTCGCCGCGCCTGGATCTCCTGAAGCTCTTCGCGCCAGACCGGCGATACCGATAACGACGTCCGATTGCTATCCTGCCGTGTGTTCCCGAGTTTCCTCCACCGGGGACACCTGGTTCATGAGATAGCAGGTGATGCTGTCGACAAGGGCCTTCCAGCTCGCCTCAATGATGTTTGGCGAGACACCAACCGTGTTCCATGAGGTCTTTTCATCCTTGGTCGTGATCAGCACGCGCACCTTTGCAGCGGTGCCGTCAAGACCGTCGAGGACGCGGACCTTATAGTCGCTGAGGACGATTCGCTTCAACTCCGGGTAGAATTTCTCGAGCGCCTTGCGCAGCGCGTTGTCCAGCGCGTTCACCGGACCGTTCCCTTCTGCGGCCGTGTGTTCCACCTGATTCCCGACGCGCACCTTGATGAGCGCCTCGGATACCGGCTCTGCATCGGTGTCCTTGTGAATAATGACCTTGAATCCGCCAAGTTCAAAGAACTCGCGCCATGTGTTGATTTTCTGTCTCATCAGGATCTCAAGCGAACCATCCGCATCTTCATAGTGATACCCATTGTGCTCCCTCAGCTTGATCTCCTCCACGATCCGTTGTGCGGCTTCCGATCCTTCGCCCAGCGTGATCCCGAGTTCCTGCGCTTTGTAGGCAACGTTGCTCTTTCCTGATAGATCCGATACCAGCACCCGGCGCCTGTTGCCGATGAGGGAAGGATCGATATGTTCATAGGTCGTACGATCCTTCATGACTGCACTCACGTGGACGCCGCCTTTATGTGCAAATGCGCTCTGTCCGACATAGGCAAGATGCTTGGGAAGAGCGAGATTCGCCAGATCAGCGATGTACCGCGACATTTCGGTCAGCCGGGCGAGACTGCCGGCTTTGGCACACGTGTATCCCATTTTGAGTTGCAGGGTGGGGATGATCGAGCAGAGATTCGCATTGCCGCATCGTTCACCGTACCCGTTGACCGTTCCCTGCACGTGAACCGCTCCGCAGCGAACCGCTGCGAGTGTGTTTGCAACCGCAAGATCACCGTCGTTGTGCGTGTGAATACCGATCGAGATGCTCACCGTGTTCACGACCGTCTCCACAATCCGGGTGATGTCTTCGGGGAGCGAACCTCCATTGGTATCACACAGGACAATCGTCCGCGCGCCCCCCCGGACCGCCGCCCGGAGCGTTCTCAAGGCATAGTCCGGAGCATCCTTGTAGCCGTCGAAGAAATGCTCTGCATCGTAGATGACCTCCCGGCCGTGCGCGGCGAGATGCGCCACCGAGTCTTCAATAATCTCGAGATTCTCCTCATCTCCGATCTGAAGCGCAGCCCTTACGTGAAGGAGCCAGCTCTTGCCGAAGATGGTCACAACAGGCGTCTCCGCTTCCAGCAATGCCCTGATGTTCGGATCGTCCTCAATCCGGTTCTTTGCCCGGCGCGTGCTCCCAAATGCGGCAAGTCTTGCGTGCCGGAGTGTGAGCAGACGCGCCCGCCGGAAGAATTCGACATCACGTGGATTCGAGCCGGGCCAGCCGCCTTCAATATAGTCGATGCCGAATTCGTCCAGCGCACGCACCACGTGCAGTTTGTCGTCAACCGAGAAGCTTACGTCTTCCCCCTGGGTTCCATCCCGGAGGGTTGTATCATACAATGCGATGTGATTCATTGTGCACCGGCTTTCTGTGAGTGTCAATGAGTGCGCATTGGGCTCTGGACTTGTGAGATCATCGCAGCAGCCTTCAGATAACGATCCACGCCAAGCGCGGCCATGCGTCCTTCTGCAATCGCCCACACGACGAGTGACTGGCCACGTCGCATGTCACCTGCGGCAAAGACCCCGGGCTGGGAGGTCATGTAGTTTTCATCCGTCGAGACGTGTCCCCGGGCGTCGAGAGCCACGCCGAGTTCATCGAGCAGTCCGGATTTGCGTGGGCCGCTGAACCCCACTGCAATCAGCACAAGATCCACATCGATGCTGAATGCTGATCCTTCGACCTGTGCAAAATCTGGCGGCGGACCTACGTGCACGGCGTGAAGCTTCTTCACGCTGCCATCGGGGCCGCCCTCGAACCTGGTTGTCGAGACCGACCACTCCCGCACGCCTCCTTCTTCGTGTGAGCTCTCCGTGCGCAGCTGCAGGGGCCACATCGGCCAGGGAGTACTCGCAGCACGTTCTGCAGGCGGACGGGGAAGGATTTCCATCTGGAGCACGGAAACCGCCTTCTGCCGGTGCGCAGTACCCAGACAATCGGCTCCCGTGTCACCACCGCCCAGGATGACAACGCGTTTCCCGGTCGCAAGAATTTCCCGCTCTGACGCCAAGGGCAACCCTGCCACCCGCCGGTTCTGCTGGCTGAGAAAATCGACGGCGAAATGAATCCCCGACAACTCCCGCCCCGGGACATCGATATCTCGGGGTGATTCCGCCCCTCCGCACAGGAGCATGGCGTGGTACGACTTCAGCAATCCGTGGACCGAAATCTGCACGCCGACATGCGCATTGGTGGTAAAGACAATCCCCTCGGAGCGGAGGAGATCAGTCCTCCGATCGATGATCCTCTTTTCCAGCTTGAAGTCGGGGATGCCGTACCGTAGTAATCCGCCGATGCGGTCGTTCTTTTCATAGACCGTCACGTGGTGGCCGAGCCGGTTCAGCTGCTGGGCAGCCGCCAGGCCGGAAGGTCCCGAACCGATCACGGCGACACGCTTGCCCGTCCGTTGTGAAGGCCATTCGGGAATCAGCCACCCGTTCGTAAACGCGTGCTCCACGATGGTCTGTTCGACCGCCTTGATGGAGACCGGCGGCTCATTGATGCCGAGCACGCAGGACGTCTCGCACGGCGCCGGACAGACGGAGCCCGTGAACTCGGGGAAGTTGTTTGTGGCATGAAGGATGCGGGCTGCATCCCGCCAGCGCCCACGATATACCAGTTCATTCCAGTGGGGAATGACGTTGTTCAGCGGACAGCCATGGTGGCAGAAGGGAACGCCGCAATCCATGCACCGCGCCGCCTGGGTACGGACGTCGGGCTCCGCAAGATCCCTCCACACATGGCGCCAGTCATTGATCCGCTCTTCCACCGGACGCCGGGGAGAAGTCTCGCGCCGGTATTCCAGAAATCCGGTCGGTTTACCCAATGGCGGCCTCCTCTCTTCTCTTCGCGGCACCGTGCGCTGTCGCTGCACGTTCCGAGAGAATGCGCCTGTAGTCATGCGGAAACACTTTCACAAACTTCGAAACAACTTCTTGCCAGCGGTCGAGCATTGCCGCTGCGCGTGGGCTGCGCGTCAATACCGCATGTGATTGAACGAGCCGCCGCACTGTTGCATCGTCATCCGGCTCCAGTGGATCGACACTCACCATGTCCCTGTTGCAGAGCAATGAAGCGAAGTCCCCCGTCTCATCAAACACATACGCAAGCCCGCCGGACATGCCGGCAGCAAAGTTTTTCCCGGTTTTTCCGAGAACTACAATGACACCGTTTGTCATGTACTCACAACCGTGGTCCCCCACTCCTTCAACGACAGCGGTCGCACCGGAATTCCTCACCGCGAAACGTTCACCGGCCTTTCCCCTGAAGAACGCCTGGCCGGCGATCGCCCCATAGAGGGCCACGTTGCCGACCACGGTCCACTCTTCCCGGGGAGAGGTGCTCAACTCCGGCGGATAGACGATGAGCTTTCCGCCCGAAAGACCCTTACCGACATAATCGTTCGCGTCGCCTTCCAGCGAAAGCGTCACACCCCGGGCAAGAAATGCACCGAAGCTCTGTCCGGCAGAGCCGGTGAACAGAACACGGATCGTATCGTCCGGCAAACCAGCAGAGCCGCGCTTCCGGGCAATCTCTCCGCTCAGCATTGCACCCACCGCCCTGTCCACATTCCGGATGGGGAGGTGGATATTCACCGGCGTTCCACTGCGTATCGCATCGGCCGACCGGCTGACAAGCTCATGGTCGAGCGAACCGCCAAGTCCGTGATCCTGCGCAACAAGACAGCGGCGGCCGAAGCGCAAGGGAACGGCGGGGGCGTGCAGGACCGCAGAGAGATCGATATGACGAGCTTTCCAATGGTCAATTCCCTCACGAGGCTGAAGCAGATCGACGCGACCGATCATCTCATCCATGGTGCGAAAGCCGAGTTGTGCCATCAGCGCTCGCACTTCTTCCGCAAGAAAGAAGAAGAACGCAATAACATGGTCTGGTGTCCCGGTGAACTTCGCCCGCAGTCTCGGATCCTGTGTTGCGATACCGACAGGGCACGTGTTCATGTGGCACTTGCGCATCATGACACACCCGAGGGAAAGGAGGGGCGTCGTTGCAAAACCGAATTCCTCGGCGCCAAGCAAGGCGGCTATCACCACATCACGGCCGGTCTGCAGTTTGCCGTCAGTCTGCAGGCGGACACGGCTCCGCAAATCGTTCATGACCAGGACCTGTTGCGTTTCTGCCAACCCGATTTCCCATGGGATGCCGGCATGCCGGATCGATGAGAGCGGTGAAGCGCCTGTTCCCCCGGAGTCCCCGCTGATCAGGATCGAGTCTGCGCGGGCTTTTGCCACCCCCGCCGCCACGGTGCCGACACCGTGTTCCGCAACGAGCTTCACGGAGATGCGGGCCTGCGGATTCACGCACTTGAGGTCATAGATCAGCTGCGCAAGATCTTCGATTGAGTAGATGTCGTGATGCGGCGGAGGAGAAATGAGTCCGACACCCGGCGTGGCATTCCGCGTCTTGGCAATGAAGACATCCACCTTATGCCCCGGCAGTTGGCCTCCTTCACCGGGTTTCGCACCCTGCGCGATCTTAATCTGCAATTCATCGGCATTGACAAGGTAGTGAGCCGAGACACCGAAGCGGCCCGACGCGATCTGTTTGATGGCGCTTCGTCGGCTGTCGCCGTTCGGATCCGGGGCGAACCGGTCTTCATCCTCTCCCCCTTCTCCGGTATTGGACTTCCCGCCGATGCGGTTCATGGCTATGGCCAGAGTCTCGTGTGCTTCTTTGCTGATCGAACCGTACGACATTGCACCGGTGACGAACCGCGTCACGATGCGGGTTGCCGGCTCCACCTCCTCGATCGGGACACCGCGTGTTCCCCGTTTGAAGTCAACCAGTCCCCGGAAGTTCAATAGACCTTGGCTCTGGTCATCGACTAGTCGTGTGAATTCCCTGAAGCTCTGCGCGTCCGCCTGCCGCACTGCCTGGTGGAGCTTCGGGATGGTGAGTGGAGTGATGAGATGCCGTTCGCCATCCATCCGGAAGGTGTACTCCCCTCCCAGATCGAGTTCGGCTTCGTATTCCGACACTTCTCGGAATCCAAACTCATGTTTTAGCTTCGCTTCTTGTGCAATCACATCGAGCCCCACGCCACCCACGCGTGATGCCGTGCCGGTAAAGTACCGTTCAATAACATCCTTCCCCAGACCGAGCGCCTCGAACACCTGGGCGCCGCGGTAGCTTTGCAGCGTTGAGATTCCCATCTTCGACATTGTTTTCAGGAGGCCTTTGGTGGCAGCCTTCTTGTAGTTGCCCAACGCCTTCTCAACGTCCAGCCCATCCGGCAGCACACCGAGACCCACGAGGTGTTCGATGGACTCCATGGCGAGATACGGATTCACCGCACTCGCACCGTAGCCGATGAGCAGGCAGAAGTGCATGACCTCACGCGGCTCACCCGATTCAACGACGAGGGCAACCTGCGTGCGCGTCTTCTCGCGGACGAGGTGATTGTGGACCGCCGCCAGCGCGAGCAGGCTCGGAATGGGCGCATACTCCTCGTCGAACCCGCGGTCGGAAAGAATAATGATTGAGTACCCCGACTGGATGGCAAGAGAAGCGCGGCGGCATAATCCGTCAAGGGCCCGCGTAAGCTCCTTCTCGCCCCCGTCGACGCGAAAAAGCATCGGCAGCATTGTGGCAAGGAAGTCGCCCTGCGAAACGCGGCGCAGCTTCTCCAGATCCCTGTTCGTGAGAATGGGATCCTGCAGCTTCAAGGTATGGCAGTTGACAGGAGACTCGTCGAGAATGTTTCGCTCTGTCCCGATGTAGCTCGTGAGTGACATGACCTGGGACTCTCGTATCGAGTCGATCGGGGGATTCGTGACCTGGGCAAAGAGCTGCCTGAAATAGTTGAACAAAGGCTGCGGCCGGTCGGAAAGACATGCCGGCGGCGTGTCCTTTCCCATAGACCCAACAGGCTCCTCGCCGCCTGAGGCCATCGGCGCGATGATCATGCGGATTTCTTCGTCGGTAAACCCAAAGACGCGCTGCCGCCTGATGATATCCTGGGGGCTGAAACCGAAGGTGCGTGGCGGATCCGGGAGAGCTTCCAGCCGGATCTGGTTCTCCAGGATCCATGTCCCATACGGATGGCGGGCGGAGAGCCTCCCCTTGAGCTCTTCATCCGGAATGATCCGCTGTTCTGTCAAGTCCACAAGGAGCATCTTTCCCGGTTCGAGACTTCCCTTGAACCGTACTGTGCGCGGATCGACATTGAGCACCCCGGTCTCCGACGCCATGATAAGCACGCCGTCATTGGTGATGAGGTACCGCGCCGGCCGGAGTCCGTTCCTGTCTAGCGTCGCACCAATGACACGCCCATCCGTAAACGCCACCGCAGCCGGGCCGTCCCATGGCTCCATGAGCGAAGCGTGATATTCGTAAAACGCCCGCTTGTCGGGATGCATGGCACTGTCCCTATCCCATGCCTCCGGGATCAACATCGCCATCACATGCGGAAGAGACCGCCCCCCAAGAAGCAGCAATTCCACAACGTTGTCGAGTGCAGCAGAATCGCTGACATTTGGCTGGATGATCGGAAAGAGACAGTCAATATTTTCCCCGAACAACGCAGACCGTAGCACTGATTGGCGGGCGTGCATCCAATTCGCATTGCCCCGGATCGTGTTGATCTCTCCGTTGTGGCAGAGGTAACGGAACGGATGCGCGAGCTGCCAGCTCGGGAATGTATTCGTCGAGAAGCGCTGATGAACGAGACAGAGAGCGCTCGTAGCTCTCGCATCCGAGAGATCGCCGTAGAACCGGGCGATCTGCGGGGCAAGGAGCAGGCCCTTGTATACGATGATGCGCGAAGACATCGAGGGAATATAGAAGAAGTGCTTCTCATGAATAGCGGATGCGGCGATCTCAGCTTCCGCTCTCTTACGTATGATGTAGAGCGTGCGATCAAGCTCTTCGCGGTCCATGCCCGCCGCCGCCCGGACGAACACCTGTTCGATGTAGGGCTGTGACGCGCGTGCCGTTCGTCCGATGGCGTCCGATTCGACGGGCGTATCCCTCCAACCGAGTACACTCAATCCCTCTTCCTGCACCACACGGTCGAGAATACCTTCGCATTGAAAGCGCGGCTGGGGTTCGACAGGGAGAAACACCATTCCCACGCCGTACTCTCCTTCGGCGGGGAGCGCGAATCCCAGCTTCAGGCACTCTTCGGCAAAGAACAGATGGGGTATTTGAATAGAGACTCCGGCGCCGTCACCGGTCTCCGGGTCGCACCCGCACGCTCCCCGGTGTGTGAGATTCACGAGGATCTCGATGCCCTGTTCGATGATCCCATGTGACTTCTCGCCGTTCACATTCACAATGAAGCCAATGCCGCAGGCATCATGCTCCGTCCGGGGGTCATACAAGGGGAAATCAGTCGATGGCGTCGGGTTCATGCTTCTTGCTCCCGAATGGTGGACACCATATTCCCCCATCGCTCAGGCAGCAGGGCGTGCTGGCTGTCGGCGCGCCCCCATTTCTTCGTGTCAATGAAGAGAGGACAAACACCGGCATCCCGGTGCCCGTTCCTGGCGACGTTTGGATCTGCCCGCATCGTTCCTCCTTCTCGCACAAAGAGACTCTCTCTGCCAGAGGCGGACGATGCTTGACCTGATTACTGCGTGGAATCTGATGTTACGGTGTGTGCGTCGCGGCCTCTGGCGTTCCTAGCTGGGAATAATCAGCGTTAGAACGGGAAAGAGGCCCGTTGGGATAATGGTAATGAGGGTAAGGGAAACAGGCAGAACATGGGATGTCCCACCGGGATTGGCGAGGCTCCACTTCTGTCTGGCGATATGTAGGCTGTTTTCCACCGGAGAACCGAGTCAACTTCTCCACGATAATATACTGTATTCCG
>Ga0316605_10000567_pt1 | contig 24890 bp, 20 predicted proteins | sample OWC_soil_day20_n_FD_207666 | JGI IMG/M metagenome (GOLD analysis project Ga0316605, IMG submission 207666) | Wetland soil microbial communities from Old Woman Creek delta, Ohio, United States - OWC_soil_day20_noCT | ecosystem: Environmental > Terrestrial > Soil > Wetlands | place: USA: Ohio...
AAATCGGAAAGGCCGTACTAAGGACGGTTTTGCCTGATTTCAACTGCTGAATCATATTTATCTTTTTCTTTTGATGGAGTACGGGCATGGTTATGCTTGAAGAAAAGACCCCTTCCTTTTCTAATTTCTTGACATGCCTGCCAACCACATCCGCGGCTTTTACTCCAATTACTCTTTCAGCCGCTGGGTTTAGACGTAAAACATAGCCAAATTGATCTGTAACGAATATTTCATCCTCAATATTTTCGAATATCTTTTCATATTCTAGAAAGGTTTGTTCTTTATCATGGTGGCTCCCATAGAAATCCTTCAACAACTTTTTTATGTTGTTAATTTTATCTATGATTCCAATCGGATAATTTTCTTTATTTACTACTACCACGACATCAGAATTCAAGTTCATTAGTTCAAAAACGGGCAAATCTTCCATAACTAGATCAAATGGTAAATTAAAGTCTAAATCATCTATAAAAATACTCTCATCTAGTTTATTTGCTTTTTTTGCTTTAGGAATTTCTCGCCAAAAACTATTTGCTCTTAAAATGCCAACTACGGCATTTTCGCGCAAGGCAATCACAAACTCATTGTTTTGTATTGTAATACTATCAATTAGTGACCATAAATTATTTGAAACTGGACAAACAATGAAATCTCGAGAAACTAAATCAAGAAGCTTAAGCATAAAGTTTCCTCCCACTAAACACAACTGTAAAATTCATAGGCTTTAGCAGGACGATGAGTCCGTTCGTTTGATAGATTTTGCGCTTATGCAGTCAAGGCTATTGTCTCCTTCTAATGGTCAACGGTTGGCCGTCCTTGATTATCCCAGCCTCTTAATTTGTAATAGTCATCGAGCATATATTGTAGTTCCTCAACAGTGATTGCGTCTCGACCCTCATTTAGAGGTTCCTTGAACATACGTATGGGCAATGTATCTTGTTCCTTACTGGCACCCTCACGAAGATTGAACGCCCTCGTTAAAGTTACAATCCTATTGGCAGTCTCTTCAAGTTCTTGCTGGGTATAATCCCAACCAGTAATTGCTTTGACCAATTGGCTAAGTTCTGGCCAGAGGATCATGTCCCTATAAAAGACACATAAGATTTGAGTATTAAACAGCGTCAATCTATTTTCAAAGTCAATAAACATTTTGGCTTTTCCTTGAGTTATTGCCGGATCGATCATCCCACTTAACTCGGCCTTATAAAAAGTGGCCCTAAGGTGACATGCTCCTCTACTCGAAGTAGCATAAGCCAGTCCCATACCTTTAAGCACCCGAGGGTCATAGCCAGGTGGTTCCAACCCTTTTACATGAATGGCAATATCCTCAAGATCCCAAACTTTGGCGGCATGTTTAATCCCTTTAGACAAGATCACCCCAAGGCCTCTTACATTGGCTATATCCTCAAGTAAATCCGCTATCCCTTTCACGTCACCATAATTTAAGTTGGCTTCGACTTTCCCGCGTTGAACTGCTTCATGAGTAAAGGCTACCAAATTTCCTGCAGTAATCGTATCCATCCCTAATCGGTCACAAAGATCATTTAAGTGGAGGATTTCAGCTAAATCATTGATGCCGCAAAGTCCCCCAAAGGCATAAATAGTCTCATACTCTGGACCTTCTACCTTTAGGCCTTTATACTTGCCTTTTGCGACGGTTGTAAGCTTTCCGCAGGCTAAGAAACAAGTTGGACAAGCATTTGATTTGACCTCATGTTCAGCGACTAAGGTGTCCCCAGAAATGTTTCTCCAATTCTCATAAATTCCTTTGGACCAATATTTTGTGGGAAAGGTTTCAGCACAATTCATAGTTTTTACCATCTGGGTAGTGCCTAAATTTTGATACGCTTTTACGCCTGCATTTCCTTTAGCCTTCGCAGTCAGGGATTTAATCAAGTCCTTGAGTAGTTCCGAATCTGAAACCCCAATTTGGGCCTGACCGTGGAAAACAATTCCCTTTAGTTTTTTGGAACCCATAACCGCACCCATACCGGTGCGACCAGCGGAACGCCAATAGTTATTTTCGATACATGCAAACCGTACTAAATTTTCTCCGGCTGGACCAATAACTATAGCTTGGGCTTCATTTACTCCAACTTCCTCCAAAATTCTGTCCTCTGCCTCATAGGTCTCTAAACCCCAAAGATGGCTGGCATTTCGAAACACAACCTTACAATCGGATATTTCGAGAAAAAGCGGCATGTCTGCAGCTCCCTCTAAGATAATCGCATCGTAACCGGTTTTGTGAATAAGAGGTGCAACCCTACCCCCTGAATATGATTCTCCATATAATCCTGTTTGGGGTGATTTACTAAATACCCCGTAACGACTCGAACCCCACATTCCCGTACCTGTAGCGGGACCGACGACAAAAACAAGCTTGTTGTCCGCTGAGAGCGGGTCAATCCCAGGCCTAATATCCTCTAAAAGTAAGTAAGAACCCAGGCCCTTACCACCAAGGTAAGTTTTTAATACTTTCTCCGGAATTTCCTCAACGATATACGACCTCGTCGTAAGGTTTATCCTTAATAATCTTCCAAAAAACCCTTTCATTCTCTTCCCCCTTACTCTAGTCTGACTAACAACATTCTACATGAGAGTTTATAGCTTCACATTGCTATTGAAACTATTTGTTATTCCGCAAAGGGAATTAATTTGAACACAACTGGTGCACAATAGTCAGGGCACTGAACAGTTACTTCTTCATTAAAACCTAAAGCTTCAGGTTTGACCTTCTTGCGGAGAGCAAATATAAAAGGGTACATGGCGTTAAGCGCCGTAACACAAACATTACTAGAGTTATTGAAATCAATTAAAGGCCCGTCAATCATAATCTGGTCTCCTGCTTTGTACAACTTACACTGGGAATTAATAACAACAATTTTAACTTTGTCTTCAACGAAGTCAGCCATCCTATTACCTCTCTTTCATCAAATTATCAATTCCCACCCAAGTATGCCGATTTAACCTCAGGGTCATTGACAAGATTACTTGCTTTGCCGGATTTGAGAAGCACTCCATTTTCTAAAATATAGGCACGGTGTGCAGTATTTAAAGCTGTCATAGCATTTTGTTCAACAAGTAAAATCGTTTTTCCAGCCTGATTAATGCGTTTTATAACAGCAAATATCTCTTTAACAATAAGCGGGGCTAATCCCATCGAAGGTTCATCCAAGAGCAAGGTATCCGCTCCCGTCATTAAAGCACGTCCGATTGCTAACATCTGCTGTTCTCCGCCCGAAAGATTACCTGAAGCTTGCTTTTTCCGTTCAGATAAGCGGGGAAATTGTTTATAGACATCTTCCATATCTTGTTTAACCTTATTGTGATCTTTCCTATTATAAGTAGCTAAAATTAAATTTTCCTCAACTGTTAACTTCGTTAATACCCCACGCCCTTCAGGAACATGCGATAATCCTTGGCGGGCGATTAAATGGGAGGGAGAGTTAGTAATATCCTTATTCTTAAACATTATCCTTCCTGAGCTAGGGCGCACCATCCCTGAAACAGCCCTCAAAGTACTTGATTTGCCGGCTCCGTTTGCTCCAATAATAGTTACAATTTCTCCTTCATCGATATAGAAAGAAATACCTTGCAGTGCCTTAATTACGCCGTATACAACTTCTAAATTTTCGACTTCCATTATTCTGGCCATTAACCTACCTCCGTTTCACCCAAGTAAGCTTTAATTACAATAGGGTTATGCTGTACTTCCTTAACGGTTCCGTTAGCAATAACCTGGCCAAAATTCATAACTGTTGCATAATCACAGAGTCCTTCCACCAATTTCATCTGGTGTTCAATTAAAACAATTGTTATATCGCAGTATTGTCTCTTGACTTCCTTAATAAGGCTTACTAGGCCTTGTACTTCTTTCGGATTCATGCCAGCAGCAGGTTCATCAAGCAATAATAGTTTTGGTTCCGTTGCGAGTGCCCTGGCAATTTCTAATTTCCTCTGCATTCCGTACGGCAAATTGCCGGCCTTGTCCTCTGCCCGCGAATCAAGTCCAAAAAGTTCTAATAAGCTTCCGATTTTAGCCTTTAAATCTTTCGTTTTGACCTTTCTTAGCTTTCGGTGATAGATTTGACCAACATGAATATTTTCTACTACCGTCAAGTCATTGAACAAGCGTAAATTTTGAAAAGTCCTAGCTACACCCAAACGAGAGATTTCGAAAGACTGTTTACCAACTAAACTTGTTCCATCTAGAAGTATCTGACCTTCAGTTGGATGGTATATTCCAGTTATTAAATTGAACAATGTCGTTTTACCGGCTCCGTTGGCTCCAATTACTCCATAAATCATCTTTGCTTTAACCTTAATATTTAAACTGGAAACAGCTTTCAAACCGCCAAACATATGGCTCAGATTTTTAATTTCCAGCAAATCCATGGTTAGGCCCCCTTCTGTTCAGAACATTATTTAGACACTTGATTTTTTTGTTGAATTAACCGTGAGAATGAACCTTTTCTCTTTATAATTCGAGGTAGACTTAGGAGCCCTTCTGGTAAGAACAAAATAACTAAACAGATTGAAAACCCGAGGATGATTAGATAAGCAGAACTTTGCCCCCACATAACTAACATATATTGATTACCTACATATAACACAATCGCACCTAGGATTGGTCCAAACAAAGTACCAATACCCCCTAGAAGTACCATAATAACCATTTGATCAGCAATCAGAGGTCCCAAAACGCTATCTGGATGAATAAACGTGATCCAATATGCAAAGGCACCGCCAATGATTCCAGCAAACATTGAGCTAATTGAAAAGACCTGGTTTTTAATCCAGGTTGTGTTGAGTCCTAAGGTACGGGCTGCAGTTTCTTCCTCTCGAACTGCTTTTACTTTTAAGCCAAAATCACTATTCTCAAAAAAGAGGTAAGCTACTAAAAAAACGATTAACGCTAAGGCTAGCATAACGAAGTAGAAAAAATTGTCATTAAGCATAGGTGGTAAACGTAAGCCCTCTGCCCCGCCTGTTACCGATAGTACTAAAACCAATTGACGCATCATTTCAGCGAAAGCCCAGGTACCTATGGCAAAGTAGGAGCCACTGAGACGTAAAGTTGGGTACCCAACCAATGCGGCAAAAATATAAGTTAATATCCCTGCTATAATCAAGGCAATAAAAAAAGGCAAATGTAATTGTGTCATTAACATGCCTGCAATGTAAGCGCCAACACCAAAAGAGGCTCCATGACCAAAGCTAATGTAGCCCATATAACCCCCCAACATATTCCAGCTTAAGGCTAAGCCGATCCACATCATGATGCCGGTAGCAATTCGCAAGATGAAGGAAGAAACTAGGAAAGGCAAAGTGAATAAGACAATCATGGTAAGCAACAGAACGATTACTTTAACAGGACTAAAAGACTTTGATATTGGCAATTTACCCCTCTCCTTTCTACCATCCTTTACCCAGAACACCTTTTGGAAGGAAGACCAAGATTAAATAAAGGATAAAGAATAATATCAAGAAAACGTAGGCTCCCCCTACATAGACCGAAACAAAACTAGATATTAGTCCTAGCATCAAACCAGCTACTATTGCACCGGAAAAAGAACCCATGCCTCCGGCAACTACGACGAAGAAAGCAAAGGCTGTATAACGCAAACCCATATCTGGAAATACCGAAAAAATACATCCGATAAACACACCAGACATAGCAGTTAACCCTACATAAATTGAATAAACTAGGCGTGAAATGCGATGACCGTCAATCCCCATTAAACCCGCGACCGTCTTATTCTCAGCTGCAGCTCTTATAGTAATTCCGGTTTTAGTACGATAAAGGAAATAGGCAAAAGCGGCAGTCACAATAATTGAGAACAATGTAGCCACCCCTCTAATAGCGGGTAAGGTAATGCCGAATAAGTTAATATTCTTTTCTGATAGCATAGTAACCAAATTACGGTTATTAAACCCCCATAATGTCAGGGCCGATCCCCTTAGTAACGTTGAGAGGCCAAAAGTGAATGCTAATGCCATCATAGCTGCACTTCTATGTTTAATATTTACAACCTTCTGAATAACCGGCTGGAATAGGTAACCAATTAATGCGAAAAAGAGGGCAATAAACGGTATTAATAGCAATGGGTCAATCTTAGTGTACACGTTAAGCCAAAAAGCGGTGAAAGCCCCTAACATAATCCACTCACCCACGGCAAAGTCGACGATGTGCATAACCCCATAGGCAATAGAAAATCCGACAGCGATTGTTATGAAAATCCCACCTATTAGAATTCCGTTAATAAAGGTTTGAGTAAATAATCCCATAAAACATCTCCTCTCCTATAGTTGAGGAACCGGAACTCCGGCTCCTCAACATAGAGGTTTTTATACTTTTAGCGAGCACTGAAACTAGGAACCGGATAGATAGCATCTTTTGCTTTCATGCCCTCTGGACCGACTATGATCTGTTCGCCCTTAATCATTTGGATCGTTAACGCCTTTAATCCAACATTATCATGGAACCAGTTTCCATCCGTTGCGAATTTTATCGGTCCATAGAAGGTATTAACTTCAACCTGTTCAAGGGCTTTCATTAACTCCTCCCTTTGCTGATCAGAGAGTGGCGGTTTTGCTCCGATTTTAGCCAACGCAGCTGAAAAGGACTGACCTGTTGCCGAACATGCAGCTGCAGTATAATCTGGAATGGCATTATATTTCTCTTTGTAAGCTTTGACATAATCCTGCACTGTTCCGAATACGTCGTCTTTCAACTTCAAATCAGGAGTCCATACTGCCGCGCCATATACATAGTCGGCATCTTTCCCAAGGTTCTTTGTGAAGTCCGGGTTTGTGATCCCATAATGCATTACAAATGCCTTAGGCATAAACCCTAGAGATTTTGAGCCTTTAATAACTTCCATATGTTCTGCTTCATGGCCGCCAATCGCAAGTACGTCTGGATTTAGTTGTTTGATTGCGCTAATCAACGGAGTAAAGTCAGTTCCGGCAGGCACAATATCATACTTAAGAACTTTCACGCCGGTTTTATCTGCAGCTGCTTTAAATGATTCAGCAACTGCTTTGGAAAAAGCATCATTGACGCCGATGATTGCAATCGTTTTGGGTGGATCAGCTAATTTGGATAGCGTCTCCAACGGGGAACTTGCCGTCAAGTCTGCAGCAGGAACAGAGCCAAAAGTATAAGCAAATTTTTGTGTCCAAATGGATGGTGATTCTGCTGAACCGGTAATCATTGGGACTTTATATTTATCAAGAATTGGTGCCACAGCTTTGGTGACGCCACTGGTATAAGGTCCGAGAATAAAGTCTACTTTTTCGGAAGTAATCATTCGTTCCACCGCATTGGCTCCGGCAGCAGGATCGCTTTGGTCATCAGCGTAGATAAGCTTCACTTGATAACCCTTATCGCCAACCTTAATACCACCCTTTTTGTTAACAACATCTGCCCATAAATCGTATCCATATTTTGTGATATTCCCACCAATAACTTCAGCACCCGATAAAGATGTAATAACACCGACTTTATAGTAGTCCCTTGCCTCCGTACTTGCAGTACTACCAGCACCAGTGTTAGTACTCCCACAGCCACCCAATGATAAGATCAAACTAGAAATCATAGCCATTGCCAAACCACGTTTTATTGATATCTTTTTGAACATAATCTCTCCCCCTTAATATCCATAAATAGTAAATTAGGCGGTTACAATTATTACCTCATCAACTAATTACTTGATCGCCCCTTTCTTTCCGGAATTACAATTACAAACAAAGGTAGTCTTATTACTCTATGATAAAACCGCCTTAGTTAGCTATAAGAACCAATTTTATTTACGTCATAATCCTCCAATTCGTCTGATGAAAAACCTACCTTATCTTTCAATATTCCATATCTATGCATCTTACGAACAATCGTCGATTGATTCACTTCCAAGGCATCCGCCATTTTATAAGTATTATGAAATTTGATCAAAGCCTTATTTAATAGTTGTCTTTCTAATTCTTCAGTAGCTTTTTTCAAGGAACAAATATCCAGCACATAAACTTTCTCTGAGGTCCCATCTGCGTGCAAAATATAATCCGGTAAATGTATTGGCAACACTTCCAAATTGTCTACAGTGACAACTAATCTCTCAACTAAGTTCTCTAGTTCGCGAACATTACCAGGCCAATTATAATTTATTAATAATTCCAAGGTCTCCGGTGCCATTTTTTTATGCAATTCGTATTTCTCCAGAAACAATTCAAGAAAATGATTAATCAAAGCTGGAATATCCTCTTTACGGTGCCTCAATGGAGGTACAACAAGGGGTACAACATTCAAACGATAATAAAGATCTTCTCTAAACTTTCGTTCTTTAACTAGTCGGGGAATGTTACAATTTGTAGCCGCCACAATTCGAGCATTGACTTCGATAAAGTCGATTCCCCCAACCCGCCTTAACTTTCTATCTTGAATAACGTGTAGCAACTTCACTTGTAGGTTAAGTGGAAGTTCGCTGATTTCGTCCAAGAAGATCGTTCCTCCACATGCAATTTCAAAAAGTCCCTTTTTTCCTTCTTTTTTAGCCCCAGAAAAGGATCCGCCTTCATAGCCAAACAATTCTGACTCCATAAGATTTTCTGGGATTGCACCGCAGTTAATAGTTATGAACGGATTTTCGCTTCGCTTACTTAACTGGTGAATTCTTAACGCAACAACCCCTTTGCCGACACCCGATTCCCCTTCGATCAGTACAGTAGAGTCTACGCCCGCTACTTTTCCAGCAAGGATTAGGATTTGCTGCATAATAGCGCTTTTACTAATAATTTCAGTGCTATCTACCCTCTCCCTGCGCAATTTTACAATTTCGGTCCGATAATTATTCACTAACTTTTCGGTATCTTCCAGACGTTGACGTAAGTTTGTTAATTCGGTTATGTCTCTTGAATTTGTAACTACGCGAATAATTTGGCCCTTTTCATCAAAAACCGGATTGGCTGTAACGATTATTTTTTGACCACTCTTGGTTGATTGAATCAAGGTAGTGCGTTTTTTTGTCCTTAGGACTTGCGGCGTGATACTCGGCGAAAAAAGTCCTAATTCCTCTAATGTACTCACATGCTTACCGAGCATTTCTTTCGCTTTCATTCCGTAAAAACGTTCACCCGCTTTATTTACCCTTAGGGTGAAACCCGCTCCGTCTGTCACAAAAATTTCATCGTAAGAAGAGTTAAAAATGGCTTCTAATTCCTTATTTAGTTCTTTAGTAACTTCTAATTCTTGCGCTACAGCCTCAAGATCGGTAATATCCTGAAAGGATGTAACGACTCCCGTTATTCGATTTCCTTCTAGAATCGGTTTATGATTAGAAAGTATAACTCTCCCACCAATGTCCACTTTATTATTGAGGACAGGAATTCCGGTTTCTAATACCTCATACATTGCTGAATCTGGAAGTACTTCTTTGGCCATTTCCCCGACAACCTGACCAGTAATCCCTAATAATTCCTTGGCAGCCTTGTTGCATCCCACTATGTAACCATTAAAATCGACAATAAGCACGCCATGATATATCTCTTGAAATGCAGCTTCAAACTGAACCAAACACAACACCTCCAGACCTGGTAATATTTACTTGCAACTTTTGTTCCAGATTATCTAGATACCATACCACACGTCGTTGTCTAGTTTATTGGGAAAATTCAATCTTTTATGGCTAAACTGTTAATGCGTTTATACATTTAAGTAAATGCATTTTAACGTTACAAAATTACAATAGTCCAAAAATTAGCCGTATTTTTCATCATGCATTTATGCATTAACTTAATGGACATCTGCATTGCGATTTAAATGAGATTGAATATTTTGAATACTACTTATTATTTAACCTATATTTGTACAGATAGCAATAAATAAAAAAGTCGAAGAAGCACTAATAAAGGAACTATATATCTGTTAACGGAATATCTTATATGATTCTTTGACTTAAAAATTAATTCCGTTGTAAAAATAAATCCATTTATGCATTTAATGCAATCAATGTATTACTTAGTATCCTGTATTCTTTATACAAAACCATTAAGCTCCATTATTCCTATAGAACAAGTCGTTGAAGCTGAACGAAGTATGGCCTCCAGAAGTAATTTCCGGAGGCCATTAAATACTTTTCTTTCATTAGTTATGAATAGCTATATTGTTAATGACTTCTGAACCTTGGCAAATGCCGAATCTAAAATATTAATCGCTTTATCAATTTGCTCGTCTGTGATTACTAAAGGCATTAGCATACGAATAACATTTCCGAATACTCCAGCTGAAATAATTATTAGTCCTTGATTCAAGCATTCTTGTGTGATCAGAGCGGTTTCTTCTTTAGCAGGTTCTTTTGTCTCACGATCTTTAACCAGCTCAATTCCTATCATAGCACCAAGGTGCCGTATATCGCCAATCAATGCGTATTTCTCTTGCATATTCTTCAAATGGCCAACAACGGTTGCACCGATTTTCTCGGCCCTAGCCGGAAGGCTTTCTTGTGAAATGTAGTCAATCGTTGCTATACCCGCGGCACAAGCAATTGGGTTACCTGCGTAAGTGCCGCCCAACATACCTGGACCAGGGGCATCCATAATTTCTGCCTTACCTACAACTGCACTTAAGGGCATACCAGCAGCAATTGATTTAGCCATTGTGATAATATCAGGCTCAACGCCGTAGTGTTCAACTGCAAACATCTTGCCGGTTCTTCCGAAACCGGTTTGTATCTCGTCTGAAATCAACAATATACCGTGTTTTTCAGCGATTGTTTTTAAGCCCGGTAAGAATTCCTTGGGTGGAACGATAAACCCACCTTCTCCTTGTACTGGCTCAATAATCATTGCCGCAATTGTTTCTGGAGCAACTTCAGCAGCAAAGAAACGCTCAAACTGTTCTAAACAGTGCATACCACAGCTAGGATATGTTGAGCGGTAGTAACATCGATAACAATATGAAGAAGGAATCTTATATAGTTCTGGTGCAAATGGTCCAAATCCAAATTTATAAGGTTTAACCTTACTAGTTAAACCCATAGTTAAATTCGTTCTTCCATGAAAAGCCATTTCGAAAGAAATAACTCCGGTTCTTTCAGTATAAGTACGAGCAATTTTGATAGCGTTTTCTACGGCTTCAGCACCGCTATTAACGTAAGTTACTTTCAGGTCCCCTTTGATTGGTGTGATTTGTATCAACTTCTCAGCCAAAGTAACCCAGCTTTCATACATAGACACCATAAAACAAGTATGCATTAATTTCTCTGCTTGCTCCTTTATGGCGTCAACAACTGGCTGGGGACAATGACCAGCATTTAATACTCCGATACCTCCATACAAATCGATGAATTGATTGCCATCAACATCCGTTAGCAATGCCCCTTTAGCCTTTTCTATGAACAAGGGAGTTCCTTGTGAAATTCCCCTGGCCGTGCACTTATTCTTCCTATCAATTAATGCTTTGGATTTTTCCCCAGGTAGTACAGTCATATACAACATCTCCCTCGAATGTTTTTATAAAATTAGCTCTCAAATGCAGTTAAATACATCATGGTATTTTCTCTTGCAAATTTCGTGCCGACTAAAAAACAGGTTAAAATCGCACCTTTTTAGATAATTTCGGCAAATAACTAATGCATTGGTACATGTTAATTTTTAAGTTCTGTCCTATGTCTATTAATACTCTACATAAATCGTGATGCACCTACGCATTAATATAATGCTTTTCTACAGTCATGCATGGGATTAAATTCTTGCACACTTTATAGGCAGTCACCGATTCCTCTCAGCACTCGAAAACGGTGCTAAAGGAACACATGAATAAAGAAAACAGTATGTCAATTCAAATTGCTAATTGACATACTGTTATTAGTGATTACTATAGTTCGCACTTCACTATCCGCTTATTTTTTAGAATAGCGTCTAGTGCAAGTACTATCACCGGCTGCCAAACAGCTATCAGTTTGGACAGAAAAATCAGTGGATATTGTCTTTAGCGCTGTCTCAAACCACTTATCGCACCCTGGTTGGCATTGTCCCGGTGCTCCGTAATCTTTGTAGGAATCGATCCACGGACAGGCATCATGGATTACTAAAATGTCATTTCCGTCTTTAGCCAATCTAGCACTTTCTCCCATGACAAGACTTGCTCTAACAAAGGAACTTGCTATTTGTTCAAGGTCCGCAGTATCCCGGCCACGCTTGAGATAACTTTCTGCTGTACCCTCTCCAACTGATTCCCAAAAGCGGTCTACCAAAGCGACTGTTTCCTCTACTCCGAACTTCTCCTCCAGAACCAATCTCCATCTATGAAAAAAATCATGGGAAATAAAAATCATCGAACGCCAATCACGTTCCAGTTTCTTCATAACGTCACTATTAACTTCCGTCAAAGCCTTTTCCCCTCCTTGATAAAACACATTAATGGAAGCCTACATTGTCAACTGACCCAATACCGGCTTGTAAACACCGACCCTTAACAAGAGGTAAAATAAGAAGTAATGCCCTACAAGATCTGCGGCAGTGATCAAACCAACTACTCCCGCGCCTCCGTGTACACCCACAAAGTAAGACATTAGAAGAGTAAATATGAGCCCAATACCCAGGGCTAAGACAAAAAATGGCAAGGCGAAAGTTCCTCTAATTAGCAGGCGCAGTGACTCTTTCGCTGCAGCGGTAGCATTGGTCATACTCAGCAAGTACAGTACCATGATAATCAGGTTTGTTAACAATAACACTATTTCCATATTACTTAAGAAAACGGTTTCAATTGCCACTTGAACAAAGCCAAACTCAATGAGGAATAGAGAAAGTGTAGTTCCTCCAAGCAAAGAATAGAATAAGCAAAGCACAGGCATCATGGCCGTATTCCATAAGGGAATAGAAGGCGAAGAGTTCATTAGAAACCCGTCATAGATCGCCACGACAAAAGCACTTAGCCCCGCGATAAACGCGAATACCGAATTTGCAGTACTCCCTGCTGGAAAGATTAAAAAGAGTGTCCCCGAGACCATCATTATCATCATAGCCCAAAATCCGCGAGCAACCCAAGATGTTCCAGGTTTCGTAAGACCTCGCCAAAATCGTTCTGGTCTCCCCAGATAGAGCAGGTGGGCACCACCTTTACCGATAAGCACAATCAGCAAACCCACTAGAGCCCCGACCCAGGAATGAGTAAAGAGTGACATTATAAATAGACCTGAACCAATTTTTCCAAAAAAGAACGCTGCAGCTATCAAAGTTGCCCATTCTGTTTGTAGACGAAAACCGGAAACAAATTCATTACCAACCAAAGGCGTAGTTTTTGCCAACTTGGTCACCCCCTATTCTATATAATAAACGGAAGGTTCTGTATTATCCTCAGATAAGGGCTGAAAGCCCCCCCGCTGACGGATTAATCGACTTACCTTACTTCCTGGGTCAGATAGATCACCAAAGATACGCGCATCGGCTGGACAAGTCTGAACACAGGAGGGATCTAATCCTTGATCCACGCGTTCTACGCAGAAGGTACATTTCAGTACGACACCTTCCTGCCACTTAGGATATTTCACTTTTTCAAAGGGTGTCAGTTGTTTACCAAAATAACCATTTTTCAAGGAACCTCTTTTCAAAAAGATCCGGTTTTTATAAGGACAAGCTACGTAACAAGCCCTGCACCCTATGCATTTTTTATGGTCTACTAAGACAATTCCATCCTCACGCTTGGTAGTAGCCCCTGTCGGACAGACTCTGACACAGGGTGCATCTTCACAATGATTACATAATACAGGAATGAACTTTTTCTTAACGATAGGATATTCTCCAGCCACTTGCTCCAAAACTTTAGTAAAGAGAACTTCTGGCGGCGTACCATTCTCCGACTTACAGGCAATGGTACAGGCTTGACAGCCCACACACCTTTTTAAATCAATAACCATTCCTAAATGCATTAGCGTTAACCCCCCCCTCAAATTTTGAAAATCTTAACTTTGGTTGAAGTCTCCAAGTGCCCTGTCATCCCATCAGTCCATTTGACATCCGCAGGTAGTAAGCGATTAAAGTGAGTATTACTCTTCTTTGGTATTGGGTGGTTCGACCAGCGACTGATCCCATTTGACAGTGCGATACACCCAGGATGGATTTCTTCAACGACGCTCGCCCGCCCAGTCACTTCACCAAAAGGTGATTGGATCCGGATAGTGTCACCGTTTTTGATTCCTTTGGCCTTAGCTGTTTTCGTATTAATCATTACGCCCATATGCATAGGGATATTTTCCATTGCTTCGCTAATCCAAGGTACTGAATTACTTTCCGAGAAATTGATCAAGGTCTCTTTAAAAGCAAAGGCATATAGATCATATTCTGACGGAAGGTTGTGCAAAGGATGACTGTCCCGCCATACAGGTATCGGCAAATAACTGGAAGTATCCCATTTTCGCCCAGCTGCTTTCATTTTGGCTTGGAGGTCATCTCCAGTTTCCTTAAAGAAATTGAAATAAATGGGAATCCGATGTTCTCGATAAGGCATATACATTTCTTCTAGGGTCTGATGTCTTACCGTATGTCCATTCTCTTGGAACCAATCGAGACCGTGATCCGGGCCATAAATACTCTTAGCCATTCGATCTGTAAGCTCAAGATTCGTATACTTTTTATCCGGTTGCAAGTAATACTCAGGTTTTAAGAAGACTGTGAAATTCAATAGGCCATTCCACTGCTCCAAGAAACCAATGCGCGCTGCCAGTTCAGTTAATATATCAGTGGCGTCCCGACTATCGTATAAAGGTTCGATAACTGGACGACGATAAACGTGGCCGGTGATCACCGGAGGCTCAATATCTACAAGTAGATGAGATTCAAGATAGGTATGATCAGGAAAGACAATATCTGCCCATTCAGTCGATTCATTAAGAACAACATCGATAGCTACAATAAAGTCTAAGCGTTTAAAAACTTCCATAACCTTATCTGTTGCCGAAAGATTCCACATCGGGTTGGAATGCTCAATAATTAAGGCCTCTGGCTTAAAGTCAAAACCATGTTTCTCTGGGTTTAAAATGTTATCTGCACTGAGGTGACCAGGGTCAATTCCTATCGGGAACCATTCCATGAGTTGGAAGCTGTAAGGATTGTTGGCATAATCGTAGGGTGGGTGTAACAGATGGGGTTGGGGCTTAATCATCCCGTCCGCTCCCGGTTCCACAATTAAACAACGATGATCTAAGCCAACACCTATGTGACCTCCCGGTACATCAATGTTACCAATAATCAAATTAATTAGTTTCATGGCAAGTGAATCCAGACCGCCATCTACATGGCCTATAGCACCCCGGTAATAGTTAACGCCTGCCGGGCGATAGGGATATTCCTTGCCATCGATAACAATGGTACTGCCAATCCGAGCAGCTTCCCCATATTCACGAGCGATCCGCCGAATAGTTTCCGCTGGTATAGTACAAATCTTGGACATCCGCTCCGGAGTATGATCTTTTAAAGTATCTTTAATAACCTGAAACGATGGTCGGCATTTGACTCCGTTGACAGTGTAATTGCCTTCAATCGCATATTCTTGGATACTCTCATCATCAAAGGCTTTAGGTGAATCAGATCCCGCATCCCAAACCAGTGCTTTCTTAGTTTCAGGATCACGGACCAAATTACCATCCGGCCCAACTAAGTATGGGCCATTTGTATGTTTTTTAATAAATTCTGCATCATATATATTTAGTTCATGGAGAAGAACATTAACCATTCCTAAGACAAACGCTCGATCCGTCCCGGGTAGTACGGGTATCCACTCATCTGCCTTAGCACCGCCAGTAGACATTCTAGGTTCAACTACAACGACCTTCATTCCCCGATTAACCCTTGCCTCTGCCATACGTTTGATGGATCCAGCTACATGCAAGTGCGAAGAAAAACCGTCACCGCCACCAATTTGAATCCAATAATTGCAGTATTCGTAATCATTGGTGCAGGCAAAAGAGCCATCTAAGGTTCCATTAATGGGGTGATAAGCAGCCCCACAATATTGCCCAACCGTAGAAAAGTAGTTTGCTGATCCAAAGGCTGCACCCCAGCCCCAAATGTGGATACGATGAAAATCATTGATGGAAACTAACAATTTACGAGGGTCTTCGTCTCGTATCTTTTTCAGTCTTTTAGCAGTTATATCATAAGCTTCTTCCCAAGAAATTGCTTGCCACTTAGGATCAACACCAATTCCCTTCTGAGGGTTTGTTCTTTTTAAAGGAGTTTTGACCCTATTAGGATCGTAAAGACGCATGATTCCCGCTTGACCTTTGGGACAGAGCTTCCCCTTATTGTTCTCGTTATCGGGATCCCCTTCAATTTTTACAACGACCCCATCTACAACATGAACCCTAATTGCGCAACTATGAATACACATTTTACAGGCGCTTTTTGCCCAGTAATCCTTTTGGGCTGTTAATTCAGCTTGTCGCAAAATCCATACCTCCTTCTTTAACTCCTGCCTTGACATAACCATGGTCCGCGTAGCTCTTCTTCTCACCTACCGGTGGATAAGGGGCATAGCCCTCCAAGTTCCTTGTTCCGCACCTTTCAGGTCTATTTGTCTGGGTGTCCGAACGATTGTATCTAACCAAACGCTAGTAAGCCTTAGCCAGAGTGCTTCAACATTTCTGATCTATGAAAGGGCGGAGCTATGTGGCCATTAGCCCTAAAGGACTGAATTTGCAGTGGCTATCCTCCTTTCATATTTGTGGGTCTAAGTTCACATTTTTTTGGTCCGTAAAATGCTATCGGTATATCCGGTGTGAGGCTTAAATACGTAGATCCTCAACAGCGGATAAAAAATTAGACTTAGAATTGTGGAAGTCACAAAGGCAATTGGGATGATCCCCTGTAGCAACATAGCCAGCACTGAACTGACTATAAGCGTGATAACACCTGCCCAATTTACAGCTTCTCCCTGCAGACTATCAAAATTTGTGGTCTGTTTTTGGACAATGAAATAATCGGCGACCATAGTAACTGCCAAACAAGTTGTCATTACACCTAAAACCGTTAACCAACTGTTAATCAACCCGAGAATATTACCTGCGATCATTAGCAAACCAACGATGTTTGACATGACAACCATGATCAAACGACCTGGCCTCCATTTCAGAGTATCAAATAGATTTGACAAGGCAAGAGAGCTGCTATATGTGTTCAGCACTTGAGCTTTGGCTTGCGCTAACAGCATTAACAACGTTCCGGCGAGTCCACCTAAGATAATAAAAGTTGCCCCTACGTTATTCAAAGCTGCGTTTGCTGCATCGGCCTGAGACATTCCACTGTTGATATAATATTGTTGAACTGTCTCGAAACCAACGAAAATGAGGATTGCTCCCGTTAAAAACATCAGAATATCCATCATAATGTTTCCGAGCAAAGCCATAATAAACACATCTCGGGATGACTTAGCGTATCTACCGTAATCGGCATCAACAAGGGCTAAAGCCCCAGCCGATCCGATCAACAAATTGACCGCGGTTACGAAATGACTAGAGGTGGTACCGCCAGGAAAGATGGCCCCGTGAGTTAAAATCTGGGTCAAAGTCATTCCTGAATGGGAAGTGGATGTGAAAACCATGTAGACTAATACAATGAGAAACAAGATAGTCATTATCGAAGATACACGGGTGACTAGCTTGATACCAAAAGTAGCAAAGAAAATCCATACTAAACTCAGTACACCGTAAATTAGGATAGCGTTGGTTACGTTATTTTGTAGTTTGAAGTAGAACAAAATCCCTTCATACAGCAAGGCATTCTCCAAAGCAAGCATACCGATAATCATAAATCCATAAATTCCGGAAGCAAGCAATGATCCCATAGTCCCGAGACCATGATAACGGGCGATTACAGTACTTGATAAACCTTCCTTAAACGAAATATGTCCGACTAACCATCCAAGTACTGCCCCGATAATCGTAACTAAAATTGCGGCTATCAGCCCAACCCAAATTCCAGCTGTAAAGGTTACTACCCCACCCACCAACAATTGGACTAGAGTAGATACGATCCCCATAGTATTCCAGGATAGATTTTGCCAACTTTTACGTTCTTCGACCGGAACCCTTTGCAATGCATGGTCCTCAATTACATTCCTTAAATCTGTACTAATCTGGATCATCTCCTTTTTAGAATTTTTTGAGCAACTAAGGCACCTGAAGTAGCGTTAAGTCCGCCACCCGGCCATGTTGATGCCCCCGTCATGTATAGTCCAGGCAAAGGTGATTGATATCGTGACCATCCAGGCATAGGTCTAAACAAGTAGAATTGGTCGAGATGATGACTACCTGCCACACTGTCACCGCCAACGAGATTTGGATTATCCCTCTGTAGATCATCCGGAGACAAAACTGTTCTTTTTAGAATGGATTCTCGAATACTTGGTGCGTAAATCGCAAGTTTATCAATCACACGGTCTGCATACTGTTCCTTGATGTTCTCCCAGTTTTCTGCTGTTAGGATACCTAGAGCATCTTTATGTGGTTTTGCAGGCAACGCTCTGACCTGAATCCACAATGTGTGTTTTCCGGATGGGGCCCTAGTTGTATCATTTGGCGTATGCTGAGCAATCACTAACATAGGGCTAGCCGGTAAATAGCCATCGATGGCCTGTTGATAAGTGCGGGCAAAGTCCTCCAAGTATGGTCCTATATGGACATAAGCGTACTTGTTAATACTTTGGCCAGATTTCCATTCCACAGGTTTCGACAGTGCCAAATGGATCATCATAGTTCCCGGCCCATAACGGAATTTACTCGCTTTTTCGAGAACCGCCGACGGTACTACTGACTTCGGCATTAAGTTCAAGAACAGCTGCGTTGGCGTTAGATTAGCGATCACAGCCTTCTGAGCATAGTATTCTTTTCCACTTAATGTCTTAATTCCTACGGCTCTACCGCCCTTAACTAATATCTGGGATACATTCTGCCCTAGCAATACTTGGCCGCCGTTTTTCTCTATTACCCTTACCATAGCATCAATAAGATTAGATATACCGCCTTTGGTAAAAGCCATACCATTGAGGTGATCTATAGGGGGTTCTAAAAACGGAAAAGTCGCTCCACCAGGAACATCCGGACCAAAATCAAGGTGCATACCCCAAGGTACAAATAATGCTTTAACTTTTTCTGATTCAAACCAAGCATCCACAAATTGACGAGAAGATTTCATTAACATTTGAATAAGCTCTAACGATGCTTGCTTTCCTAAGCCACGGTACATTTTCCAAAGTAATTTTAATGCCTGTGTTGAAGGCATTTCTGTTTGAAGAAGAGGCAACAAGTAATCTGAAGTTTTTTTAAAGTATGCCAAGAGATCAAGCCACGCTTGTGCATCATGACTGGAATGCCTCTCAAATTCTTGCACTGTTTGATTGCCATCCTGATGCATACCAATATAATCACCGTCCGGAAATAGGCTTACAAATGGATGGCTAGAACTTACGATTTCAAAACCTTCGGCATGAAGTTCTTTACCAAAATCTCTATAAAGAGCTGAACCAAGGAACAGTCCAATATTTGTAGCATACAAATCATGCTTAAAACCCGGCAGCGTTATTTCAGCGCTTTTGGCCGCACCTCCAGGTAAAGTGGCCTTGTCTATCACCAATACCTTCCATCCGGCCTTAGCTAGATAAATAGCAGCCGCAAGCCCATTATGACCAGCTCCAATTACAATCGCATCCGCGTCCGTCATTCTATACCTCCCTCCCGGATCTCAAAAATATTAACCACTCCTGAAACTTTAATCTCCCAAGCCCTTAAACCAACTGATAACTTTACCTAGCATGGATGGGTAATTATCCGACACTGACCAGAGTTCATCTGAAAATATCTCGATATCATAATGTCCTCTGTAGCCAACGCTTTCAATTTTGGCAATCAGAGCTTCCAGAGATATGATGCCTTCTCCTGGAATAGTCCTATCAGTAAATGATCGAGTATTTTCTCTCCAGTCAGCGATATGGACCCCCATTATCTTGCCTGCACTCCTGCTGATGGCTTGCTCTAGTTGGGGATCCCACCAGCAATTATATAGATCGAGGAAAAGGCCCAATCTAGGAGAATTTACTTTTTCAATTATATCCAGTGCTTGGCCAATTGTTCGGATTACGCTCCATTGGGAAATGTCCATAGGATGTAATGCTTCCAGTCCTAAATTAACACCTAGTTGTTCAGCATAGTCCACGATTTCTTCAAACGACTTGACAACAAGCTGTTCAGCCTCAACCAAAGAGTGCTTTTTAACGGGGCCGCTCACCATTAATAAACAACCTGCATTAAGAAACTTCGCCTGTTCAATTGCCAACTTAGCATCATCTATAGCCAGTTGTTGTTCTTTGCTAGTCATTTCTGTGAATAAACCGGCAAAACACAAATTGGTAACTGTCATTTGATGATCCTGTAGTATCTTGTTAGCCATTGACATGCCACCAATGGCTTCAACTTTATCTCTCCATACGCCAATGGCCCGTATACCTAATGCTGCGTATCGGCTAACATCTTCTGCAAATCCCCAATCACGTGTAGTTATTTGGCTGATAGCAAGCCTTGAAACATCCATATCAGCTTCACACCTCCGTTAGGTCACAAATCCTTTAGTCCTGGAATTCTCTGGATCACCCTCAATTTCAGAACTAGCTGACCCTATATAAGCCAAAATTCGAAATGTAGCACCGTATATTTCCAAATAACTCCTTTTAGTGCAAAAAATCTTGTGATACAATGGTTTCAGTCTAGGGGATAGCCGCAAATTTTCATTAACAGGGAAATGTAGTGGTACGTCCTTTGGACCTCCTGGAACCCTTCTGGAACAAGGGTTCCAGTTTTTAATTTAGCCTAACCCTAGTTCGACCTAGCTTTTTTAGCCTACATTTTTATAGGCTTCTCTTCAGGAATCGACCTGCAGCATCAGCGACCATTTGTCCATCCTTGACAGCAACACGCCCTCCTTTGATGGTCATCACCGGCCATCCTTTAAGTTCCTGCCCGTCATAAAGGCTAAAGTCGGCCCTTGAACCTAGTTCTTCATGGCGAACGGTTTTAACCAAATCCAGATCTACAACCACAAGATCGGCATCACTGCCCGGTGTAATGGTTCCTTTGCGAGGGTAGAGACCATAAATCTCTGCTGGATTTTTGCCCATAACTTCAACCAAACGAATAAGATCAAGCTTACCACCGTTGACTCCATAATTAAGCATTACCGGTAGACTAGTACCTACTGCTGGATAACCAGGCATAGCGCCCCAAATTCCCTTTTCCGCGCCCTTTAGATCGAGGGTCAGGGTAACATTGTCCGTACCCACTGTATCTAGCAAACCGCTGGCAAGCCCCTGCCAGAGTGCTTCAACACTTTCAGGCTCTCGGAAAGGCGGAACCATGTGGGCAACTAGCCCCAATGGACTGTATTTATCGATAGATAGGTAAGGTGAAGTAGTTTCGGCAAAAAGTCTAGGATAGCGCGGTTTCAGTTCTGCCAAAGCTTTGACACTCTCAGCTGTGGAAACATGAACTATATACATACGACTTCCTGCCAGGTCATTGAGATATGCTGCCCTGCGTACTGCGTCTTCTTCGGCAACGTTAGGATGTGTATCTGCCCAATCAGCAAGGGTTTCACTGCCTCTAGCCTTAACCTTTTCAGTGGCTACCCTGATAAGATGAGGATTTTCCGCATGTACACAAACAATTGCCTTGTCCCCTAAAGCTGCTACCGTTTCCAAAGTTTGCAGCATAAACCCATCATCAACATCGGGTATAAGCCCGGGGATTCCTGACATGTACATCTTAAAGGAGGTAATGCCCAGTTCGTTAGCATAGGTAGAGATTTCACTTTGTTGTTCGGGAGTCATAATAGCTAAGTGAAAAAAGACATCAGCGGCAGCTTTAGCATCCGCGAGATCAATGACATCTTTAAAATAAGACATATAGGGATTAGGCCCGCCCATAAAAGCGCCTACAGTTGTTATACCTCCCATTAAAGCTGATGCTGTTTCTTTTTCCATCTCTTCAGCTAAATCGCCGAAAATACCCAAATGAATATGAGGGTCTATGAGACCAGGTAAAACATACTTACCCGCAACTGAGATTTCTTCGTCACCGCTTAGACCACTACCAATGGCCACAATCTTACCGTTTTCCATCGCTACATCTGCCTCAACAATACCCTGGCCAGGAATCACTAAACGACCGTCTTTTAATACTAATTTTCCCATCCCAAAAATTCCTCCCTTTTTAATTAATAATTCAAAAGATTTAGAGAATTAGGTCGAAAATTTTTTCCATTTGGTTATGGGATTCTCTAAATCAATTACGCATATCTCAATAAATCTCATGTCCTACAAAGTAATTAAGTCGTAAAATTATGGCGTAAGCGTTGCCAATTATGATCTACCTCTAGTTGAATTTCCTCAATCTGAGCTTGATTAAGATGTCTATATCTTTTTTGAAGAGATAAATATTGAGATACAGGTGTCCCTTTAGAACCATAATTTAGAGTATAACGCTCTCCATTTTCTACTTCATACAAAGGGAAAACCCCTGTTTCTACTGCCAGACGAGAAACTTTCGGTCCGGAATTGTCTGCCAATCCCCAGCCATCTAGGCAGGGAGTTAACACGACAATAAAACGCAACCCCTTTATTTCCTTGGCCTTGGCAATCTTCCGCGCTAAATCTTCTGGATAACCGGTGGTAGCTGTAGCCATATAGGGAATGCGGTGAGCTGCCATAATCTCTGCCAAATTCTTCTTTGGCGTCGGCTTCCCTGCAGGGGTGGACGCTGTGTAAGCAAGGTAAGGGGTTGACGAGCTTTTCTGCGCCCCAGTATTCATATACCCCTCATTATCCAAACAAACGTAAATAAAATCTTCATTCCGCTCTGCCGCGGAGGATAAGGCCTGAAAACCAATATCATAGGTTCCGCCATCACCGGCAATAGCTACAACTTTCGTATGGTCATTACCTTTAGCCTTCAGGGCACGCGCAATCCCCGTAGCCGAGGCTGCACTTGCTTCTAGCGTCGTTTGATATACTGGCATTCGCATCGAGCTTAAGGGTTGCGGACCGGAAATAATTGCGATACAAGAAGGAGGCACTACTCCGATTGTATCGGGGCCTAAAGTATTCACAATATAACGTACTGCCAAGGCTTCGCTGCAACCCGGGCAGGCAGCATGACCAGAATTAAACACCTTTTCTTCTTTTATTTCATATCCCATGTTCGTTCATCACCCCTTCCAAACAGAACTAGCTACTGGTGTCGTATTTATAGCCTCTCGAACTAAAGTTGCAATGTTCGTCGGTGAAATATTCGTACCGCCTACACCCGTCAAATAACCGTGTACTGCGGGTCCACGATCCATTCCGTATAACGCTGCTTTAAGTTCTTGATGAAGAAAGCCACCTGTGCCAGGAGCAAAATTGCGATCCAAAACCATTACTTTAGGAACAGAGGTTAAGGCCTGGCGCACCGCTTCGGTTGGAAACGGCCGGAATAATTTAACCTTTAATAAACCGACTGGGACTCCCTCTTGGCGTAGATTATCAACTGCATCTCGGGCCGTGCCCACCATACTTCCCATGGTCACAATCACTAATTCAGCGTCTTCACAGCGATACTTCTCAATAATTCCATATCCGCGGCCCGTTAGCTTCTGCCACTCAGCATCAGCTTCTTGAGCCACATCGATAACACTTTCCATTGCCAACCCTAGATCCCGGCGATGACGATAGAACATCTCTTGATTGACGGTGTTTCCCCAAGACTCCCCTATCTCCGGATCTAAACGATGGAGTGGATTAAAGGCTGGTAAGTATTGATCAACAACTTCTTGAGCTGGAACATCCACAATGTCTAAGGCGTGAGAAACATAGAAGGCTTCATGCATAACCATAGCTGGGAGCATAACTTTCTCTGCAACTCGGTACGCTTGCAAAACTGTATCTAAAGATTCTTGACCATGTTCACAATAATAATGAATCCAACCAGTGTCCCGTTGCGCCAAACTGTCCGTTTGATCGGGCCAAAAACCCCAAGGCGAACCAATTGTCCGGTTGACATTAAACATGACAATCGGCGCCCTAGCTCCGGAGGCATAATGTAACATTTCGTGCATTAGCATTAAACCTTGTGAAGCAGTGGCCGTAAACACTCTAACACCCGTTAGAGAGGCTGTGATACAAGCTGCCATTGCGGAATGCTCTGATTCAGCAGTCACCAATTCAACAACCATATCACCAGCAGCTTGAAACTCTGAAATTTTTTCGACAATTGGGGTTTGAGGGGTAATAGGATAAATGGGAACCACTTTTGGTTGAGCTAGTTTTACCCCATAGGCAACAGCATGGTTACCATTAACTAAAATGCGGTTGTTTTTTTCGTTCATCGTCCTGTTTCCTCCTTCAATACAACCGCTCCTCTAGGGCATTCCTGGACACAGCTTCCACAACCTTTACAATATTGATCTAAAATGCGGTAATGTTCTGCCAAGGAAGAGTCTTTAACCACTGCCATGTCTGGACAGAAGTAAAAACAATTGTCGCATTCAACACAAGTTCCACAACTAAAACACCGCTCAGATTGGGACTGGGTTTGTTCAGAGGTAAAACTTATTTTAACCTCTTCGAAGTTTTGCAGCCTTTGTTCAACAGAAACTAAGCCTTTCCATTCCCGAGCTTTCTCTGGAAAATAAAACGTATTAATTTCTTGGTAAGATACTTTATCTTTTTCGTTTTTTTCAAAAGGATAATCTTTGGAGGTTTGTTTGCTTAAATAATGATGGATACTGGATGCTGCTTTTTTCCCTTGACCAATTGCAGTAGAAACATAGCGTTCCGCTGGAGTAACATCTCCACCTGCGAAAACTCCGGGGCGATT